>QIRE01000068.1_pt1 | contig 26179 bp, 22 predicted proteins | sample 2940141 | NCBI WGS metagenome assembly QIRE01 (sample SAMN09273532, study PRJNA473421) | Gut metagenome, whole genome shotgun sequencing project. | isolation source: gut tissue | host: Folsomia candida VU population | place: Netherlands: Amsterdam | collected 2016-03-06
CGATCTCGCATCACTGACAAATGCCCCGACCGCATCGAACCGCTCGGCAACCAGGCTGCCACCGTAGAGAAGCGTTGCCGCCGAAAGGAAGTCGTCGATTGGAATGGCTTCGACGATGGCTCCGGTAGCCCTCAGTTGGATGACGGCGGCGTCGAAGGCTCGGTTCCACTGATCGTCGAGGCCGGGGAGATGATCGGGAATCGCGACTCGTGGCCGGTCCGGCGCCGCGAACGCGACATCGCGCGGCCAGGTTCTGTCCGGCGCTTGCGAAGCCATGGCAGCCATCGCGCGGGAGGCAGTCTCGACGTCGGCGGCGAATATGGTCACGCAGTCGTAACTGGCGCAGGCGGGCACCACGCCGTCGGTCGAGATGACCCCGACGGTCGGCTTCACCCCGACGATGCCTTGCAATCCGGCGGGCACCCTCCCGGATCCCGCGGTGTCGGTGCCGATCGCGATGTCGGCGAACCCAAGTGCAACCGCAACGGCAGACCCCGAGCTGGATCCACCAGAGATGTGGTCGGGGCGTCGTGAATCGCGCACCGCTCCATAAGGGCTGCGAGTTCCGACGAGTCCGGTCGCGAACTGGTCCAAGTTTGTCTTCCCGATCACCACGGCACCTGCCGCGCGCAGAGCCGCAACGGCTGCCGCGTCGCGCTGCGGGGTATATGCGAAGCCGGGGCAGGCGGCCGTCGTGGGCAGGCCCGCGACGTCAACGTTGTCCTTCACTGCCAACACCAGACCTGCCAACGGGCCGGTGGCAGTGGCGTATTCGGCCTCGACGTCGGCGCGCGGTCGCAGGGTAATGAACACCTCGGTGCGGTCCGATTCCGCGATGGCTGCGTAAATGTCGGTGATGCGGCTCATGCGGATTCCTGTTCTGGGATTGCGGTGGGGCCGAGTTCGCCACTTGCTCGCCAGCGAGCGCGTTCCTCGTCGCGCGCAGCCTCCATCGCGGCACGGGAAGTGGCGATGTCGTCGGCGTTGTCGGAGAGGAAGGTGTCGTATTCGGCGATGCTGAACACTCCGTCGGTGATGTCAACGCGACCCCGGCCAGCCGCGACGTCGGCGCGCAGGTCGAGCAGTTCCTCGGCGCTTACCGGTGTCCAGTTGATGCGGTCGAAATGCCGCAGGAGCCACGGATGGTCGGGGTCGAATCCTGGAGCCGGTTGCGGATGCCGGTGATTCCACACCTGAGTGGTGCGGCCGACGAATTGGTAGCCGCCGGGCCCCTCCATGCCGTAGACGCACAGGTACGCGCCGCCGATTCCCACCGCGTTCTCCGGGGTCCAGGTCCGCGCGGGGTTGTATTTGGTGGTCACCAGCCGGTGCCGTGGGTCGAGTGGCGTCGCGACAGGTGCACCCAGGTAAACGTCACCGAGACCGAGAACCAGATAGTCAGCGTCGAAGACGATTCGATGGACGTCGTCGACGCTGCCTAGCCCGTTCATCCGTCGAATGAACTCGATGTTCCACGGACACCACGGCGCGTCGGAGCGTACGCCGTGCATGTACCGTTTGATTGCCTCGCGCGTCGACGGGTCGTCCCAGCTCAGCGGCAGGGTAACGGATCTGCTTGGGACCGTGAGCATCTCGAGCGGTGCGAGCTGCGCCTCGACCTCGGTAAGCAGATCTGTGATCGCCGACGTTGAAGTGCGGCGCGGATCAAACTTCACCTGCACTGAACGCACCCCGGGGGTGAGCTCCAATGTCGGGTCCGCGGCTGCCAAGGCGGCTGTCAGCGCATGCCCACGCGCGCGCAGGCGCAGATCTAGCTCCATTGATCCGTACTCGACGAGGACGTTATCGTCACCACTGCGTCGGTAGGTCACCGCAGCGACGCCGTCCGACGTCTCGCCGCGCTGAAGAACGCCATCATCCAGGTCGGTACGTCGCGCCAAAATCACTGGACCGTTTGCCCGGCGTCGAATATCGACCGCTGCCAGCGGCGCAACCGTCTCGGTGGGAACCGGGACAAAGCGTACTGCCGTGTTCGGCGCGAGCTGCCCAAGCTTCCAACGGTCGGAACTCGCAACGGTCACCGGGCATACGAATCCGCCAAGACTGGGGCCGTCGGGGCCGAGGAGGATCGGGGTGTCGCCGGTGAAGTCCAGTGCGCCAACGGAATACGCGTTGTCGTGAATATTCGACGGATGCAGCCCAGCCTCACCACCGTCGGTGCGGGCCCAGTCCGGCTTCGGCCCCGTCAGTCGGATGCCAGTGCGATCAGAGTTGAAATGCACCGCGTAGGGAGTCTGGTACAGCGTCTCGATGTCGTTGTCTGTGAAGAACTCTGGCGCCGAATGCGGCCCGACGGTCACGGCCAGTCGCCAGTCGCTGCCGATGGCGGGCTGGCACTCGTTCGGAATCCGAATTGGCGTGCCGACGGGAAGGCCGGCCAGGGTCAGGGTGTCGCCCACGGCCAGTGCTCGACCCTCATGCCCGCCGAACTGACCAAGTGTGAATGTTGAAGCGCTGGACAGGTACTCGGTTGCGGCGAGGCCACCGGAGAACGCGATATAGGTACGCATCCCCGATGTCACCGCGCCAACGTCGAGGAGATCACCGGCCCGCAGTTGGACGGGTTTGAACTGGCTGACCGCAACGCCGTTGACCGAAACTGGTGCCGGCGCTCCCGTGACACAGACCGTTACGTCGCCGCCGGCCCGCAATGCGGGGCCCAACAGCGTCGCCTCTAGGGCCGGCACACCTTCGGCGTTACCGACCGCGATGTTCGCGAGGCGAAACGACAGATCATCCATTGGCCCCGACGGCGGTACGCCGATGTGCCAGTAACCGGTACGGCCCGGCCAGTCCTGAATCGTGGTGGCCATACCGGCCCGGACAACGTCGACGCCAGTCACGCCGCGGCCCCGCGGGTGACGGTGATCCGGACCGGGGTCGGATCGAATCCGTTGCAGGGGTTGTTGATCTGGGGGCAGTTGGAGATGAGGACCAGGACATCGACCTCGGCGCGCAGTGAAATCCGCTTGCCGGGGGCCGACAGTCCGTCGACGATGCCGAGTGTGCCGTCCGCGTCGACCGGGACGTTCATGAAGAAGTTGATGTTCGGCACAATGTGGGCTTTGGTGAGTCCCAGTTGGAGCCCGGCGGAGAGGAAGTTCTCCAGGCAGGCGTGCTGATGTTTGGTGTGCTGGCCGTAGCGCAGCGTATTGCTCTCCTGTGAGCACGCGCCCGCGACGGTGTCGTGATTGCCGACCTCATCCTCGATGATCGTCAGCATGGCGTTGCCGTCGTCGTCGCGCAGTATCGAACCGGTGGACAGGAAGATATTTCCCTGTGCAGCAATGGTTGTCGCCGAGCTGTAGCGCACCGATGGGTCGTCGGCTCCGAAGAACAAGGTGTCGACTGCCTGATTACCGTGCAGGTCGATGATGGTGAGAATATCGCCGGCGGCGACTCGGGTGGACCAAGCGCCTCGGGCTGGTGCGATCTCGTCGAGGATGGCGGTCTGCGTGGTCATGTCATGGACCTTTCGGGGAGGTTGAGGGTGGCTTACCGGGACGCGGCGATCCAGGCGTCCTCGCTATTGAGAAAGGCGCGCTGATATTCGGGGTCGGTATCGAGCAACGAGTCGCGCAGCTGCTCGAAGTCGCTCTCGCGACGCCAGCCAAGAACTTCCACCGCGCCGACGCGGTAGGTAGGACTCGGATCCAGCGGATGCGCCGCCGTGCCGATGGCCACGATCAACGGCAGGTGAGTAATCAGTTCGACGCGGCGCCCGACGCCCGCGTTCCCGATCGACACAAGCCCACCGTCGGCCGAAACGCGGACTCCATGAAAGAGCGATACTGGCGCCGCGAGGTCGGTTCGATCGAGACCGTGTTTGGCTGCCGCGAGAGCGAGCAGTTCGCGGCCGGCGGGGGAGTTCGATTCGGGTTCCCCGGCGCCATACCGGCTGTGGTTCGCGGTGATAGCCGACGCACCACACAGCGTGTCGTGCTGGCCCGACGTGTCGTCGACGATGGTTGCGAGAACCCGCCCTTGGTCGCTGAGCAGAGGATGGCCTGCGCCGAGGTAGGCCTGCCACGGCACCTTGACCGTGTCGGCAGTGTTCAGGCGCTCCGACGGTCGGTCGGCGCGCCACAAGAACAACTGTGCGCAGCCGATGCCGTCAAGATCGGTCAGTCGAAGACGGGTGCCGCGCGCTACGACCTTGGTGGTGTAGCGGCCACCGGGCACAGTCTCGGCCCAGGTCATTGAAGCTGCGTCGACGCCGTCTGGCGGAGTAGGCCAGTCGGTGGCCGGGATGGTTGGTTGTTCGCGCACCGTGGTGTGCTGCGCGCGAGCATGGTCGCGAGCCGACGTCGTCGAAGAGGTCGTCGAAGAGGTGATGGTCATGTGAAGCCCCTAAGCAATGTTTACCTGTCGAGTGATAGTTAATTGGCTTCGCGTTACGTCGGAAGTCCTGTTGAGTTGCGTCGAGGCAACGTTGAGTTACGGCTGTGTTTCGGATGATCCGTGGCTTGCTTGCAACGCCGCGAACGGGAAAGAATCGTCGATATGACAGACCGAAGTGATCGGCAGACGCTGGTCACAGCCGCGCGTGTGACGCGAGAGGCATTGACGCACAACCCCATTGATTCGGGTGAGTCGGCGATCGACCGTGCGCACGCGTGGTCCGCCTATGTCACATCGACGGTGGCGTCTGCCGCCGACCTGGTCGGACGAGGGACAGAGTTCGGCTGGCGGTGGTTTGTCTCGGGAAGCTGCGGCCGTGGCGAGGGCCTGCCCGGTGCCGACGTCGAAACGCTATTGGTCTTCGACGACGCGGCAGATCGCGACACGATCCTGACTGCCGCCGCGGACGTTCATGCGGTACTCGACGAGATTGGTCTCCGCGCGGACTCCAACGGTGCGATTGCGTCTCGCGCTCGGTTTGCTCGACGCCGGGCGGACTGGACGTCGGGGATCGTCGACTGGACGTCGCAGCCGACGCTGGATCGGGGCGTGGTTATGACGGGTCTACTGGCGGACTCGGTGTGTGTCGTCGACGGGACGCGCCCGCTGTGCGCCGAAGTTGTTGCGCGTGCGGCCAACTCGCCGGTGTTGTCGGCGATGCTCGTTGACACAACGGCAGTCAGAGCGACCGTGCCCTCGAGGTTGCGCGTGGTCACCAGAGCATCGGAAACCGTCGACATCAAACGTGCGGTCAGCGATCCGATTGTGAAGCTAGCGCGCTGGCATGCGCTCAGCGCGGGTAGTTCCGCGGCGTCGACACCGGAGCGCCTAGCAGTTGGCGGGGGACCACTCTCAGTCGAGGACGCCACGGCGCTCGCCAATTGCTGGAATGTGGTGACCCGACTGCGATTTGGTCTGCGCAGGGATGCGCTGCGAAACGACTTTCCGATCACCGACACCTGCGAGCTATCCGCATTGGCACCGCAGGATCGGGCAAGCCTGCGCAGCGTCGGTCGGGAAGTCGCCGGGATCGTGCGGGCTCTTGGGTATGTCGCTTCTGTCCAGCGGGGCGGAATGGCAACGTGACGTATGCGCTGCGCGCGGCCATCGCAGCGGAGAAGTTGGAAGGGTGGCAGCCAACTGCCGACGAGATCGAAGTCCTTGAGTCGTTTGCACATTCACGACTCACCATGACCGACTATCTCGCCTGGACTCGACGTCAGTACGTCGACGAATCCGAAGTCGTTTCACCGGTTTTCGCTCGCCGCCGCCCGTACTACCAACGCGGAAGCGATGTCCTCGCGAACAGCCTCGGACTTACCACCCACGCTGCGCTGCAGTCAGCCGAATATGCGATGACAGCGGGGCGATTCGTCCAGGCCTTCCATCCGACGGCACGACCGGAACTGACCGTCGTGGAAGCGCATCGGCAATTGTTTGCCGACATCTATCCGTGGGCGGGTGACTATCGGCTGACCACAATTCGTAAGGGCGGCACCAGGTTTGCCCGCGTCGACGAAATCGCCGGTCAAATGGAACGGGTGAACAGCGATCTCACCGAAGCCTTTGCCTGCGCGACCGGCTACAACACCGAGGCTCTCGGCTACCGCATGGCCCGAATCTACGCGGAGTACAACGTGATTCATCCCTTCCGGGAGGGAAACGGGCGGACCGGCTCGTTGCTGCTGGCAATGATCGCTCGACGCGGCGGATACGAACTCGACTTTCTCGACGTAACCCGGCGCGAGTGGAACGACGCGGCGAGGTCCGCCGCAACCCAACCGTGCGATATTGGGCCGCTGCGGGCACTATTCGAGCGATCCCTCGTCCGGCTTGGCAACGACGTCGGATAGTTGGTGTACCAGGACGACGGCCGTGATCGCGCTCGCCGCCATTATTGATGCTAGGACGATGATCTGAAAGCGGCCCGCTTCCAGCGGAGATGCGCCGCCGAAGAGCGCGCCGACGAACGCGCCGGGCAGAGTAACCAGGCCGGTGGTTTTGGTTTGATCGGTGGACGGAATCAGGGCTTGCCGTACCGCCTTACGGGCGAGTGTCGACGTGGCCTGTCGAGGTGTGGCGCCGATGGACAACCACGCTTCGACCTCGGTCCACCGGTGAGCAAGGTTGTCGAGGTAGTGCTGCGACGTCAGTGTTGCGACGGTCATCGTCGCTCCAGTGACGATGCCGCCGGCCGCGAGGAGATATCGACCTTCGAACTGTAGGGCGCCCGTCGCAAACACGGTCCCGAGTGCGACGGCGGCGCCGGTCGCCATTGCGAGCGTCGTCACCCGCAGGTGACTTGCCGACCACCCAACGCGGCGAGTGGCGGTCACCACGGCGACCGAAAACATCACGGCAAGCGCGACGCCGACGAGTGCTCCATTGGTGAAGACTCCAGAGAGAATCAGACTGAGCGCAATCAGCTGAGTAGCGCCGCGAGCGAGTGCGGTCACCTGCTTCCACGGACCGCGGACCCGATAACCGCGCAACAGAACCATCGTGACGATGGCCAGTATTGCCACCGCGAGCGCAGTGCGCGCCCACATCGAATCCACGGCGACGATCAGTCGGTCCCGCCGCCCACGGTGGCGTTAGCGATCGGTGCGTGCGACGAGTCCGGCACCGGAGCTGTCGATGATCGTCAGCTTCTTCCCGTCGATGACATAGTTCTGCAGCGCCGACAACGTCTTGAGCATCGCCTTCTCACCTGCGCGACGCGTCGGGTCGGTGCATGCGCGACGGGTTGTCGAGAGAGGGCCGAAGACGATCAGCGAGGCGACCGGCACCGCAGCGCCGTTGAACGTGTTGCAACCGGTATTGCCGGAGATCTGAAACGAGGTGAATCGCAGCGTCGGGGCTGTGGTACCGGTCGCGGCTGGAGTGACAACGCGCTTGTCGGAGATAAACGACGTGACCGTCCACTTTGTGTTGAGGAGCGGTCGGTCAGCGGCTTCCTTACGGTCCACCAGCCGCACAGTGACGTTCGGCGTGCTGAGCGCGAGATCGGCGCCGGACAGGCGCCAGCGCGGCTTGGCCTTGAGGAAGTCGACCAGCCAGGCGTCGGCCGCACCGGCGAGTCCGGGGCAGGCCTTCCTGGTCGATGCCATCGGCTGTTTGACGTCGAAGATGCCCTTGGCGAGGCTCACGGTGGATCGTTGCTGGTTGCAGCCCGCGTTGAGGGAGATTGCGTCACCCTTGCCGAAGCGCACGGTGATTGATCCGCCGCCCGGCAACGGATTGGTGCCACTGACGGTCTCGGAGATGAACGTACGACCAGACAACGGCGATTTGGCCGGAGCAGGTTTCGGCGCGGCCGTAGCCACGGTCGAGGTTAGAGCGGCTCCCGCAGCCACGATGGAAAGGATCGAGACACTGTGTCGCAGTTTGGTGCGGATCTTCGCAGGCATGGGTGACAATTTACCTAATGAGACCTCGGGCCGCTCACGCGACACGTTGTCTAGCAGGCCGTAACGACCTTTGGAGGACGCACATGGGCGTGTTCGACGGACTCAATCAGTACGCGCGGGATCTCGCCGCGCAGCAACGATCGCAGGGCTATGAGTCGCTGGCACAGCAGTTCCCGCCGGGCACACAATTCCCACGAGTCGACTACGTGGCAGTGTCTGAAAGATTCCGTGCCGCAACCCCGGTCGCATACATCGCGACGTTGGGCCTCCTTCCGGAGGACACCTACGCCATCGTGCCGCGGCACGCTCACGACATCGTTACCGGGTACGAGGTCATCTACCGAGACCGGCCTGAATACGAGCGCGGTCGAACGGCATGGCAGTCGCAGGTTGGCTAACCTTTCATTGCCGTCGATACACTGACGCCGTAGTTGGTGCGGATCGCAGGCTCAACAGGCTCAGTGAGAATGTGACCCGCTCACGGGACATGAGGAGAGTTGCGTAGTGGTCGATGTGACGTGTCGAACCGAATATCTGTCGTCCCGCAACCAACTCGGAGCACGAGCCGCGTGGGTAGCACTGCTTGCGACGCTTATCGCGTTTGTAGCGCTCCGAATTGCCGGGGTTGACGGATCGGCCATCGCGTTGATCGCATTTGCCGGAATCGCAGTTTCGCTTGCCTGCGCGGCCTGGGGGCGACTAGGCCGACGCGACGCTGTACTACTGAGCGTCGACGATGGCACCGTCACGCTCGGACGGGAAGGCGATGGCATGTCGTCGTATCCGGTGTCGTCGGTGGTGTCGGTGACGACCGATGGGCCAGCGAAGTCCACGACGATGAATGGCCGCAACCTTACGGTTGACGGACTCAAGTTTCTCACGATTGAATTCGTGGCCGCAGGCGCAGGCGGACCTGACGCGGCGACGGATATTTGGCAGGTCGCCGTTGTCGATTCCGATCCTGCAGCCGCGACCGTCATCGGGCGGCTGCGCCCGCGAGTGTCGTCGCACGCGAAGCATGCTGCCGCGACCACGTCGGCCAGCACCACGCCGGCGAGCACAACCACGCCGACTGCCGATCCTGCCGCCGCGACGGTCCTGGACACCGAGAGCGGGTATGACGCGCCGCGCATTGCGACCGCGGGCAGTGACGAAGCGGCACAACGACTTTGGGAGTCGGCTACCGCGCGTCACGACCAGATCCTCGGTGACTACGGCACCTATGAACTCGATCCGAGCCTCATGTTGCGATATCCGGGCGTGACCGACGTGACGTTGGACCAGGTGCAAGACTTCCATGATGCGCTATCCGCGGCCCAAGCGTTGCGCACCGAGCGCTACCCGGGGGATCGCAATACCGCAGACACCTACCAGCAGGCCATTCGCGCATTGTCGCGTGCGTGGACCCGATGCGAGAAACAGGGCCGCGCACTCGGTACCGGCTACCTGGGGCAAGCCGAGCGCGACGGACTCGACACCGCACTGAAACTGGTTAATCACGCCCAGGGAAGCGTGACCGAATCAGAGCAGGCCGCGTACTACGAACGCGCGCATCGCATCGTTACCGATCTCGCCGACGCCGGCAACCTGCATCCGCCAGCGGCCGCGGTCGAATCATTGAAGGCCAGCGCCCAGCGGGCGATTACCCGGGGAATCTAGTGGTAGTCGGGGAGGAGGAACTTCCCGGTCATCGAATAGCGGCCGGAAGCCGCGTCTGATTTTGACATCTCGACTCGAATGAAGGGCGGCGGAACGTCGTAGGACGACGTACTCACAGCCTCGATGTCGATCGCGTTGCGGTCGAACGCCGCCACCCGGCCGCGCGCCATCGCTTGCTTCCGAACTGATTCAAACACCCCGGGCTGCACCTGATTGAACGAGATGGCCGCATCATCGGGACTACCTCCGCCGCGATACTCGGAAAGTTCGGGGAACTCGCCTGGGACGATGGCTAATGAGCCAGACCGCGATCCGGTGGCGAAATCCATCAACACACCGCCGCTGTTTTGGATGCTGCCCGCGAACATGGTTGGCGTGGTTGATGCCGTACCGCGAATCTCGAAACGGCTGAATATCGGCTGATTGAGCGGTAGCCGAGCTTCGATAAGCGCGGCCTTGGCCAATCGGAATGACGTGGTGAAGTCGCCCGGATTGAAGAACTCGGCGATGGTGCCGTCCGCGCGCGCCTGCATGGAGACGGAGTTGACAATTGAGTCCGTCTCGAACTGCGTCGTGATGATGCCGGCTGGGGCACGGTACGGGCGGTCTATCTTGACCCCGTCGAAATCACCGTCGACCCCCGATGCATGCAGCTTCGTATGCATGCCCTGAACGATCTGGCCAAGCCCGGTGTTGTGGAAAGTGGCCAGATCGAACGAATCGTCCTCACGCTGCGTCGTCGACGCCCGCTTCGGTTCGAGCCATTCGCCGTTAGACATGCGGTACAGCGAAAGCTGTTCGCCGGTGTTGGTGTCGAAGAAGTCAGCGTAGTCATAGCCCGACTTATCGAGGCGAATGCTCAATGCGGTGCGCGTAGCACCGGGTTGCAGCGCCTGCGCCCGCTCGATGATCGCGTGCAGGCGGTCGTCGAGCGATCCTTTGTCTTTGGTCGTTGGTGCTACGACACCGTCATTGCGTTGTCCCGCGTTGGAGGAAATTCCGGCTGTGGGCATCGACACGTTGATGTGCCAGGCCGACGCTGGCACACCGAAAAGCAATGCGGCACAAGACAACAGTGTGACGCCGGGGTAGATCAGGGCCCACTTGCCGGGTTGCGTGTTGAACGAGGGTGCGCTTGCGCCACGGTCAGTACGGGGGGGAACCGAACCGGGCGAGAGCTTGGCGCTACCCGACGAGAGCACCGCGTCGGCGTACGACTTTGTCATCGATGTGGTCCAACTGGCCCGATACTCGACGTCGTCGTCGGGCAGCACGGTCCCGGATACAAGCGTCGGTTGCACGCTTGCCGCGTTCATCGAGCTTCGGGTGACACCATCGACGCGGACCCGGGTGCCGGCTGAACTACCAGCCAACTCCCACTGTGGGATTTCCGTGAGCCGCGACGGTCGGGGAGTGATGGCCAGCGCACCGACGATGCCCATGCACGCCACAATCGCGACCCAAATTGCGTTGTGCGCACCCAGGCCAATGCAGGCACCGAGCACTAATCCAGCGAGAACCGCGATCAGCAGTCGCGACGCGACCCGGCGTCGGATCGAATACTGCGGAAACATCGACATCGGTGGAGCCTCTCTGGCGGAGTCGAACTCGCATTCTATCCAGGCGTCGCCCGATCAGCACTCGACCCGGGCAAGTACCGTGGAGGCGGCAGTGACGGTATACGACGCGCGCGGCGCGTTAGGCACCACAGAGGAGAAGGTGGCCGGTGGGAAAGCTTTCCAACAGCATGTGGCGGTTGCTCGGTTCGCAAACGAGTCGCAACCAGTCCAAGTCGGTCAACTTGATCAAGGCTTCGGCCGAACATGACAAGTGGGCAGCCAAGCTCGACGACGGGGACTTTGTCGCCGAAGCGGAGAAGCTTGACATTGGCACAGTCCCGGCCGATCGCGAGAAGTTCCTCGCGCTAGCGCGGGAGGCCTCGGACCGTGCGCTGGACATGCGGGCCTTCGACGTTCAGTTGCAGGGCGCGCTGCGGCTCCTCGAGGGCGACGTCGTCGAGATGGCCACCGGTGAAGGAAAGACACTCGCCGGCGCTATCGCGGCCATCGGACACGTCCTGTCAGGCCATCATGTCCACGTCATCTCCGTCAACGACTACCTGGCGACCCGCGATGCGCAGTGGATGAAACCGCTGTTCGAGCTGTTCGGGATCGACGCGCAGTCTATTGATGAGAGTTCGACTCGTGAGCAACGCAAAGCGGCCTACGCCGCCGACGTCACGTACGCGTCGGTCAACGAGATCGGCTTCGACATCTTGCGTGACCAGTTGGCGCAAAACAAGGACGACCTGGTTGCGCCTAGCCCCGACGTCGCGATTATTGACGAAGCTGACTCGGTGCTCGTCGACGAAGCGCTCGTCCCGCTAGTACTCGCGGGATCGACCGAAGGCGATTCAGTCGACCAGGCTATTCACCACGTCGTCGCGAGCTTGAAGAAGAAGCATTACGAAATTGATGCCGACGGTCGGAACGTCACGCTGACCGATGAAGGTGCCGAATACGTCGAAGCAGAACTAGGCGGCATCAACCTCTACAGCGAGGACCACGTCGGAACGACGCTGGTGCACGTCAACGTCGCGATGCATGCCCAGTACCTCCTCGAACGCGACGTTCACTACATCGTGCGCGACGGCGGCGTTCATCTCATCAACGCGTCGCGCGGTCGCGTTGCTCAGTTGCAGCGTTGGCCGGACGGTGTGCAGGCTGCGGTGGAACTGAAAGAGGGCCTGGCACAAACGGATTCGGGTGAGGTCATCGACACGATGACCGTGCAGGCGCTAATCGGGCGCTATCCGAAGGTCTGTGGCATGACCGGAACCGCACTCGCCGCAGGTGAGCAGTTCCGCCAGTTCTATTCGTTGGCCGTTTCGCAAATCCCGCCAAACACCGCCAATGTTCGCGTCGACGAACCCGATCGTGTTTACGACACGAAGGCCAACAAGGTCGAGGCGATCGTCGAGTACATCACGGAAGTTCATGACACCGGACAGCCGATCTTGGTCGGCACTCACGACGTCGCGGAATCGGAGGAGTTGGCGTACTTCCTGGAGAAGGCGGGTGTGAAATCCGTTGTGCTCAATGCGAAGAACGATGCGCAAGAAGCTGAGATCATCGCCGAGGCCGGTAAGCGCGACGCGGTGACCGTGTCGACCCAGATGGCTGGCCGCGGCACCGACATCCGTCTTGGCGGCTCGGGCGGCTCAGTTCGCGGTAAGGCTGTCGACGAGATCTCCGAGGAAGAAGCCGAGGCACGCGAAGAAATAGTCGAACTTGGTGGTCTCTGTGTGATCGGCACCGGCCGCCACGACACCGAGCGTCTCGACAATCAGCTCCGCGGTCGCGCGGGTCGTCAGGGCGATCCGGGTGTGTCCGTGTTCTTCTCCAGTCTGGAAGACCCGGTCGTCACCCGCAACCTGGCGTTTAAGCGTGATCCCGTCTCGCCGAACGACGACGGGTCGATGGGTTCCAAGGGCATTGAGCTCGTCGAACAGGCTCAGCGCATCGCCGAGGGGGTCATGCTCGAGCTGCATGCCAATACCTGGCGCTATAACCAATTGGTGAACCAACAGCGCGACATCATCGTCGCGCGACGCATGGAACTACTCACCACCGATACGGCCCTCACCGAACTCAAGGAGGCCGAGCCCAAGCGGTACGCCCAGCTTCGCGGTGAAGACTTCGAAGGCGACAAGAACGACACCGACAAGGTTGATGCCGACGAGGTTGACGCCGACAAGGCCGCCACAGACGCGGACTTCGCGCCGGCGGATCCCGTCGACGAAGACGTCTTGGAGCAGGCGGCCCGCGAAATCGTCCTTTTCCACCTCGACCGCGCGTGGGCAGATCACCTGGCGTACGTCGCCGACGTCCGCGCCAGCATCCACCTGCGAGCGATCGGCAAGGAGAGCCCGCTCGACGAGTTCCACAAGCTGATCTTGGAAGAATTCAGCCGACTGCCCGAAGGTGCGGTTGAGAACGCGCGCAAGACTTTCCGCGAAGCGACGATCACTAACGATGGCGTCGACCTGGGCACTGCGGACCTCCATCGATCGACGACGACCTGGACCTACATGGTCCACGACAATCTGTTCTCGTCAGGTGGCGCCAAGGCTTTGCAGGGAATCATCGGTGTCTTCCGCTGATCCCATCAAGGGCGACCAGATATGGACCGTCCCAAACCTGCTAAGTATTGGGCGACTGCTTCTTATCCCGGTCTTCATCTACGTCCTGTTGGTGGCCAAGGCCGACGGCTGGGCGTTCGCTATCTTGATGGTGTCGGGCTTCACCGACTGGCTCGATGGAAAGCTCGCTCGGCTGCTCGACCAGTCGTCGAAGCTGGGTGCGCTGCTTGACCCAGCCGCTGACCGGCTCTACATCATCGTGATCCCGATCTGCATGGGCATCCGCGAGATGGTGCCGTGGTGGCTTATCGGCCTGATCATCGGGCGAGACCTGCTGCTGTTCGCAACGGCGCCGCTGCTGCGCAGTCGAGGGATTCTCGCCCTGCCGGTGCTCTACATCGGCAAGGCGGCAACGTTCGCGTTGATGAGTGCCTTCCCGTGGATCCTTGCCGGACAATTGGATTCGTTGTTCGGCGAGATCAGCTACCCAATCGGGTGGGCGTTCATGGTGTGGGGTGTTGGCCTGTATCTTTGGTCCTTCATCCTGTACTGGATCCAGACAATCGCGGTGGTAACGAAGATGCCACGAGCCGCCAGTTCTGCTGTGTGATCCACCTACAGCTTGCACAATCATTGCCGAGCCCCTCGATGGTCCGGCCGACACGGAAGGTTTACCAGTGACCGAAGCCAATGTGCCCGACAACCTGCGCTACACCGCTGAGCACGAGTGGGTGGAGAAGATTGACTCCGACACCGTGCGCGTCGGAATCACTGCGTATGCGGCCGAGCAGCTCGGGGATGTGGTGTTCGTTCAGCTTCCCGACGCCGACGCCGAAGTTGCCGTCGGTGAATCATTTGCCGAAGTCGAGTCGACCAAGAGCGTCTCCGACATTTACGGTCCGCTGGCCGGAACCATCGTCGCGGCTAACGGCGATCTGGACGCATCGCCGGATCTTGTCAACTCAGATCCGTACGGTGCGGGCTGGCTTGCGACGATCAAGGTGAGTGGCGATTTGGATGCTGCACTCGCCGAAACTCTCGACGCCGCGGCCTACCGGGAACAGATCGCCGAATAAGCAACGCCCGCAGCTTTCGCATACACGACTATGCTGGAGCTGTTCGCCACACCCTCACCACATTGCCGTCACGATCGACCGCGATACGGTTTAGGGGTTACGGGGGCCAAGTACTAATTGACTACAAGACGTACAGACGACAAGGAGACGTGGTGAGCGAGAGCGACAACGGTTACGAAGCACCGGTGGAAACAACCTCGGTGTTCCGTGAGGACTTCATCAACGAGGTTGATGCGCCCGCAACGACTAGCGAACCCTCCGACACCGGTGTCGAGCGACTCGCGCCGGGAACGGCACTGCTGGTGGTTAAGCGTGGGCCTAACGCCGGTTCGCGGTTCTTGCTAGACCAGGCGACGACGTCGGCGGGCCGGCATCCCGACAGTGACATATTTCTCGACGATGTAACGGTTAGTCGTCGTCACGCTGAATTCCGGTTGGCCGACAACGACTTTCAGGTCGTCGACGTCGGCAGCCTGAACGGCACCTACGTCAACCGCGAGCCCGTCGATACCGCCGGCCTGAGCAATGGTGACGAGGTCCAGATTGGCAAATTCCGACTCGTGTTCTTGAGTGGTCCGCGCGACGGCGAGAGCGCCTAAAGCTCGTGACGGCAGCAGCTGCGGGACAACGCGGCGAGCCGGTCATGTCCATCGGGTCCGTATTGGGCCGATTGCGACCCGACTTTCCGGACGTCACGATTTCAAAGATCCGCTTCTTGGAGGCGGAAGGCCTCATCACTCCTCAGCGTGCACCATCGGGCTACCGACGGTTTTCTGAGTCCGACTACGTACGGCTGCTGTTTGTGCTGACTGCCCAGCGTGACCGTTACCTGCCGCTGAAGGTCATCAAGGAACAGTTGGATGAAATGGACGCGGGTTCGGGTGCCCCGACGTTGTTGTCTAGTGCACGAAGCGCAGTGGCACCCGCAACCGACTTCGGCTCACGTGGGTCGCGAGTCTCGCGCGACGAGCTGATCGAACGTACCGGCGTCGACAACGCGTTTATCACCGAACTCATGCGCAACGGTCTACTGACCGCAGGACCGGGCGGCTTCTTCGACGACGATGCGGTGCGGCTCGTCGAAGCTGCTGGGTCACTAGCGAGTTATGGACTGGAGACACGCCACCTGCGCGCGTTCAAAGTGTCAGCCGACCGGGAAGCCGGTCTGGTCGGACAGATCGCAAACCCGATCGCCAAAGGGCGGGGGACCGGTGCTCGGGATCGGGCCGAGGAATTGGTCCGCGAGATCGCCGCGCTGTCGGTGACTCTTCACACGCAACTCGTGAAGGCCGCAGTCCGCGATATTCTGGACTGAGCGAGCGAGGAGGTTGAGATGGGCGAGATGAAGGTCATCGGCATTCGTGTCGAACCCCCACAAAGTCAGCCGGTGTTGTTGCTGCGGGAAACCGACGGCGACCGCTACCTCGCGATCTGGATCGGGCAGAGCGAAGCTGCCTCGATTGCTTTGCGCCAGAAAGGGATTGAACCCCCGCGTCCACTAACGCATGATTTGATCGTCAATCTGGTGAAAGCATTCGGGCGCAAGTTGGTGCAGGTACGGATCGTCGACATGCAGGAAGGCACCTTCTTTGCGGAGATGACCTTCGACGACGACCTGTCCATTTCCGCGCGGCCGTCGGATGCGATTGCCGTTGCGCTGCGGATCGGCGTTCCCATCGTCGCCGACGAGGACGTCCTGGCAGAAGCGGGGCTTTTGATTCCCGACGAGGATTCCGAAGGCGAGGCGTCCGAGGACGGCGAACTGTCGGAGGATGAAGTCGAGCGCTTCAAGGAGTTTCTCGACAGCGTCTCCCCGGACGACTTCAAGGCCGGCGAGTAACTCCACTCGGTAACGGAACGGCCGCGGCAACGTCACGGTTGACTCTATAGCTCAACTTTAGGTTTAGCCTTCCGCGCGTCGCGTTGATGCAACCCCACTTCGGGCATACGGTCTACCCAATAGCAATCAAGCTTTGCGAAGACAAGCCAATAGAAGACAAGCCAATAGGAAACACAGGCCGACCCGCGTACCTTAGTAAGTGGGTAGGACCATCCGATGCTGCGAGGAGTGGTGGAGTGGGCGATCAGCCGATTGACAACGGTGATGTCCGTACCGAGACCGGTACGGGGGCGCAAGCCACCCTGGACGACATCGCGCCGGGAATTTTCCCGAACGACACTGTTCCCGACGAGCTCGTCGGCTACCGCGTGCCGAGTGCGTGCCAAATTGCCGGAATCACTTACCGTCAGTTGGACTACTGGGCACGTACGTCACTTGTCGTGCCGTCCATCCGGGGCGCGGCCGGCTCAGGTAGCCAGCGGCTGTATTCCTTCAAAGACATTCTTGTTCTGAAGATCGTGAAGCGACTGCTGGACACCGGTATCTCTCTTCAGAACATTCGCGTCGCCGTTGATCACCTCCGCCAGCGCGGCGTCGAGGATCTGGCTCGGATCACGCTGTTCTCCGATGGCACGACCGTCTACGAGTGCACGTCGGCGGAAGAGGTCGTCGACCTTCTACAAGGCGGGCAGGGCGTATTCGGCATTGCGGTGAGCGGCGCGATGCGCGAACTGACCGGAACCATCGCCGACTTCCCGGGTGAACGCGCCGACGGCGGTGTCAGCGAGTCGGCTCCCGAAGATGAGCTGGCGGCGCGTCGCAAGAGCCGGGCGCGCAAGACCGGCTAGTAGATGCGGAATCTAGTTCTTTCAGTCATTGGTGACGATCGGCCGGGACTGGTGTCCGCTCTTGCTGACGCGGTGGCCGCTCACGGCGGCAATTGGGAGCGCAGTCAGCTGGCCCGTCTCGCCGGACAGTTTGCTGGCATCGTTGACGTAGTCGTCGACGACGAGCGTGCCGACGATCTCATCGCCGCGGTGACAAAGCTCGACGGCCTGCTCGACGTTGTCGTCCACGACGGAGTGGCCCACGACGGGAAAATGGGCGAGCTACCAACCGATGCCTGGACGTCGCTGGCAATTTCCGTGCTTGGAAACGATCGAACGGGCATCGTCCAAGAGCTTTCGACGGCTCTGTCGTCGGCGGGGGCCACAATCGACAAGATGACCACCGGTACGCGCGAAGCGCCGATGGCTGGAGGCTTGCTGTTCGAGGCCGACTTCGACGTCCGTGTCCCACCCGGGACTGAGCTGAGCAACGTGCGGGCTGAACTCGAGCGCCTAGCCGAAGAACTCCTGGTCGACTTGGTTATTGACGCCGGCTAGTGATTCTCGGCATACGGGCGGCTCACGAAGCCCACCTTTGTGCTGCGAATACGTATACTGGCGTGGCATCGCTACACAGCGGGAGAGAGTCGATTCGCAGTCCTAGGGTCGGCCGCCGAAGGAGCAACACCTCTCCGTCAATCTCTCAGGCACCCGGACCGTTGTGCTGACGATGTCTCTGGAAAGTGGCTACCAGCCCGCCCACGGTGAAAGGTCGCAAGACCGAAACTCTCAGGCGCCGCAGTTCGGCATTGACAGAGGGAGAGGGCCCCTTCGTCGACGACCCGCGTCGGCTACGCGAGAGGTTGCCCTCCATGGCACAGCGCTCATCTTCTGAATCCGCACCTGTTTTCGTCGACCGTCACGTTGGTCCGAACAGCGAAGAGACCGAGCGGATTCTGGCCGCCATTGGCGCGAGCAGTTTGGATGATCTGGCCCGCATGGTGGTGCCGTCGACTATCGCCGATGCCGCTGACGCCAATGGACTCGACGCGCTGCCGCCCGCATTGTCTGAGGCCGAGGTTGCCGTGCAACTGTCGGAACTGGCGGCCAAGAATACCGTCGCGCGGTCGATGATCGGTCTCGGTTACTACGACACGCACACGCCGGGTGTCATCCTGCGCAATGTCGTGGAGAACCCCGCGTGGTACACCGCCTACACGCCATATCAGCCGGAGATCAGCCAGGGACGACTCGAGGCGCTACTGAACTTCCAGACCATGGTCTCCGACCTCACCGGCATGGAGATCGCCAACGCGTCGATGCTCGACGAAGCGACAGCCGCGGCCGAGGCAATGACACTGCTTCGGCGAGCGGGCAAATCGCGCTCGCCGCGCCTGGTGATCGACGCCGACTTATTCCCGCAGACCAAAGCCGTGATCGCCACCCGCGCCGAACCATTGGAGATCGAGGTCATCGAAGCCGCGCTCGATCCTGCGCGCGACGATGCCGGCTTGCCCGAGGGGGAGTTCTTCGGGGTCATCACGGCGATCCCCGGCGCGTCGGGCCGCATCTTCGACGCCGCGCCGATCATCGCGGCGGCCCATGATCGAGGAGCGCTCGTCGCGGTCGGTGCCGACCTACTCGCCCTCACGCTGCTGACTCCACCCGGCGAGCAAGGCGCCGACGCCTGTTACGGAACCACCCAGCGGTTCGGTGTGCCAATGGGATTCGGCGGACCGCATGCCGGTTACCTTTCGGTACACAGCAAGCATGCTCGGCAGTTACCCGGGCGACTTGTCGGTGTTTCCAAGGACGACGACGGCAACCTCGCGTACCGGCTGTCGCTGCAGACGCGCGAACAACACATTCGGCGCGAGAAGGCGACCAGCAACATCTGCACCGCCCAAGTGCTCCTCGCGATCGTCGCGGCGATGTACGCGAGCTATCACGGGCCCGAGGGACTAACCGCGATCGCCCGGCGCGTCCACGCCCGCGCCGATGCGCTTGCGTCGGCACTTGGTGACGCCGTTGTACACGCCGACTATTTCGACACCGTGCTCGTGAACGTCGCGGGGCGCGCCGATGACGTCATCGCGGCAGCTAAAGCCCGCAACATCAACCTGTGGCGCGTTGACGACGACCATGTGTCGATTGCCTGCGATGAGACGACGACCGACGCCGACGTGGCCGCAGTGCTCGAGGCGTTCGGTGTTGCCGGTGGTCCGGTTGCCGATGGTTCGATGCAGGGCACCGAGATTGCCAACCGGACGTCGGAGTTCCTGACCCATCCGGCATTCCATCGCTACCACACCGAGACGGCGATGCTGCGCTACCTGCGGGCCCTGTCCGATAAAGACATCGCCTTGGACCGCAGCATGATTCCGCTGGGATCGTGCACGATGAAACTCAACGCGACCGCCGAGATGGAGCCCATTACCTGGCCCGAGTTCGCCGGGCTGCATCCGTTCGCACCGTCGTCGGACAGTGTCGGGATCCGTGAGCTGATCACCACTCTCGAGGGTTGGCTCGCCACGATCACCGGATATGACCGGATCAGCTTGCAGCCCAACGCCGGATCGCAGGGTGAGTACGCCGGATTGTTGGCCATTCGCCGGTACCACTTGTCTCGCGGCGATGCTGTCCGCACTATCTGCCTGATTCCGTCCAGTGCGCATGGCACCAACGCGGCCTCGGCAGTCATGGCCGGCATGAAAGTCGTCGTGGTGGCATGTCGGGAGAACGGCGACGTCGACACCGCGGACCTCAAGGAGAAGATCGCCGAGCATGGTGACTCGCTCGCGGCCGTCATGATCACCTACCCGTCGACGCATGGCGTATTCGAGCACGAGATCACCGAGATTTGTGGTGCCGTCCACGACGCCGGCGGTCAGGTGTACCTCGACGGTGCGAATCTGAATGCCCTTGTGGGCGTTGCCCGTCCGGGTCACTTTGGCGGCGACGTCAGCCACCTGAACCTGCACAAGACGTTCTGCATTCCGCACGGTGGCGGTGGCCCCGGTGTGGGACCGATCGGCGTACGCGAACACCTAGCCCCGTTCCTGCCCGGACACCCCCTCGCCGCGGAACTGGGTTCGGACTTGACGATTTCCGCCGCACCGTACGGTTCGGCGTCGATCCTGCCGATTACCTACGCCTACATCGCGATGATGGGCGCTGGGGGCCTGCGTCGGGCAACGCTCACTGCGATCGCATCGGCCAACTACATTGCGCGACGCCTCAGCGAGTTCTACCCGGTGCTGTACACCGGCGAGAACGACATGGTTGCCCACGAGTGCATCCTGGACCTGCGTGGTATCACCAAGGACACCGGCGTCACCGTCGACGATGTGGCAAAACGGTTGGCGGACTATGGATTCCACGCTCCGACTATGAGTTTCCCCGTCGCGGGCACGCTCATGGTCGAACCAACCGAGAGCGAGAATCTCGACGAGATCGACGCGTTTGTTGAAGCGATGATTTCCATCCGCGGTGAGATCGATCGGGTTGGTGCCGGTACGTGGAGTGTCGATGACAACCCACTGCGGGGCGCTCCGCACACCGCGGAGTCTCTGGTTGGCGCGTGGGAGCACGCGTACACGCGTGAAGAAGCGGTCTACCCGATGGGTCTGCCTTCGGCTGGCGGCCGAATCAAGGTGTGGCCCTCGGTGCGTCGCATCGACGGTGCGTTCGGTGACCGCAACTTGGTGTGCAGCTGCCCGCCGATCGAGGCGTTCGCACAGTAGCGTGAGCTAGTTGTAGAGGACCTTGTTGATCGCGACGACGGCTCCTGGCTCGGGGAGCGGCATCGGATTAGGGATGACCGGGAACGACACAGATGCGTTGTCAGTCGGCAGCGCCGCGTCGCCACGGAATCCGAGGGCGGTCAGTTTCGCCATCTGCTCCGGGAGTCGGACGTAGCGGAAGAACTCTCCGACGCCGTCGGCCTGCGCGGGAGACACCTTGTCGCCAGACAGGTGGACTACCGGGAAGTCAGCCAGGGGAGCGGCACCACCGAGTACCAGTTCACGCAACTTCGCCTCCTGGCCGCCGCGACTCAGAACGTACAGCTGCGCCTCGGTAATGGGCACCGCGTGAATCTGCGACTTTGCCGGATCAGCGGCCGTAGCAATGGCATTGGCCGCCCACGCCGCGGTGTCCTCATCAAGGGACGGCGCGGATTTGGTGATCGCCTCGATGCTTGAGCGCACGCGCGGTGACTCGCCGTCGGCGGTGGTTAAGACGCCTTGGCTGCGTGTGACGTCGGTAGCGACCGCCTGTCCAGCCAACGCGGTGGCGTCACTGTTTGGTCCGGTGGGCATAGCCAGGCGGAGTGATCCCCAACCGGTCAAGCCAAATTGATCGAGGGCGGTATTCGATCGTGCGAAGGTCGGAAGCTGACCCCAATCGAGCTTGCCGTCGGCCTTGGCCTTCAATTCTGGTGCTACCGCCAAGACGATTGGCGAGGTGACCAGTGAATCGGGTGTGCCGTCGATGAGTTTGGGGTTGTCGACCTGTAGTTGGCTGGTCCACACCGACGACTGCGGAATCCATCCGGCCGGGAAGGTGCCGAGTGTCGACGAGTCCCATTGCGGCTCGTGAAGGCCTTGGTAGGTGATGCGTGAATCTCCGGGGCGCACATCGACGGTGATGCAGTGGTCGCGGACCACCGGGTGACTTCCGTTGTACGACTTCGCGATTCCGCGTAACGCGTCGGTGATGTCGGGGTCAGCGATGATGGATACCGTCGCTTTGCCCTCAACGCATGTCCCCGCGGCCTGGTCACCCTGTTTGTTTACACGGTCGCCCAACTGCCACCACAGCACTGTTCCCGCAAGAATGAGTACGACGCAGAGCGCCGCGAAGACCAGTCCTCGACTGATTCCGCGGCGCCCTGCTTCTGACCGGTGGTGAGCCACCTAGCAAACTCCTTGTGCCAGAGGCCGCCTACACGTTTGCAGCCTTGTATTCGCGACGACGGCGATGCAGGATCGGCTCGGTGTAGCCGCTCGGCTGCTTCGCGCCCTCGACAATAAGCTCTTTAGCTGCCTGGAACGCGATGTTCGTATCGAATTCTGGAGCCAGCGGGCGGTAATCGGGGTCGCCCGCGTTCTGCCGGTCGACCACGGGTGCCATCCGCTTGAGTGCCTCGACGATGTCGTCTTCGCTGACGATACCGTGTCGTAACCAATTGGCGAGTAGTTGGCTGGAGATACGCAAAGTTGCGCGGTCTTCCATCAAGGCGACGTCATGAATGTCGGGAACCTTCGAACAGCCGACGCCAGCGTCGATCCAGCGGACCACGTAGCCGAGAATCGACTGCGCATTGTTGTCGAGCTCTTCCCGCTTTTCGGCCTCTGACCAGTCGGTGTTGGGTGCCAACGGAATGGTCAGAACGTCATCGACGGAGGCTGGATCGCGCTTAGCGATATCGTTCTGACGTTCAAACACGTCAACCTCGTGGTAGTGCAACGCATGCAGGGTCGCGGCGGTCGGGGACGGGACCCATGCCGTGTTGGCACCAGCCAGCGGGTGAGCGATCTTTTGCTCGAGCATGTCGTGCATCAGATCCGGCATGGCCCACATGCCCTTACCGATCTGGGCCTTGTGCTGCAGGCCAGCATGCAGACCGGTGTCGACGTTGAAGTCCTCGTACGCCTTGATCCAGGTCTGCTGCTTCATCTCACCCTTGCGGACGACCGGGCCGGCCTCCATCGAGGTGTGGATTTCGTCGCCGGTGCGGTCGAGGAAACCGGTGTTGATGAACACGACGCGATTCTCAGCGGCCTTGATCGCGGCCTTGAGGTTGACCGTGGTGCGGCGTTCCTCATCCATGATGCCGACCTTGATGGTGTTCTCGGGCAGTCCGAGGACCTGCTCCACGCGACCGAACAGTTCAGCGGTCAGCGCGACCTCGTCGGGGCCGTGCATCTTTGGCTTAACGATGTAGATCGAGCCGGTCCGCGAATTCTGTAGACCTTCGGACTTCAATCCGTGCATACCGATAAGCGAGGTCACCAGCGCGTCGAGGATTCCTTCGCCGATCTCGTTGCCGTCGGCGTCGAGGATGGCATCGGTGGTCATCAGGTGCCCGACGTTGCGGACGAACAGCAGCGAGCGGCCGTGCAGTTCCAGTTCCGAGCCGTCCGGAGCGGTGTACACGCGGTTAGGGTTCAGCACGCGGGTGAAAGTCTTGCCACCCTTGGCGACGTCCTCGGACAGGTCGCCCTTGTTGAGGCCCAGCCAGTTGTGGTAGCCGAGGACCTTGTCGTCAGCGTCGACGGCGGCAATCGAATCCTCGAAGTCCATGATGGTGGTGATCGCCGATTCGACGAGCACGTCCTTGACACCGGCGGCGTCGGTGGAGCCGATCGGGGAGGTGGCGTCAATCTGGATCTCCAAGTGAAGACCGTTGTGGCGCAGCAGGATTGCCTTCGGCGCGAGCGCGTCACCCTGGAATCCGACGAATGCCGACGGGTCGGCGAAGGTTGTGGTGTCGGTGTCGTCGCCGAGCACGACCGTGACTTTCTGGCCATCGACGACGTAGCGGGTCGCATCGACATGCGAACCGTGCTCGAGTGGAACGGCCTTGTCCAGGAACGCCTTTGCGAACGCGATGACCTTGTCGCCGCGCACCTTGTTGTACGACTTACCCTTCTCTGCGCCGTCGGTCTCCGGAATGGCGTCGGTACCGTAGAGGGCGTCATACAGCGAGCCCCAACGGGCGTTCGATGCGTTCAGCGCGAAGCGGGCGTTGAGGATTGGCACAACCAACTGTGGGCCCGCGGTATCGGTGATCTCGACGTCGACACCACTCGTACCAATCGCGAAGTCTTCCGGAACGTCGACCAGGTAGCCGATCTCGGTCAGGAATGCCTTGTAGGCGGCGGCGTCGAACTCGCCTGGGGCGAACGAATTGTCGCGGTGCCAGGCATCGATCTTGGCTTGAAGATCGTCACGGACAGCGAGGAGCTCGCGGTTACGCGGGCCGAGGTCGTTGATGACCGACGCCGCACCGGCCCAGAAAGCATCTTGATCTACACCGGTTCCGGGGAGCGCCTCGTTGTTAACGAAATCAAAGAGAACGGGAGCGACCTGCAAACCGTGGACGGTGACGCGATGCGACATGTCAGCCTTTCTTGTAGCGGGGGAACGACGCTCAATGCTACTCGCGTGTATAAGCGCAGTTCCCAGGACCTCCCGACTAGCTACTCGCAAGTAACTTGAGGGCGTCAACACGTTCAAACAGCCTGGTCCGTAGGGTGGCGCCTCGTTCGGATATAACCGCCTGCGCTCGCACATATTCCGCCCGACCATCGGGCGTCTCGATCTGCACCGGCTCGTACCCATAGCGGCGCAGATCGTACGGGCTTGCGCGCATATCGAGTTCACGCGCGTCGTAGGCGAGCACGAAGGTATCGAGCAGGACCTCGGAGTCGACCAAGGGCATAAGTTTGGCTGTCAATCGGTACAAATCCATCGAGGCGTGCAGGCAGCCGGGCTGCTCGAAATCGATCTGAGTTTCCCGCGATAACGGCGTCGAGTTTCGTTCAACGGCTTCTTCGGTGAAGAAGCGGAACGCGTCGAAATGTGTGCATTGGAGAGACATTGATTCAACGACAGCGTCGGTGCCGTCGGCCCCGAGGCGCAGCGGCGTCGGGTGCCGACGATCGGCAGCGCGATAGACCATCGCCCATTCGTGCAGGCCGAAGCAGCCCATCCGGGCGGGGCGCGCGGCCGTCGCTGCCAGTAGGGACGCGGTGTAGCTCAGTGTTGTGCGGCGCTTGTTGAGGTAATCGAGGGATGCGGTGGCGCCGCCGTCGACGCGGCGATAACCCCTGACATTGTCGTACGGGGTCCGACCGTCCCGGTCTGAGATGACGATTCCGAAACCGGGATGCCACCGCTTCAGCAATGCGGGGCGATACGGGTAGTAGGTGAACAAGAAGTCGAGGACCGGATTGGTCGCACCACGGCGGCGTGCTGCCAAGTACGGACCGATCAGGGCTTCGACGCGCCGGCGGTGTGCTTGCGCGCGTTCGATCCACTCGTCTGGCCCGAGAACGACTGTGTCGGAACCGTTCACAGCCGGTTGGTTTCGTCGCGGACGGTGCCGACTACCTCTTCCACCAAGTCAGCGAGTGCGACGACACCAATGGTTCTACCGGAGTCATCCACGACCGCGCCCAGATGGGAACTCGTTCGACGCAGCGCCGATGTTCCCTCGTCGATAGGCGTCGCGGCCGACAACACCGGAAGCGGGCGAATCTTGTCGATACCAATGATCGTGTCGGGACCCACCTGCTCGTCGAGGATGTCGTCGAGTACGTCTTTCAGGTGCAGATAACCGGTGTAGGTCCCGTTGGGTGAGCGCACCGGGAAGCGGGAGAAGCCGGTGTCGGAGACGGCACGCTCCACCGAACCGAGGCGTGGCCCGAGTCCGCCGGTCACTGGATCGCGACGAGCTTGCACGCTGCGCAAGCTTTCCAGCGGAATCATGACTTCGGCGACCGTTCGGCCGACACTCGCCAGAGCGCGGGTCAGCCGCTCGTGCTCCTCCGCGTCGAGTAACCCTTCGGCTTTCGACTCGCCAATCATCTGTGCGAGCTCGCCCGTCGACACGGTCGCGTCCAGCTCGTCCTTGGGCTGAACCCGAAGTACGCGCAAGCCGAGGTTGGCCAGCCAATTGTAGAAACTGATCAGCGGTCGCGCGATGCTGATGAAAGCGAGATGCAGCGGGACCAGCAACATCGCCGACGTCTCGGGTCCGGCGAGCGCGATGTTCTTGGGAACCATCTCGCCGAGCA
>QIRE01000069.1_pt1 | contig 26101 bp, 26 predicted proteins | sample 2940141 | NCBI WGS metagenome assembly QIRE01 (sample SAMN09273532, study PRJNA473421) | Gut metagenome, whole genome shotgun sequencing project. | isolation source: gut tissue | host: Folsomia candida VU population | place: Netherlands: Amsterdam | collected 2016-03-06
TCTGCCGGAGATTGGACTGTTCGACGACCCAATGAGTCCGGCCATGTAACCACAGACGGACGCCACCAACAGGCCGATGATCAACACGAAGAACACACTCAGCGTGATGATTCCGGTGTCGGTGCCGTCGAGCGGACCGCTGGAGTTGAATCCCCACAGCAATAGACCGATCGGAATCATCGACACCAACACGATGCCGACGACGTATTGGATAGGGACATCGCGTTCGGTGATGTCGACCAGGGCTCCCTTGCGACGCGCCCGCGACGATGCGACGGCCGCCTTAATGCCGCGAGCGATTGGCCCGATGATCTTGAGTAGCGTCCACACCGCCGCGACGGCCATCGCGCCCGCACCGATGAATCGAACGTCGTTGCTGAACACACCGGACACAAAGTCGGTGATGTCGCCGGCCGGCAGCCCGTGCGATGTGCGAATCGGCAACATGACGCCGTAGGAAATGACCAACCCGACCAACATCGCGACACCGACCGCGAGGCCGACGAGATGGCCGACGCCAATGAGGGCGAAAGACATACTGACGCCGTACATCGAACCCGCCGCACCGATCTTGACCGCTCCCGAGATCGACGAACTGACTACCTTCAGCGACGCCAACAACGAAAAGCCCGCGGCAACAATCGAACTCACCATGATGACCCGCAGGCCTCGCCGGTTCTCGTCGACGCCCTGCGAGGTGTCTCCGACCTTCAGTACCTCCGCGGCCGCGACGCCTTCGGGATACGGCAGGTCGGAACCCGTCACCAGAGCTCGTCGCAGCGGGATCGAATACATCACGCCGAGAATGCCGCCGACCGCGCAGACTGCAACGGTCGTCCAGTACGGGAACCCGCTCCACCAGCCGACCATGATTAGTCCGGGCAACACAAAGATGATCGCCGACAGGGTCCCCGCCGCGGACGCGATCGTCTGGACGATGTTGTTCTCAACGACCGAGTGGTTCGCGAAGTAGCGCAAAATGCTCATCGAAATGACGGCGGCCGGGATCGCCGTCGCGAACGTCAGTCCAACTTTCAGCCCCAAATAGACATTGGCCGCGGTGAAGATCAGGGTGATGACTCCACCCAATAGAACCCCTCGAAGAGTGAGTTCTTTGAAGCTAGGCGCGCTCGGCTCAGACACGGCGTCTCCTCGTCAGGTTGGCAATCATGCAACCTTATGACGCGCCTGACTCGCCCGCATCGGTATCCGCACTTGACACACATACCCCCCAGGGGTAGAACTGAGTTCATAAGTAATACCCCGGAGGGGTATCGAATCGCATTCGCAGGGATGGAGTATCGAAATGAATACCGCCAGCAGGCTCGCTCTCTACGGCGCAGGACTAGTTGCTGTCTTCGGCGTCGCGTTCGTCGTGGCAAAGCCATTGGTACCCGACAGCGTCGTTGATCGTTTGACGGCCACCGAGGCCACCCACTCCGACGCCGGTCACGGTGATCACGCGGCGATGCCGAAGTCGAAGGCCGCCAACCTGCTCGGGCTGGCAACCTCTACCGACGGTTACAGCCTCTCCGACCTCGAGGCGCCAGCAACGGCCGGCGCACCGGGTCAGCTGACGTTCCGCGTCGTCGGCTCCGATGGGCACCCGCTGACCAACTACGAAACCGCACATGGCAAGCAGCTGCACCTGATGATCGTCCGTACCGACGGTTCGGGCTATCACCATGTTCACCCGGAACTCAACGCGGCAACCGGGGTGTGGTCACTGCCGTGGACCTGGTCGAACGCGGGCACGTACCGCGTCTTCACCGATTTCACGCCGACCGGCAAGACGGAGTCGATCACGCTGAGCCGGACCGTCGATGTTGGTGGTGCGTTCACCCCGACACCGGCAGTGTCGACCGTGAACAGCGTCAACGTCGACGGATTCACAGTCAACCTGACCGGTGAACTCCAGGCGGGAGCGTCGAGCATGGTCACCGCAACTATCACTCGCGACGGTCAGCCGGTCACGACGCTGCAGCCATACCTCGGCGCGTTTGGCCACCTCGTGGCGCTGCGGCAAGGCGACCTGGCCTATCTGCACGTCCATGCCATGGGCGATGACCCGGCAGCCAACGCGACGTCGGGGCCTAGCATTGAATTCATGGCGAGTCCTCCGAGCGCCGGGCGCTACTTCCTCTACCTGGACTTTCAGGTCGACGGGGTAGTCCGCACCGCCGCGTTCGTCCTCGACGCTCCGATTGGTAGTGAAACCCGATGACCGCAACTCAATCCGATCTCACCCCCATCGAACTTGAGATCGGCGGCATGACCTGCGCGTCGTGCGCCAATCGAATCGAGCGCAAGCTGAACAAGCTCGACGGTGTGACCGCCACCGTTAACTACGCCACCGAGAAGGCCCACGTCGAGGCACCCGCGGGCTACGACACCGCCAACCTCGTCGCGGAAGTCGAAAAGGCTGGCTACACGGCGGCCCTGCCCGCTCCACCGACGAACCACGACGCTCCCACTGCCGCCGACGTCGAGTTGAAGTCGTTGCGGGACAGGCTGATCGGCGCGGTGGTTCTGTCCATTCCGGTCATCGTCCTCGCGATGGTTCCGGCGTTGCAGTTCACCTATTGGCAGTGGGCTTCACTGGCTCTCGCCGCACCCGTCGTGGTGTGGGCGGCATGGCCGTTCCACCGGGCCGCATGGATCAATCTGCGGCACGGTGCCGCCACGATGGACACGCTAATATCGCTCGGCACGCTGTCAGCATTCGGTTGGTCCTTGTACGCACTGTTCTTTGGTACCGCGGGCGAACCCGGTATGACGCACGGGTTTTCATTTACAGTCTCACCCTCCGACGGCGCGGGCAATATCTACCTCGAGGTCGCCGCGGGCGTCACCACATTTATCCTCGCCGGCCGCTACTTCGAAAAGCGATCTAAGCGCAACGCCGGTGCGGCACTCCGGGCACTGCTCGAATTGGGTGCGAAAGACGTTGCTGTACTGCGTGATGGCACCGAGATCCGGATTCCCATCGAGCAGTTGAGTGTCGCTGACGAGTTTGTGGTCCGCCCGGGCGAGAAGATCGCCACCGACGGTGTTGTGGTCTCCGGGGTATCGGCGATTGACATGTCGCTACTCACCGGAGAGTCGGCGCCGGTCGAGGTCGGCATTGGCGATAACGTCACCGGCGCAACGGTGAATGCCGGTGGGCGCCTGGTGATCCGGGCTACGAAGGTCGGCTCCGACACCGCGCTTGCCCAGATGGCGAAGCTGGTCGAGGACGCGCAGTCGGGGAAGGCCGACGTTCAGCGTCTTGCCGACCGCATCTCCGGCGTGTTCGTTCCGATCGTGATCGCTATCGCCGTCGCGACTCTCGGAGCATGGCTCGGCGCGGGATTCGGAGTCACCGCCGCGTTCACCGCTGCCGTCGCCGTGCTCATCATCGCGTGCCCGTGTGCCCTTGGATTGGCCACTCCCACAGCGCTTCTCGTTGGCACGGGTCGCGGCGCACAGCTCGGCATCTTGATCAAGGGCCCCGAGGTTCTGGAGTCCACCCGCACGATTGACACCGTGGTGCTCGACAAGACCGGCACCGTCACCACCGGTGCGATGGCGCTCGTCGACGTTGTCACCGCTTCCGGCGAGAACGCGGACGAGGTGCTGCGATTTGCCGGGACGCTGGAGAATGCCTCCGAGCACCCAATCGCAGCCGCCATCGCCCGTGGCGCCGAGGCCAATGGTGAAACTCTGCCTGTTCCAGAGGATTTCGCGAACGTCGAAGGTCTGGGCGTGCAGGGGATCGTCGAAGGTCGAGCCGTAGTCGTTGGACGTGCGGCGTTGCTCGCCGATTGGTCCCAGCCGCTGACCGATGAACTATCCGCGGCGAAAGCTGCCGCTGAGGCCGCCGGGCAGACCGCCGTTGCCGTCGGCTGGGATGGCGCTGCGCGCGGCATCCTAGTAGTCGCCGACACAGTAAAACCGACTAGTGCACAAGCTATTTCACGACTGATCGAGCTTGGCCTCACCCCGGTTCTGCTGACCGGAGACAACGAAGCGACAGCACGGCAGATCGCATCGGAGGTGGGGATCACCGAGGTGATCGCCGAAGTGTTGCCCGCCGACAAGGTGCAGACCGTCAAAGACCTGCAGGGTCGGGGCAAGGTGGTGGCGATGGTCGGAGACGGCGTTAACGACGCCGCTGCGCTCGCTCAGGCCGACCTCGGCCTCGCGATGGGCACCGGCACCGACGTCGCGATCGAAGCGTCGGACATCACGTTGGTCCGCGGAGACCTGCGCAGCGTCGGGGATGCGATCCGGCTGTCCCGACGGACCCTGCGGACGATCAAGACGAATCTGTTCTGGGCATTCGCGTACAACGTCGCGGCAATCCCGCTCGCGGCTCTTGGTTTGCTCAATCCGATGTTGGCGGGCGCCGCGATGGCGTTCTCCAGTGTGTTTGTCGTTGGCAACAGCCTGCGCCTCAAGCGCTTTCGGAGCGACGTGTAATAGTGCAGATAGGACGCGTCGAGCGTCCGGCACGTCGAAAGGAAGCTGCGATGACCGAGCCAGCAGGGCAGGCATTTACCGTCGAATCGGATGGAGTGGTCATCGCCGGAGACCGGTGGGCGTCGCCGTCGACGTCCATCGCGTCGCCCCCACTTCTGCTTCTGCATGGCGGCGGTCAGACTCGACACTCGTGGGACCGCAGCGCCGCGCAGCTGGCGAGCAAGGGTTACGACGTCTACACCCTCGACGCCCGCGGTCACGGAGACAGCGGTTGGGCCGCCGATGGCGACTACGAGCTGGATGCCTTCGCTGGCGACCTCATCGCCGTCGTCGACGCGCTGCAATTGAGCCTGCCGCCGGTGCTTATCGGTGCGTCGCTAGGCGGCATCACCAGCCTGTGCGTGACCGGCGAGAATCCCGGCATCGCGTCGGCGTTGGTGCTGGTAGACGTCGTCGTGCACGTCGAGTCGAAGGGTATCGATCGCATCAAAGAGTTCATGACCGGTCACACTGGTGGGTTCGACACTCTCGACGACGTCGCCGACGCCATCGCGGCCTACAACCCGGCGCGCAAACGTGCCCGAAACCTGGACGGGCTGCGTAAGAATGTTCGGCAGCGTGCGGACGGTCGCTGGTACTGGCATTGGGATCCCGAGTTCATTCGGTCCGGCGACGAGCCGCGTCGACACACCGATCCGGAGCGACTCGCGGCAGCCGCGCGCAAGCTAACCATCCCAACGCTGGTGGTGCGCGGCGGAAAGTCCGACGTCGTGAGCGACGAAGGGATCGCCAAAATGTTGGAGCTGGTGCCGCACGCCGAGGTTGCGGACGTGAGCGCCGCCGGGCACATGGTTGCCGGCGACGACAACGAGGTGTTCGCGTCGGCGATCGAGGAGTTCTTAGCTCAGTAGGCTAAAGCGCGCCAAGTACCTGGGCGACCGTCGGCGCATCGTCGGGTGAGCTGAGTACGGTAATCGCGTCACCCGCTTCGACGTCGCCCTTTGTGACGACCCTCAGGTACGGGCCCGGTCGACCCGCCAGCATGAATCTCTTCACCCAACCCGAGCCTTCCCCCAGCCAGCGCTCAAACGTCTTGCACGGCACGCGCGGTTCGGTTACTTCCACGACGACCTGCTCACCGATCTGCCAACGCTCGCCGATCCGCGCGGCGTTGATATCGAGCCCGACGGTTCGCAAGTTCTCGCCGAACGCGCCGGGCGGCATGTCGCGGCCCAATTCCGCCGCCCAGTAGTCGGCGTCCTCCTGCGCGTAGGCGTAGAGCGCCTTGTCGGGGCCGCCGTGATGCCTGCGGTCAGCTTGGATATCGGCGTAGGCACCGTACGACCCGACACGCACCGGCCCGTCGACCGGCAACTTGTTGATCGCGGTGACACCGATCGGACCCGCGTCCGGGTGCAGGTTTCGCACGACGCAGATGGCAGTCAGTTGGGGCATAGGGTCATCGTAGAGCGCATTGTCGCGCACAACCTGTCGTCGTGGCGGGTCGCTAGGGAGTATGTGGCGTCGACGACGGCGGGGTCGACAAGTTGTGCACCGACGCCGCCGCCATCGACAGCCGCACACAGGCGTCGACGAGGGTACCCATATCCGTATCCCGCTCGGTTAACCACGATTCGATGAGACGGTTGACGCCGCCCGAAATGAATCGCGCCGTACGCGGTGCCAGCGGGATGTCGGCCTTCGGTAAATCGGGGTGGTCTGAGACGTACGCGACCATGACGTCGGCCACGAAATCCAGCGTCTCGCTCTGTCGATTCTCCAGACCGACGACGGTTGAGACGTCGGTGGTCATGATCCGGAAGATCGTTGGCTCGGCGTCGATCGCGGTAAGGAAGCTGTGCAGCGCGGCACTGAGTCGTTGATCGATCGGACCGCCCGTCGCCTCGCTAGATTCGACGAGCAGTGCGATCATTTCGTCGCGAATCTGGTCTGCCACCGCGACGATCAGCGCATCCCGGTTGGGAAAATGCTCATAGAAGTAGCGGTAGGCCAGCCCCGACGATTTGCACACACCACGGACGGTCACATCGCTAACACCCGATCGCCCCCACGCCACACGTCCTGCGGCGATCAGTTTTAGGCGTCGCGCTTCCCGACGGTCGTCGGCGCTGACGCCACCGTAGTCACGAACCACTTCACCGCGTGTCATTGACTGAGATTGTACCGACGCGCTAGTTTGGATAACAGGTGTTACCCGAATGTACAGATAGGTGCACAAATGACTACGACCATTCCTCGTCGCCACCCGGCCGCGCCGCGGTCGGTGCCAGTGGGCGTCGCACTGATGAGCGCTGCGTTTGGTATCCGCAAACCGAATGCGGAAGAGTTCCTGCGCCTTGGCGATTGCCTGACGCAGGGCGACCCGGCAATGGACAGCCTCGTCGAGTGGATGAACGACGCTGGCGTCGGAGCCAATCGGCCACTGTTTGAGCGGGCTCTGGAACACGGCATCGAATCAGTTCCCGACGCTCCTGAGCCGCTGCGCGACTTCTTTACGGCCGTCGAATCGACTCCCGATTGGGTGGACTACTCGAAACTGGAGCTAGCCGCTCAAGCGTTGAACTCGGGCGGTTGCGACGGGCTGTACATCGCTCGCGACGTCGCGCTGCTCGGCGGCTACAGCTTCTCCGGGTTCAACCAAACGCTGCTGCGAACAGGCGCGTTGGAGAAGGGTTCCAATAAGCGGTTTGCCGAGACCAATCAATGGGCCATGGACGTCATCGTCGATGGCGGTCTACGACGCTTCGGCGTTGGCTACCGTTCGACGCTGCGGGTCCGGCTCATCCACTCGCTGGTGCGGCGCCACGTTGTCGCGATGCCGGACTGGGATTCCGACGCCTACGGCCTCCCCATCAACCAGACCGACATGGCCGCGACCATGGTTGGTGCGCTCATCGCGCCGACGGTCGGCGGGCTTGGCATGGGGCTATTCGTGAAACCGTCGGAGTATCAGGCCATCGCGCATCTGGCGCGGTACGTCGGCTGGCTCATGGGCGTCGACGAAGAGTTTCTCCCGAAGGATTTCCGCGACGCCGTTCGGATTCTGCACCATACGTCGACGGCGTTGTCGACGCCCGACGAGACGTCGGAGAAGTTGGCGCGACCAATGATCGACGATCCGTTGTCGTGGCAGTACGAGTATTTCCAAACCGTACGACGTCGGATCGAGCGGTCGAAGCACCTGTCCGTCAGCGCCTATTTCCTTGGCGCAAAAGCCATGGGGCAGTTGGGTTTACCGACGCTCGTCGTCCCGTGGTACCCGGTCGTTAGGATCCCCGTCAATACGTTGCAGTCGGCGGCGGCGTTCCTCCCCGGTGGTCGGGAACGGGCGTCGGAGCGTGGGCGTCGGAGTCAGAAACGCTTCACGGAATCGCTGACCACCGCGTCCGTCGCCATTGGCGAATCAACACCATTGGCGACGCACGCGGCGTAGTTAGGGGTCCGAGTTGCTAGCCGCGAATCCCGGAGAGCTGGCACGAACCGTGGGCGTAGTCCTTTGCGATTCGTCGTCCGCTGACCCAAACGGCACAGCCGATGTAGGCGTTTTGGTTTCGCGCGACGGCGCGAACATTGGCAGTGTCGTAGCTGTACGCGTTAACGGTCCGCGCCCAGCATCCGGCGCCGAGCCAGCGGTTTGTCGTCCCGGACTCGGCAGTCGATTCGCCAACACCGACGGCGTATCGAATTGTCGCGCTAGTTGGTGTTTGGTCGCTGGCGCAAACGCGAATTGTGAAACTGACCCGCGAGGCCGGATTCGCGGACGCCGCGGGCAGGGTCGATCCGAGAGCCGCCGCGGCCACGATCAGCCCGACGCTCGTCATTCGTTGCAGGGCTCTAGTCATGTCATCTGCCTTCTGGGGACTCGTCTTGAACTGCTCGGATCGTGGCACACGACATTTGGGGCCACGAACGCGCCCGTCGCCATTGGCGAATCAACACCAATGGCGACGCACGCGGCATAGATCTTCGCCCTAGTTCGACGACCCGCTACCTGATCCGTCGTCAGAACCTAGCGACCCAAGCGAGCCACCACCGCGGGTGACCCGAACAGAGACCGCGTTGGAGGTGGAAGGCTTGTATTCAGCGCCGCCGAGGAACGAGGCGGTGACCCGATGGATACCAACGACCTTGAACGTGTACGGAAGCGTCCCAACACCACCGTTTAGCGCGGCAGATCCGACCTGACGTCCATCGACATGGAAGACGACCCTGCCTTCGGTCGGGTGCGGGGCTACCGACGCGATCAGCTCGGTCTTTAGACCCTTCCGGACTTTGCTCGGCGCAGTCAGCGTCGTTGTTGTCTCCTGTTTGCCTGGTTCCTCGCCGCCGCCAATCTTGATTGTCGCCAACGCTTGACCGCCAGCGTTGACCGGCGCACCGGGTGCGGGCACCGTGCCGCCGTCCTTTGGTGAGCAGCGCGTCGGCGCCCACTGCTTGGCTCCGAGGAAGGTCGCGCTCGCCAACGATGTAGAGAAGTTCTCGTCATTGTTGGTCTGCGATGCGTTGCCAGACACACGAACGTGCGGGGTGATGTCACCAGTGGTGCCGGCCGTCATGTTGACGGTGATCCCCGGCAGCTGGAAGGGCGTCGCCCCGCCCGCTCCGCTCTTAGTTTTCGGAACGGTGATGCCACCGTCGGTGTTGGTCGACGACGTCGGGCTGTTCGCGATGACCTCGTTGTTTCCCGAGATGCGGAGAACGCTGCCGTTCGGATCAACGACTCCTGCAGTGTTGACTCGGAGCACCTGTGGGGCGACGCCCGCGAGACCCGAGCCAGCACCCACCAGCGTCGAACTCTTGTAGGTCGCGTTTGACGGGATATCGATGTCGAATTTTAGGCGCGATAGTTGAACCGTGGTGGCGCCGGAGTCCCTATCCGGATAGCTTTCAGGTCCCGGGTGAATAGTGTAGCTAAAGTCAGCGCCCGCGTTGACCGAATCGGGAGCATCGATTGAGACCGACGCGGCGATCGGCTTGTAGACCGGTCCAATAATGCTGCCGGCGACACAGGCATTGTTGAACGAAATGGCGGCCGCCGCCGCAGTTGTTGAATTGACCGCGACAAGCGTTCCTACCGCGACGACAACCACACCGACGCGGCCCGTTGTAGAGAGCTTCATTTCGCACCCTTCTTGATAGACCCCCGTTCTTAGGATGATCACAGAAACATCACAGTTCTGTGCCTATATGCAGAATGAGGCACATTTAGCGTTGCTAATTACTTGGTGGTGTGTTAATTCCGGTGAACCGATCGGCGACGGGCGAGATTCCCGCCTTGACATACATTAGGATATGCGCATATGTTTGTACTCATGACTTCCGCGGAGCACAAGGTTCACGAGCACCCCGACCACGTCCATGGCGAGAGCTGCGGCCACGAGGCCGTCGACCACGGCGACCATGTCGACTACATCCATGACGGACACCGTCACGCTCAGCACGAGGACCACTACGACGAGCACTAGAACTTGCCGTTATGTTGATTAATGCTCTCGCACCCGACATGGGTACGAGAGCATTAATCTATGCAGGTCCGAACACAACCTGTCGGTTCTTCAGGGTGCTGAGACACATACATCGCTGGTACTGCTAATTAGTGACAGTTTGTGCGGGCGCTCATCGAGTTACCACCACTTTGCCGCGCGCTCTTCCGTTCTCGACGTATGACATTGCGTCGAGCGTCTCCGCGAACGGGAACGTCCGGTCTATAGCCGGGCGCAGACTGCCCGCGTCGTAAAGCGCCGCAAGTGTCGCGAGCTGCGGACCACTGGCTTGCATGAAAAAGAACGAATATCGCACGCCCATTTTCCGCGCTTGGCGCTGAATCTTGCGACTAAGGACGGCCATAACTGGCTTAAGTAAGGGCCGTCCGAGTTGGTTGGCGAACGCCGAATCGGGTGGGCCGACGACGCTGATCGCGAGGCCGCCCGGTTTGAGTACCGTCAGCGACTTCTCCAGACGCGAGACCAAGAGAGTCCAGGACAACGTCGAATCCGGACAGGATGTCGGCGAAGTCGTTGGCTTTGTAATCGATGACCTCGTCCGCGCCGAGGGCTCGGACCTTTTCAATGTCGTTGGGACCCGCAGTAGTGGCGACGTGCGCGCCGAGGTGGCGGGCAACCTGAATCGCTGTTGATCCAAGTCCGCCGGCTCCGGCGTGGATCAGGACCCGTTGCCCTGGCTGGATTTTCGCGACGTCGACGAGCGCCTGCCAGGAGGCAAGCGCGACGAGGGGCACCGCGGCCGCCTCAACGAACGACAGGGAGTTGGGTTTGACCGCGACGTCATCGGCGTCGACGGCGATCTGCTCGGCAAAGGCGCCGATTCGCTGGTCGCGGGGTCGGGCGAAGACTTCGTCACCGACGTTGAAGCCACGAACGTCGGCGCCGACCTTCGTGATCACTCCAGACAGATCGTGGCCGAGGACGAAGGGGCGTTTGCGTTTGATCAGCTGCTTGAACTCCCCGTTGCGGACCATTTTGTCGAGCGGGTTGATGCTCGCTGCCCGAACGTCGATGAGGACGTCGCCGGGGCCGACGTGTGGCGACGCGACGTCGGCCGCGCGCAGCCCGTCGGAACGATAAGCAGTGACAACGAATGCCTTCATTGGGTCTTCCTGTCGACGTCGTGGCTATGCTAAAACCATAGCCTTACGATCATACTATTACAATCGCAATCCAATGAGGAGTAGCCATGACCACCTGGAAGACAGCCCCAACCAAGAAGGTCGACGTCGACGGCACGTCGTTTGCGTACCGCGAATTGGGCGAGCCCGGTGGCGTGCCCGTGGTGTTTTTGCATCACCTGACCGCCGTCCTCGACGACTGGGACCCCCGCGTGTTGGACGGCGTCGCCGCTGCGCACCACGCGATCGCGTTCGACAACCGAGGTGTTGGCTCAACCGACGGCCGGGTGCCAGCCGACGTCGAGCAGATGGGCGCGGACGCAATCGCATTCATCCGCGCGCTGGGGTACCGGCAGGTCGACCTGATCGGGTTCTCGCTGGGAGGTGGTGTCGCGCAAATGGTTGCCCTGCAGGCTCCCGACCTCGTGCGACGTATGGTCCTCGCAGGGACCGGTCCGCGTGGTGGCGGCGGCATCTGGAAGATGCCGTTCATCGTCGGCGGCGCGTACACAAAAGCGTTCCTGGCTCGGAAGGACCCGCGCCACTTCCTATTCTTCCCGCGCACCCCGCAAGGCAAGGACGCTGCCGACGCCTATTTCGAGCGGCTCGCGGAGCGCACCTCAGATCTCGACAAGCCCATCTCCACGCAGGCGGGCCTCGCGCAGGTCCGCGCAATCACCAAGGCGGGACTTCATTCCGCTGACGACCTGTCCAAGATCACGATCCCCGCCCTTATCGCCAACGGCGACAACGACTTAATGGTCGCGAGTGAGCACTCCGCGGATATGGCGGCACGGCTGCCAAACGCGCGGCTTCGGATCTTCCCCAATTCCGGGCATGGCGGCGTCTTTCAGTACCACCACGAGTTTGTGCCGGAGGTTCGGGGTTTTCTTGGGTAGTGGGAGGTAGGGGCCGTAACAGCCGCCTACCCCCGCGCCATATCCACAAACCTCGACAAGTGCAGCTGGTGCGCAACGGTAATCGTCGCCGTCGGCCCATTGCGATGCTTTCCGACGATGATGTCGGCTTCACCCGCGCGTGGGTCATCACGCTCAATGGAATCGGGACGATGTAGCAGGATCACCATGTCCGCATCTTGTTCAAGCGATCCCGACTCACGCAGATCCGACACCTGCGGACGCTTATCCGTTCGCTGCTCGGGGCCACGGTTCAGCTGACTGATCGCGACCACCGGAACCTCAAGCTCCTTGGCCAACAACTTAATTGACCGCGAGAACTCCGACACTTCCTGCTGACGTGACTCAACCTTCTTACCCGATGTCATCAGCTGCATGTAGTCGATGACCACCAGCTTGAGGTCGTGGCGCTGCTTCAATCGTCGCGCCTTCGCCCGAATCTCCATCATGGTGAGGTTCGGCGAATCGTCGATGAACAGGGGAGCTTCGGAAATCTCACCCATGCGTCGGGCAAGGCGCGACCAGTCGTCGTCGCTCATCGACCCCGACCGCATGTCGGCAAGCTTGATCTTCGCCTCCGCGGACAGCAGGCGCATCACGATCTCGGTCTTACTCATTTCCAGCGAGAACATGGCGCTGGCCTTGCCATTGTGGATCGAGCATGACCGTAGGAAGTCCATCGCGAGAGTCGAATTGTGCGTCGGCACCATCGACTCGCCCGCCAGGTACATCTGATCGGCGTTGTCCACCTGCACGCAGCGCACCGGAACACTTTCCACCGGCCGTACCGCGACGACGCGGCGCACAAGAGCCGCGCGCCGACGTTCCTTGTGTCGAATTGCCTTGTGGTGCACCGTGAATACGTCGTCATCGGCATCGACGCACAGCCATCCGGTTGCCGTCACGCGGTACGTATAGCCAAGTCCCGCAGCAAGATCCGCGACGACGGCCGTCATATGCCGGGTCGCGGCGGGAACCGTAATCCAGCCGTCGTCCTCGACGATCGCGCGCGCATCGAGCAAGCCGGCAAACAACGCTCGACGCTGCGCAATCGAGCCACGCAGATATTCGAACGGAATCCGACCGCCCAGATCCGCCATCAACGTCATCACGTCGACGGGTCCCTCGGCGTCGATCCGCATGCCGATCTCAGGGTCGTCAAACGCCATACCCGCAAGGGCCGCAACGGTATACGGGCCGTAGGCGTAGCGGCGGCTCGGCAGTTCCAGCGGAGCTGTGTTGCGTACGACGGCCTTGCCAACGTGTCGACGCAGCGCGCCCGTGGTGATCACATCGCGTTCGCCATCGACTTCAGCAACCCACTGATGTTCCTTGTCCGCGACGAGAATCGCGCCATCGGAAAACTCGACCTCGTAGCAGGGTCGCTCGGTCATGACATCGGTGGCTGCGACGACGGTCGTCGGGCGGCCCTGAGCATCGAGCAGTTGCTCGCCGACGCCGACGTTGCCCATCGTGGTCCAACCGGTCGGCGTCGGCAGCGGTGTATCCAGTGCCAGCGCCTTCCCGACACCGGGTCGGGCGGCGACGATAATCATCTGACCCGGGTGCAGGCCGTTGGTGAGCCGGTCAAGGTCGGCGAAACCCGTTGGAACACCGAGCGAAATGCCGCCGCGCGACGCGATTGAGTCAATCTCGTCCATCGTCGGCTGCAGCAATTCCTCAAGTGCCACATAGTCTTCGGCGGTACGACGTTCGGTGACTTCGTAAACCTCGGCCTGCGCCCGATCGACAACTTCGGCGACGTCCTGGCCGTCGTCGCCGCCATAACCGAACTGCACGATGCGGGTACCGGCCTCGACGAGGCGTCGGAGAATGGCTTTCTCCGCGACAATCTCCGCGTAGTAGCCGGCGTTCGCGGCCGTCGGGACCGTCGAAATCAGCGTGTGTAGGTATGGGGCACCCCCGACGCGCTTGAGTTCGCCGGCGCGATCCAGCTCGGCGGCTACAGTCACGGCGTCCGCGGGCTCACCCTTGCCGTACAGGTCAAGGATCGCGTCGTACACGGCCTGGTGAGCGGGACGGTAGAAGTCGCCTGGACGCAGCTTTTCCAGAACGTCGGCGATAGCGTCTTTGGACAACATCATTCCACCGAGCACCGACTGCTCGGCCGCCATGTCTTGCGGCGGCTGCCTGCCAAAATCCTCGGCTGGCATCTCCTCCGGGAGATCGTGCCCCCGGTCGTCGACTACTGCCAAGTCCGCCATACCTCTCAACCGAAATGTCCACCCGATGACGCGCTACGCCCTGATCCGTCGAGTCAACCGCGAGGGTCTGACAATCCGGGTTTCCGACGACGCTCCTAACTGCGATTACCGAACGATAAATCGTCGCTGCAATGTACTCAAACTCGGATGTGGACAAGCTTGTGGACAACGTGTGGAGTATTTGAGGACAGCCCAGGACGGCTTGTTGATCACCTGTGCGTAACTTGGGGACTAGTACGCGGATTCTCGCAATAGTCGCAGGTAGACGCGTGCAAATTTGTGCACAGGCCACGAATTCTGCTTGACGCGGCGTGTCGTGGCGATTGCCATTTTCGGCGTGTTGCATCCGATGGCAACCGAAGCCCCCTCGACGATCCGGTGAACTCTCGGTGGCGCCCTACCGACGGGTAGACCAATCCGCAAACGCCGCCGTTTGGTCGATCGACCGATTCAGCGCTTCGCGACACATCGCTGACCGTCCGTGATGGAATGGACGACGACTGACGTCGGGGTGGACTGGGAAGAGGAATCTGTCATGAAGATGCGCACGCGGCGCGGAGCAACCACCTGGACGCGACGGGCAGTCGCCGTGGTAGCAGCATCGACCTTCGTCGCCATCGGCCCGACGGTCGCCCACGCGGCCCCCGGCCCAACGCTGCCGCTCGAGCTGAATTTGTCGAAATACCAATCGGTCAACGCCGGTGCGTACCGCTCGCTGAGTTACTCCGACAACGGTCGAAGCTTCTTCACCGCCGGCCGATGGTCGTGTCAGTTTGGCCCCAGCTACCGCTACGTCGGATGCAAGCGCGCGCCTGCGACCGCTCCTCCCGGCAGCCAGGGCGTCATCATTTCCGGTAACCAACAAGGGCCCTGGTGGGTGACTCCGGCTGGCATTACCGGCCCGAACGTCCAACTCGGCCCGACGTCGGGCTTCCGTCCTCCCGTCCTGGGCGTCGGCAAGCGACTCACCGTCAACGGCACCACCTGTACCGTTCCGCGGCCAAACGTCGTGGCATGTACCACGGGTGCGCGGAGTTTCATCCTGACATCGGCGTGGCACAAATTCTTCTTCCCGTCCGAAGATGTCGCACACGACGCCAATCCGGCGCCGCGGTATCTACCGGCGCGCTTGCGCTATTGGAACCAACTACCTGCGGGTTTCTCCGCTCCCAACTAGTCATAGCGATTCCGCGATAGGCGGGCGTGACGTCATGTGACGTCACGCCCGCTTACTTTTTTCGATCAAATTCTTGACATGACGCCACAGTGACGTCATAGTGATGTCATGAACTTGAACGGATACATCGAGAACCTTCGCCATCAACTCGCGCTGGCCGCAGCGGCGGGTGGCGACGAAGCCACCGAACTTGCCGAGCGACTGACCGCGCCCTTGGAATCGGCCACGCGGCTCATCCTGCTTGAGGCCCTCTCAGCTGCGGCGGGAGAGATCACCAGCGAACTTGCCCCCGGGTCGGTCGAGGTTCGCCTGCGCGGCAGCGACCCCGAATTTGTGGTCACCGCACCCCCGACGTCGCAGCCGACGCCAGTGACGTCAACGGTGACGCCAGCTCAGGCAACCCCAGACGTCACCGACGACGGCACCACGGCCCGAATCACGCTGCGCATGCCTGAATCCCTCAAGCAGCGCGCGGAAGCGGCCGCTGCGGCCGACGGCATCTCGGTCAACAACTGGCTTGTCCGCGCGGTCACCAACGCCGTCGACACACCACATCAGCCCACCAATCAACCCCGGCGCGACACCGGATCCCAGTTCAGCGGCTGGGTCCGCTAACCACAGTTTCGACCGACTACAGGAGGAATCACCGACCATGACCACATATCCCGTCTCCGGCGCACTGACCGTCGACCTCGACCTTTCGGTCGGCGACGTCCACGTCATTGCCACCGACCGCGCGGACGCCGAGATCACCATCACCGCGCAGCATCCCGATCGCGCGGCCTCGGTCCGCGCCGCCGAACAGACCGTCGCCAACCACATCGGCGATCGTCTCCGCATTCACAACACGGGCAAGCCCTGGCGACTCCTACCCCGCCTCAGCACCCCCGAGTCGGTGGACATCATTGTCGAGGTTCCCCTCGGCACCGACCTTCGCGGTTCACTGTCGACCGGCAGCGTTCGCGTCGACGGCGGCCTCGGATCATGCGAACTCGACGTCGCGCACGCCGACGTGATCATCGAGTCCACCGCCTCACTCCGACTGAACTCGTCCACCGGTGCCGTGTCCGCACGCACTGTCACCGGCGACGCCGACGTGAAGGCGGCGTACGGGTCAGTCCGGCTCGGCGAAGTAGGCGGCTCGACGAACCTGAAGAACTCCTACGGCAATATCAACATCGGAATTGCCAAGGGGCCCAGCGTAGTTCGCGGCGCCTACGGGTCGATCACCATCGACCGCGCCCTCGACTCCGTCACGGTGAAGACCGCACACGGCCGAGCCGCGATCAACGACGTTCAACGCGGCACCGTCACCGCCGACAGTTCGTACGGAGAAATCGAGATCGGCATCCACGACGGCACCGCCGCCTGGCTCGACGTCGAGTCGACGAACGGAAAGTTCCGCAACGAACTCACCCCCAGCACGGTGCCCGGCTCCGACGACGACACCGTCTCGGTCCGCGCCCGCACCAGTTACGGCGACATCATCGTTACCCGAACCCCAGCACGATTCAACAAGGAGGCATCATGACAACCCCGGCAATTGATATCCACGGACTCCGAAAGTCGTTCGGCGACAAGGTCGTTCTTGACGACATCTCGTTCCAGGTCCCAGCGGGAACGGTCTTCGCGCTGCTCGGCCCCAATGGGGCAGGCAAGACGACGGTCGTCCACATCTGTTCAACATTGCTCGCACCCGACGAGGGCTCGGTGGCCGTCGGCGGCTTCGACGTCGTCGCCGACGCCGACGGTGTCCGCAGCCAAATTGGTCTCACCGGACAGTTCGCGGCGGTCGACGGCCTTCTGACCGGGCGCGAGAACCTGCAGCTGATGGCCGACCTTCGACGCCTGCCACGCAAGACGGGACGGGATCTTGTCGGGTCGCTGCTGGAGAAGTTCGACCTCGTCGACGCCGCGGCAAAGCCGGTGTCGAGCTATTCGGGAGGCATGCGACGCCGGCTCGACCTTGCGATGACACTCATCGGCGGGGCAACGGCCAATGCTGAACATTCCAGTCCCGCAATCATTTTCCTCGACGAACCGACCACCGGTCTCGACCCCCGAAGCCGGGCAACCATGTGGGACATCGTCCGTGGATTGGTGGCCGAGGGCATCACGATCTTCCTCACGACGCAGTACCTCGAGGAGGCCGACCAACTGGCTGATCAGATCGCGTTGCTCGACGGCGGGCGCATCGTCGCACAGGGCACGCCAACCGATCTCAAGCGACGCGTTCCCGGAGGCCATGTGCGACTTAGTTTCTCCGACGTCGACGCGCGAGATGTCGCGCGGCACATCCTGTCTGACCATGTGCTTCGCGACGGCGACAAGGGGGACGACAAGACAGATGGCGAGACGGGCGGCGAAGCCCTGACCCTGACCGTTGCCAGCGACGGCAGCTTCTCATCCGTCAAGTCGATCGTCGACAAGCTCGATGCCGATGTTCAGGTCGAGGGGTTGAGCATCGAGACCCCCAACCTCGACGACGTCTTCTTTGCCCTCACCGGCGCCAATTCCACTACTACACAGGAGGTTTCAAAGTGACCACCACACTAACTCCGGCCAGGAGCACACTGTCTAACACCATTGCCGACTCGTCGACGATGCTGCGCCGCAACCTACGCCACATGATGCGTTACCCGGTTCTCACCGGCCTGACCATCGGAACGCCCGTCATCCTGTTGCTGATCTTCGTCTACGTATTCGGCGGCACCCTGGGCAACGGATTGCCAACGGGTGCAACGGGATCCGCGCCACTCGACGTCGGCGGTACCGCCGCGTACCTGCGCTACGTAGTGCCGGGGATCCTGCTGATCGCCATCGTGATGGGAGCGCAGGGAACCGCGATCACCGTGGCGATGGACATGCGCGAAGGTATTGTGGCTCGTTTCCGCACCATGGCAATCTCACGAGCGTCGGTGCTGACCGGGCATGTGGTTGGCAACGTCATCCAGACGATGCTCGCGGTGATCGTGGTCTTCGGCGTGGCGGTTGCCCTCGGGTTCCGCACGTCGACCGGAGTCGGAAGCGTCCTGGGTGCGTTCGGCCTGATCACGCTCATCACCCTGGCGATCACCTGGATCGCCGTCGGGATGGGTATGGCGGCCAAGTCGGTGGAATCGGCCAGCAACACCCCGATGATCCTCATGCTGCTGCCGTTTCTTAGCAGCGGGTTTGTTCCCACCGGCTCAATGCCTGCGGCCATCCGATGGTTCGCGGAGTACCAGCCCTTCACCCCGTTCATCGAGTCGGTTCGTGGACTGCTGCTCGGCGCCCCGCTGGGCAACAACGTCATCGTCGCGGTGGCGTGGAGCGTCGGACTGAGCGTCGTCGGCTACGCATGGTCGATGCGGATCTACAACCGAAGCTCGCTGAACTGACAGCTGGCAACAAAAGAGCCGCCGCCCAACCGGGCGGCGGCTCTTTTACGTGTGTGCGGGAATTAGCCCGCGACGACAGCCAGGTTCAGCTTGGCCGAAACACCAGCGTGCAGGTCAACGACGACCGGGTAGGTGCCGGTGGCCTTGATGTGACCCTTGGGCAGGTCTACCGAACGCTTGTCGATGGCCGGGCCACCGGCCTTCTTGATTGCGCCGGCAACGTCGGCGGCGGTAACCGAACCGAACAACTTGCCCGAATCGTGGGTCTTAACACCCAGCGAGACGTTCTCGAGGCCTTCGAGGGCCTGCTTGATCTCGTTGGCATGCTCGACGCCACGGACCTCGCGGGCGTCGCGGGCGCGACGAATGCCCTCGACCTGCTTCTCAGCACCGCGGCTGGCCTTGATGGCCAGTCCGCGAGGAAGCAGGTAGTTGCGGCCGTAACCGTCTTTGACCTCGACGGTGTCGCCTGCGACGCCAAGCTTGTCGATGGCAGCGGTGAGGATGAGCTTCATATTCTTATCCCTTTCGCTTATCGACCGGTCGACGTGAACGGAAGCAGAGCAACCTCACGCGAGTTCTTGACGGCCACGGCGACGTCGCGCTGGTGCTGCACGCAGTTGCCGGTCACGCGACGCGAACGGATCTTGCCGCGGTCAGACAGGAAACGACGCAGCAGTGCGGTGTCCTTGTAGTCGATGTCGGTTTTCTTGTCCTTGCAGAAGGTGCAGGCTTTTGCCTTGGTGACCTTCTCGATGCGGGGCTTGCGCTGCCCGCCTTTTGCCTTTGCCATCTATTGCTCCAGTTACTACCGGGCGCGCACGCGCTAACCCGGAATGACTCTTGTCAGAAAGGTGGTTCGTCGTCGTTTCCGAAGGATCCCGACGATGCGGGGGCACTGCCCCAGGGATCCTCAGCCGCGGCTGGCTGGCTGGCTGCTGCTGGACCGCGGTTGCTACCGCCGCCCTGAGCACCGAACCCGCCACCGCCGCTATTGCCACGCGACGCGCGATTTACCTTCGCGGTTGCGTAGCGCAACGACGGACCAATCTCGTCGACCTCGAGTTCCACTACGGTTCGCTTCTCACCCTCGCGGGTCTCGAAGGAACGCTGGCGGAGGCGACCGCTCACGATCACGCGCGAGCCCTTGGTAAGGCTCTCGGTGACGTTCTCGGCAGCGTCGCGCCAGATGTTGCAACGCATGAACAGTGCTTCGCCGTCTTTCCATTCATTGGATTGACGGTCGAAGGTGCGGGGAGTCGATGCGACCGTGAAGTTGGCGACTGCTGCTCCGGACGGTGTGAACCGCAATTCCGGATCGGCGGTCAGGTTGCCAACGACGGTGATGACTGTTTCGCCTGCCATGTGTATTCCTTCGCTAGTGAAGAAGTGGACATCGATGATCGACTGCACCGATGCGTGTGGAGTTGAACTCCACCCTATTCATCGGCACCGACATCCGTTGGTTATCTCTTAGGACGCGTCCGCGTCCGGTGAGGTTCCGACGGATGTGAAGATCACTTACGCAGGACCTTCGTGCGAAGCACCGACTCGTTCAGCTTCAGCTGACGATCGAGCTCGCTGACCGTTGCGGGTTCCGCATTCAGGTCGATAACTGCGTAGATGCCTTCGCTGTGCTTGGCAATCTCGTAGGCAAGACGGCGCTTGCCCCAGATATCAACACCATCAACTTTGCCGCCATCCTTGCGGACAACATTGAGAAAAGTATCGAGTGAGGGTGCGACGGTACGCTCGTCCAAGCTTGGATCGAGGATAACCATCAATTCGTAGTGACGCATAAGACCACATCACCTCCTATGGGCTAGGTCGGCCACGGACTGTCCGCGGCAGGAGGGTCGCCTGCGTCGGCAACCGCTCCAAGATACACGAGCAACCCTTGACCTGCGAAATCGATGAGCCCGCACCTGCCTCGTCGCGTAGCCGACCCGATGTCGGAGTTAGCTGTTAACGTCGATATATGACGCAACCCGCAGACCGGACCCAGTCGGCCCCGCAACCGCCGACGCAGGGCTTCCCACCCGCGCCCGGCAGCGTCCCCCCGACGCCGGGTTGGCCCGCGCAACCCGGGCCGTATCCATTCGGCCCTCCCCGGCCACCCGTTGACCTACGTCGCCTCATTCCGGCGGTAACCATCGGCGTTCTCGGTATCGCAGCCACCCTGTTCGGGCTCGGCGCCTACGCCCACACCACTCGCTATGGCACGGCGATCAGCTTCTACGAGACGCCGTGGGCGACGTTCCTCATCTTGCCGTTCCTCGTCGCCGGCGTTGCCTGCCTGTTCGGACTACTCCCACGCCAACGGCCGCCGCTGGTAATGAGCGCTTCGCTGTCGCTGTCGGGTGCTGTCCTGATGTTGTTCTACCTCGCATCGTTCTCGGCGATGGGTCGGCCGAGCGCCGGCTGGGCCTACTGGGTCGTGTTCGTCATCGCGTTGCTGCAGACCGCGGCGGCCGTGACCGCAATGCTGCTGCCGCCGCGCGACCCACGTCCGTTCGGTCCACCACCCCCGCAGTTCCCACCCCAGCAGGTCCCGCCGGTCGCGGCGCCCACCGAGCCCACACCGGCTCCCGGTCACGATTCGTCGCAAGGCCCAGCGACCACCTAACGTGTAGGCCATGTCGAACGTGCGCCAACCGGCCACGAGCACCCTCGCGGACCGCTGGCGAACGTATGTTGCGGGCCGCGGCACGGAAGCTCTCGTGCTGCTGAACTCGCTGCTCATCACCTGCTATGCGCTGGTTTGGAGCTACTACGCCAAGGCGGCCTGCGGTGGACCACCGTTCTTTGCCGACGGCCGCAGCCACAAGTGGCCGGTCGGCAATCCCGACTCGGCGATCCCCTGTTACTCCGACATCATGTTCTTGTGGGTTGGGCGTGACATCAACAATCACGTCTTCCCGTATATCAATGGCGGCATCGACGCGAGCGGTCACCTGTTCGGCGGGTCCGTCGAGTACCCGGTCCTGTCTGGCGTCCTGATGTGGTTCGGTGCCCTCGGCGCACATACCGACGCACAATTCTTCACGCACACCGTCTGGATCCTGGTGCCGTTCGCGATCGCGATCACCATCATGCTCGCGATCATGACCCGGTGGCATGTACTGATCTGGGCCGCGACCGGCCCGCTCGTGTTCTACGCGTTCCACAACTGGGAGCTACCCGTCGTCGCGACGTCGGTGGCGGCAGTCGCTGTGATGGCATGGGGGTCAACAACTAACTCGCTCGGTGAGCGTCGAATGTCGTTGCGTACCAGTGCAATCCTTGCGTCGATCCTGTTGGCCATCGGATTCTGCTTCAAGCTCTATCCGGGCTTCTTCGTACTCCCGCTGGCGGCCTACGTACTCACCGGTGGCGGATTCGCGCGCAACGCCGACGCACCGCTTTCGGCGCGCCGCGCACTCGACTGGGTTGGTGCCGCGTGGGTGAGCCTCACGGCAATCATCACCGTCGTGCTGATTCAGTTGCCGTTCATGATTCTCGGCTTTGAAGGCTGGAAGGCAGCCATGACGTTCCAGGGCAAGCGTCGGGCCGAGGTGGACACCAACTCCATCTGGCACTGGGGATTCCGTTTCATCATCGGCCGACACAATATGGATGCCTACAACACGTGGGTCGGGATCCTGTCGCCGCTGCTGATCCTGTCCGCGTTCGCGGTTGCGATGTACCTCGGTTGGCGCGTGTACCAGCGTCGAGGAGCGTTCCCCTGGGTCGGAGTCTCGGCGGCGATGTTGGCCGGCTTCATCGTCTTCCACAAAGTGCATTCGCCGCAGTACATGCTGTGGATCCTGCCGTTCTTCGTACTGCTGCAGATCCGCTGGCAGGTCATCGCGTCGTACATCGTGGCGAACGCCATCCTGGACATGACCATTTTCCGACTGTTCGGAATCATGAACTCCGGCGGTGAAATGAAATGGTGGGTCATGGGTGGTGTGAACCTGGGCGTTTGGGTTCAGGCAATTCTGCTCGTCTACCTGATCTACGCCTTTGTACATGCTCCGCTACGGGAACCGCTGGCCTCCATGGGTTTTCGACACACCGTCGAACCCGACCCGGAGCCCACCGCACGCGATGCTGCCGCGGTACCGGCATGAGTTGGCTCGGTTCGCCGACCCTCGTCGGAGAGCGGGTCACGTTGCGCCCCTTCGCTATCGACGACGCCGCGCAGCTCGGTGCAGTGGTCACCGACGTCGCGCCGTACCGGTGGACGTCGGTGCCGGTCGGAACCGGCGCCGCCGAGGCATACATCCGCACCGCTCTCGACGACCCCGCTCGACAGGCTTTTGCGGTGGTAGACAACGACTCTCGTCAGATCGTCGGTTCAACGAGCTACTACGAGATCGACGAAACGCACTGCAGTCTCGCGGTCGGCTACACGTTCTACGGGACTTCGGTACAAGGCACGACGGTGAACCCGACGTCGAAGTTCCTTCTGTTGAAGCATGCCTTCGAGGATTGTGGCGCCGTCCGCGTCGTGTGGCATACGCATGCGGAGAACGCGCAGTCGCGCGCGGCCATCGCCAAGTTGGGTGCCGAGTTTGAGGGGCTGCTGCGCAAACAAAAGCGCTTTGGCGACAGTTGGCGAACGACCGCACAGTACGCCATGATCGACGACGACTGGCCAGCCGCGAAGGCGCGCTTGGAGCAGCGGATGGGCGGCTAGCCAGCTTAATCAGCTTGTGCCGCAACAACTTTCGCTGACCACTGTTGCTTCTTCGGCATCAGCGAGACGCCAAGAACGTCGCACACCACAACCACGCATAGCGCGACCACCACGCCGGTCCGCACCAATACCGCGAGGTTGAACCATTGCGGCGTCAACCACATTCGATTGGTATCGAGGAACAACGACATTCGTGGGATCCATACCAGCGCGTCGACCACCATCCAGGCGAGCAACAACCGGGGGCGGCGAATCGCAAGTACCGCAAGGGGAACCAGCCACAGCGAGTACTGCGGGCTCCAGATCTTGTTCGTGATCAGGAAGGCCGCGACAAGTAGGAACATCAGCTGCGCCACCGACGGGGGTTTCGGCGCGATCATGCCGAGCACCACTATTCCGACGATCGCCACCACCAGAAGCGCCAACGACGTCGCGTTGAGCACGCCGGTGTTCCACGTGAAACCACCGATATCCCTGGCCACACCGAACAATGAATCCGACTCGGCGTCACGATTTACGTTGTAGCGGAAGAACTCTGCCCATCCGTGCGGAAATTGCAGCAGCACCGGCGCGTTGATCGCAAGCCACACTCCGAGCGCGGCCGACGCCGTCGCGACGAACGCGGTGACCCGCCGCGTCCGCAGACACACGATTCCGATCGCCACCAGCAGCAGGATCGGATACAGCTTCGACGCCACGCCAAGCCCAATGAACGCACCGGCGACCCACGGCCCCCAGCGCGCCGCCGACGGCTCGGAATCGAACTTCGCCCATGCCCACATGGCAAGCGCGACAAAGGCGATCGGGATGGCGTCGAAGTTGGTGAATGCGTGCACAAAGATCAACGGCGACAACGCCGCGAGCCAGGGTGCCCACACCCGGACGCCAGCGGTTCGCCCGGTAGCCCAGATGGTGACCAGCCAGAATAACGCGAGGCCGAGGGCCGCGAAGTTGAAGAACATGACCGCGTCGAGGGCCGACGGTAGGCCCCACCTGTCGTGGCCGATCTGCCACCAGTGCGTCAACTTGGCAACGCCGTACATGTACATCCCGGTGAGCGCCGGGTATTCCATGTAGCGCTTGATCGTCGAACCGTCTTGGTGTTTCTCCACCCAGTACGTCTTGTAGGGCAGGGCACCGGTGTCGAGGTGCTCGTTGCCATACAGCGCGATCGCGTCGGAGTAGCAAAGGCCGAAATACTGGCGTTGGTGATCCCAGTCGAGCTTGAACGTCGTCGACGAACCGGCGCTCGATTCGACCGGAACCTGCTGCAAACAGCCAGCTTTGCCGAACCAACTCAGGGCCAGTCCTAGTAGAGCCAGCGCGAACAGCACACGGATGGGCGTGAAGAATCGCGCTCGCCCGACGACCGCGTGATGACCGATGGGTCCGCCAATGACGGCGCTCGCCGGCGCGACGATCGGGTCGGTCAGCGACGGTAATACACGCTGGTGGTCGACTCGGTGGTCAGCAGAAAGGGGCTCCGGCGATTCGAAATCGTCGGAGCCCTTTTCACCGGAGATGCAACTCACCCATCGTCAGTAACCCGGCACGTTGTTGTTGCCGCGGTTGCCGCGGTTGCCGCCACGGGTCGTCGGCGGAGCATCGCCGCCATCGTCACCACCCGAGTTATCGCCACCCGAGTTGTCTCCGCCATTGCCGCGGTTGCCACTGCGCGGGCCACCCGGCAGCGGAATTGTGACTCCCGGTGCGAGCGTCAGCCTTCCGTTGTTTCCGCCGGGGTAGCGGTACGACGGTGCGCGGGTGTTCCGCTTGGTGTACACCACCGGTGGCGGCTCGTATGGAATACCGGCCTGGCCACCGACCGCGTCCGGTTCGGGGAACTGCTTGATCGGCGTGCCGTCGAGCGCACCGTCCATCGTGGCCTTCCAGATCTGCGAGGGCAGGCCACTGCCGTACACCGGACCGCCCCACGAGTTCTTCAGCGCGGTGCCCTTGTCGGTACCGACCCACACCGCCGTCGACAATTGCGGTGTGTACCCGACCATCCAGGCGTCCTTGTTCTGGCCGGTGTCGCCTAACTGAGCGGTGCCGGTCTTCGCGGCCGACGGGCGCGTGCCGTACGTCGGGTCCGACAGTCCGTTGCCATTCGAATATGACGCGACTGGGCCAAGTGCGGCGGTCACGTTGTCGGCGACCTTCGCTTCAAACACACGCTTGCCCGGATCAGGCTGGCGCTCGTAGAGAACCTCGCCCTTCGACGTCTCGACCTTCTGCACGAAGTGCGGTGCGCGGTAGATGCCCGACGCCGCGAGCGTCGCGTACGCCGATGCCATGTCGAGGACGCGGGACGGGTACTGCCCAAGCACGACGCCACCTTCGGGAGTGCCGTTGGCTTCCTGCAGGGTGTGCGCGATGTTGCCGAAGCTTTCCGCGACGCCCGCCTTGTGCGCAGCGTCGGCGACTGCCTGAGCCTGCCCGTTGAGGTCCATCATCAGGCGGTAGTAGACGGTATTCAGCGACATCTTCATCGCCGTCGCAAGGTTGCACGAGCCACAGCTCTCACCGTCGGAGTTATTGACGGTGATGCCGCCGGTCGCCTGGTACGGCGCCGAGCTGTAAACCTTCGACAGCGGGATGTCCTGCTGCAGTG
>QIRE01000070.1_pt1 | contig 25757 bp, 16 predicted proteins | sample 2940141 | NCBI WGS metagenome assembly QIRE01 (sample SAMN09273532, study PRJNA473421) | Gut metagenome, whole genome shotgun sequencing project. | isolation source: gut tissue | host: Folsomia candida VU population | place: Netherlands: Amsterdam | collected 2016-03-06
CCGATCTCGAATTCATGGGTCAAATTCCGCCCAAACGGCGAGGCAGCGGCAAGACTTTACTTTGCAAAGGGCTTGGGCATAGGGTGCGTTTCCCATGTTTTCAGCGTTCCCGGGCGAGTTTTTTCACATGCCGTCTTTCCGCCGTCTTCTACATTCGGACCTGTCCTGCTGCGCCGCGCAAACATGGGGACGGTCATGACCGAAAACCGCATATTCCGATGGGCAATTCTGGGCACCGGCGCCGTCTCGGGGAAATTCGTCCATGGGCTTGCTGCGCTAAAGGATCAGGCGGTCGCGGCACGCGTCATTGCGCGCAGCGATGACAGCGCCCGCCGCTTTGCCCGTGCCTTTGCCATCCCGGATGCCGTGGCCGGGCTGACCCCCGCCACGCTAGAGGGGATCGACGCGCTTTATGTGGCCACACCGGTATCGGAACATGCCGCCAATGCGCGGGTGGCGATTGCGGCCGGTGTGCCGGTTCTGGTGGAAAAGCCGCTGGCGATGACTGCCGCGCAGGCACAAGACCTTGCAGATGCCGCATCACAGGCGGGCGTGTTCTGCATGGAGGCCCTGTGGACGCGGTTTCAGCCGCTGATCGCCCAGATCCGCGCGCGGATCGCGGCGGGTGATCTGGGCGAGGTGACGGGCTTTGACGGCAGCTTTCAGGTGGCAACCACGCGCGATCCATCGGCCAGCCTGTTCGATGTGGCGCGCGGTGGCGGCGCGCTGATGCAGCGGGGCATCTATCCGCTGTCGCTGGCCTGTCACCTGCTTGGCCCGGTCGCCGATCTGTCGGCACAGGGGCGGATCGGCCCGACCGGCGTGGATGAAGACGCCGCGCTGGCCCTGCGCCATGCTTCGGGTGCTGTGTCCACCATCCGTGCCAGCCTGACCAGCAACGGGCCGAACACCATCACCATCACCGGCACCCGCGCCACGCTGCATCTGGCGGGACCGGTCTGGCGGCCATCATCGGCGCGCCTGGTGCCGACACATCCCGGTCGTGCGGGCGGGTTCGGGGGGACGGGCCGCCTGTCAGCCTTGCGCGAAACCGGGCTGGCACAGCGTCTTTTGCAGGATCTGTCGCCGATCAAGGCGCGGCTGACCGGGCGCGCCGGGCGGCGCATCACCGCGCCCTTTGCGGGCAACGGTTACGGCCATCAGGCGCAGGCCGTGATGCAGGCGGTGGGTGCGGGCCAGACCCAATCCGACCTGATGCCGCTGACCGAAAGCGTGGCCGTCATCGGGCTGATCGAACAGGCCCTGCATCACATCCGGGGAACACGCGCATGAAGATCGGCATCATCGGCTGCGGCTATGTCTTTGACCATTACATGACCACCCTGCCCCGCCATCCGGGGCTGATCATCGCGGGTGTCACCGATCTGGACCAGACCCGCGCGGAAACCGTCAGCCGTTTCTATGGGCTGCGCCATTACGCCACCACGGATGAGATGCTGGCCGATCCCGACATCGCCATCATCGCCAATTTCACCTCGATCGAGGCGCATCATCAGGTCAGCCGTGCGGCCCTGCTGGCGGGCAAGCATGTCTACTCGGAAAAGCCGCTGACGATGACGATGGATCAGGCCCGCGATCTGACAGGTCTGGCCGCCGAACGCGGGCTGCGGCTGTCCTGTGCGCCGTCGAATGCGCTGTCGGCCACGGCCCAGACCCTGTGGAAGATCGTGGCCGACGGCGCCATCGGCACCCCGCGCATGGTCTATGCGGAATTCGACGACAACCCGGTCTATAAGCTGCGCCCCGAAGACTGGCGGTCGCGATCCGGTGCGCCCTGGCCCTATCTGCATGAATACGAAATGGGCTGCACCTGGGAACATGCCGGCTATCATCTGGGCTGGCTTTGCGCGATTTTCGGGCCTGTCCGATCGGTCACGTCATTTTCCAAGGTGACGCTGCCCGACAAGACCGATCAACCGCTGCACCCGGCCGATACGCCCGATTACGCCTCGGCCAGTCTGGATTTCCATTCCGGCGTTGTCGCACGGCTGACCTTTTCCATCGCCGGGCCGACGGATCACCGGATGCGGATCATCGGCGACAAGGGCGTGGCCGCGGCCGATACCTATCGCGATTACGACTGCCCGGTCACGCTAGAGCCGTTTCATCCGCTGACCCTGAAGGCGCGCAACATGCGGTCGGTGCGCACCAATACCCTGCTGCAAAAGCCCTTTGGCGTGGGCGGGCGGCGGGTGCCGCTGGCCCCGCCGGTGCATCCGGGCCATGCGGATGCACGCGCCTTTGATGGCCCGGCATGGTCGCCAAAGACATGGGCGAAACGCCTGCGCCGGGCGCAATTCGGTCAGCAGGACAAATGCGCCGGTCTGGTCGAGCTGGTGGCCGCGATCCGCGAAGATCGTCCCCATTACCCCAGCCCCGATTTCACCCTGCATGTGACCGAGCTGACCTTTGCCATTCAGGCCGCCGGCCCTGATGGGGCCAGCCAGCAGATGCAGACCGGCTTTGCCGCCCTGCCCCTGCCCGCATCGACCCGTGACGGCGCGCCCGATTACGCGGCGCTGGCGCGGCCGCCGCTGCTGGCGCGGCTGATGGGGGCGATCCGGCGCGGCTGAACCGCGCCGTCGCCGTCAGGCGAAATACATCCGCCACAGGCGACGGCCCAGCCAGACCATCACCGCAAGAAAGCTGCCCATCGCCAACATCAGGCTGTATTTGCCCGACAGGCCAAGACCTGCCAGCAGATCGCGCCCCGGAATGACCAGCCCGTGAAAGACATAGATCGGCAACGCCAGCCCGCCGATGACCAACAGCCATTTCAGTGGCAGCCGTGCAGGCCCCGACAGGGTTTCCCACGACAACAGCAGGTGCAGGAACAGCCCGATGGCAAACGCCACGACCGAAAGATAGAAGAACAGCCCCGGCAATGAGGTAAAGACCGGGCTGTTGCGCGATTCAAAAACCCCGGGTCCATGCGCTTCGATCAGGGTCAGGATCGGCAGCACCATGCCAAAGATCCCCGACAGGATCAGGATACGGGCAGCCCGGCGGCTGTCGGTCTGATGCGACAGCCACAGCCCGATGGCGATGCCCAGAACCGTGATCGCCGTCATCTTGAAAACATTATAGCCCGACGACAGCATCAGCCGCGGCCATTCCAGCACCGAATGCAGCTGATGCGCCGGCAAGATCCCCGGCATCGCCTGCCAGATCAGCCACAACAGCGGAAAGGCCAGCGGCAGCCATTGCATCTGCCGCCCGCTGCGAGCCAGAACCGGCAGCCACAGCCGCGCCGTGCCCAGCATCAGCGCGTAATAGGCCAGCACACCGTAAAAGGCATTGGCCAGTTCAAGCCCGCCGATGGCCTCGTCCCGGACCAGCAGATTGGCCAGATCGAACGCCGCCAGCAGGACCAGCCCGAACAGCACCAGACGGAATGACGCATCCATCCGCCGCAGGACCGACCCGCGCCGCGCCCGGAAATCGGGCAGCATGAAATAGCCGATGCCGATGCCAAAGATCGCAGCAAAACTAGGCGTTCCCATGCGATAGATCAGCGACAGGGCACCCTCGGCCTGACCCTCGACCCCGAAGACGCCGAAGAACCCGGGCCCCCAATGCGAGATCAGGACAGACAGCGCCATCACTGCCCGCGCCATGGTGATGGCCCAGCTGCGCCGTGCCGCATCCGTCAGATCGGCGGTCACCGGCCCGGTGGCAGAGCCGTTCACATCTGTATCCGCCGGATCGCTGATCAGCGCCGCCGCCTCGCGCAGGCTGCGGCCTTCGAAGGTGGCGCGGATCGCGGCGCGGGGCAGGCCCGCGCTTTCCATCACCAGACCAATCTGGATCGAGCTGAGTGAATCGCCCCCCAGATCATAAAAACTGGCGCGGGGCGTCATCGGCACATTGCCGACAACCCCGGCCCAGATGGTCGCCAGCCGGGTTTCGGCCTCGGACATGTCATCGGAAAAATCGGGCACCAGATCGCTGCCAAGCGCGGCCCGCGCGGTTTCCTGTTGCCACAGGGCCGGCAGCAGACGGCGCTGAATCTTGTCGGTGCCGGTGCGCGGCAATTGATCGACATACAGCACCTTCAGGGGGGCGTTGACCCCCGGCCCCACGGCGATGCCGCTGCGGGTCAGGATCAGGCGTGCCGCCTCTTCGATCAGGGCGGTGTGATCGCCCACGGATTTTTCGATGGCCAACAGCACGGCCTCGCCCCGGCCGGGATCGGGAACCGGCGCCACCGCGATGCTGTCGCCCGCCGCCGGGACCAGGGCGCGGATGCGTGCCTCAAGCCCCTCGGCCGGCAGCTTGACGCCGCCCACATTGATCTGATCGTCCAGCCGGCCCAGATAATACAGATGGCCGTTGCGAATCTCACCCCGGTCGCGGGTTGTCAGCCAGCCATCGGCATCGGTCAGCGGCTGGATCAGGCCGTTATCATCCAAGACGCCAAGCGCGACGTGATCGCCGCGCAGGGCAATCGCGCCCTCATCGGTGATCCGCATCTGGACCTTGCCCATGGCCTGGCCCACCGATTCCATATCGGCGGGGTCTGCGGCGGAAATATCCAGAAACGTGCTGCGCGACGCCTCGGTCAGGCCGTAATGCTGGACGATGCGGGCATTGGGGAACAGCTCGCGCAGCGCCATCTTGTCGGCGGCCGACATGTATTGGCTGCCGATCTCTATCCAGCGCATCCGTGTGCCAAGGGCGCCAATCACGCCGGGGGCCGCCAGCACCTGTCGCCACAGGCTGGGCACCGCCGACACGGCATTGATCTGATCCGCCGCCAGCATGTCGCGGATTTCCAGCGGATCGAAGCGTTCGGGCAGAAACAGCGACCCGCCCGCCGCCGCCACCGCGCGCGCGCGCCCCAGACCAAAGGAATATGTAACCGGCACACCAATATATTCGCGAATGTCGGAATTGACCGCCATCACCGCATTCAGTCGCGTCGTGACATCGGCCAGATTGCGATGACTGATAACGATTCCCTTGGGCCGGCCTTCGGTGCCGGAACTATAGACGATCTGGGCTGGATCATCGGACAGATGGGCGTGATAATCGAAACGCCCCCATCCACGGCTGTCGGTCGGAATATCCAAAGCGTCACGGCCCGCCGCGCCTTTGGTTAAGTAGTCAATTGAAATCAATGGTGAATTTGAAATTCCCGAGATATCACGGGACATCGAAAACAACCGCTTTTCCCGCCACAGGCTGAAAACCTGTTGCAGAAACTCAAGGCTGTTTCTGGCAGGCAGATTTACAGCCGGATACGCGCTTAGATTGTTTAAGGCGGGCGAGTTTCCCGTATCCATTGCAGACCTTAACCATTTAAAATCGAAACAATTATTTCCTATAAAACGGTAACTCGAAAATTCGCTTCTATCCAGACCAATCATTTGTACGTATTTAATAAAGATCGCCATGGCTGCCGCCACCATGGCTTACCTTCCGCCTGAAATCTGGCTAGAACGCGGCCATGATGACCGAACCCCGTATCGCCTATCTGACTGGCTGGTATCCGGCCGTATCGCTGACCTTCATCCTGCGCGAGATCGAGGCGCTGCGGGCACAGGGGATGCATATCGAAACCTGCGCCATCCGCCAGACAGCCGCCGACCAGCATCGTGGTCCGGCGGAAAAGGCGGCGGCGGCATCCACCTTTTATGTGCTGAAGGCGGCGCGCAATCCGCGCGTTCTGGCCGGTGCGCTGGCCTATGCGGGGCGCAGGCCCGGCGCGCTGTGGCGGATGATCCGGCTGGCCGCCCGCACGACGCCCGGCGGTGTACGCGCCGCACTGTATCAAGCCTTTTACGCGGTCGAGGCGGTCATTCTGGCCCGCCACCTGCACGCCCGGGGCATCACCCGGATTCACAACCATTTCACCGGCGCCAGCTGCACCGTGGCGATGCTGGCATCCGAACTGTCGGGCATTCCCTTCAGCTTTACCCTGCATGGTCCCACCGACCTGCTGGAACCTGCGCAGATCCATCTGGGCGACAAGATCGCCCGCGCCGATCTGATCACCTGTATCAGCCATTATGCCCGGTCACAGGCGATGCTGCATTCCGACCCGGCGCATTGGGACAAGCTGCGCATCGTGCATTGCGGGGTCAACCCGACGCTTTATGACCGCCCCGATCTGGCGGGCAGCGGGCGGCATGTGGTGTTCGTGGGGCGCGTTGCGCCGGTCAAGGGGCTGCGCGTGCTGTTGCAGGCGCTGGCACTGGCGCGCAGGTCCGAACCCGACCTGCATCTGACCATTGTGGGCGACGGGCCGGACATGGCCGCGATCCGGGCGCTGGCCGCGCCTTTGGGGGATGGGGTGCGCCTGACCGGCTATCAGTCGCAGGCCGAGGTGGCACAGATCCTGTCCACCGCCGATGCGATGGTTCTGCCCTCATTCGCCGAAGGCGTGCCGGTGGTGCTGATGGAGATGCTGGCCAGCGGCAAACCTGTCATCGCCACGCAGGTCGCGGGCGTGTCCGAACTGGTCCAGGATGGCGTGAACGGTCGCATCGTCGCGCCGGGCGATGCCGAGGGTCTGGCCGCGGCACTGGTCGATATGGCGCGCCTGTCGCCTGACGCGCGCACGGCCATGGGTGCGGCGGGCCGCGCCAAGGTCAGGGCCGAATTCGACATTGACCTTGAGGCCGCATGGCTGGCGCAGCTGTTTGGCGGCACGGATGGCGGCCGGCTGCGGCCCTAGCCGCCATCAGGCGGGCGGCAGGACCGACCGGACATCCTGCGCGATCCGCTGCACCGCCCCCTGCCGCGAATATTGCTGACGCTGCCAGTCCATCAATCCCTGCCCACAGCGATCCGCCCGGTCAGGATCGGCCATGAAATCCGCGCAGGCCGCGATGAAATCCGGTGCCGATGCGGCCTCGGCGGCGTGATCCAGCATTGCCGGATCAAAACCGCGAAAGGCGTGCGAGACGCCGACGATGGGGCGGCCATAGGCTGCGGCCTCGACCACCTTGATCTTGGATCCGCCGCCCTCGCGGACGGGGCAGATGCACAGGCGCGCGCGCGCATATTCAGCCGTCAGATCATCGACCGGCCCGACAAAATCGACATTCGCAAGGTTGGGATATTGCTGTGCCATCTGCTGCCACAAATCCCCGCGGCCCACGATCCGCAACCGCATCGCCGGAAAGCGGCGCGCCAGATCCGGCCAGCAGTGATCCAGAAACCACCGCACCCCATCGCGATTGGGCACATGGGTCGAAATGCCGACGAACAGCACAGAGTCCCCTGCCGATGGCGGCGGCAGGTCCGGTGCGGCCTGCGCCATCGCGGGAACATTCGGGGCAATGCTGGTGCGGACCGCGGGCAGATGCCACGCATCTTCCGGCCCCGTGAACCACAGCATCGATGCCGCCCCAAGCCGCGTCTGCAACAACCGCGACAGCCGTGACAGCGGCCATGCCAGCAGGGCCGACACCAGCCGCCCCTCGCCCAGCATCCGATGCAGCCGGGTCGCATATTTCTGATCGTCGCGGTCATCGACATCGACCAGCACCGCCAGATCGGCACCCGCCACAAGGCCCGCAGTGCAGAAGGTCGGCGTATAGCGGAACAGAACCGCCTTCGCGCCTGTCTCGGCGATCAGCCGCGCCAGCCGGTCGCGCAGGTCGGGATCGATCCGATACAGCCGCCCCGGCTGGATCATTCGCATCGCCCCGATCGGCACCATTCCGGCCAGTCCGCGCGATTTCAACGTGCCGCTGCCCCAGAGGCGGATCGAGGCCGCCTGCGGCAGACGTGCCACGGCATCGGGCGGCATTCCGTCCGACAGCAGCACCACATGCACCGGCCCGACCTGGGCTGCGGCGTCCAGAAACAACTGACTGCGCTGCCCCGCGCCGGTATCAGGCCATGGGTATCCCGGCAGCACCAGGATCAAAGGTGTCTGCAACATCTGCGTACAGCTTTCAAAAAAACACTTATCCCTGAGGATAGCTTACCATCAACAATTCGGCTTCATCTTGTATGCGCGCCTGTGCGTGCGTCAGCTTTTCCAAGCTGCTTAGAACCCATGCATCTTCCTGCATGACTTTTTGGGCAGTTCGCACAGACCTTTCAAGCGCGTATCCGTCAAAAATACGTCGAATTTTTCGCGGTGTATGAAAGATTGTCTCGGGGACCGGTCCCAGCAAACGGCTTTTGATCGACAGGCTTTGCATCCAGTCCTCCCACTTGAACAGGGTGGTAGAGCCTTCGAACAATCCGCTGATCATCCGGCAACCGGCCCATGGGATGCGGTAGGCATCGGCCAGAATCGCACCATGCATCGCTTCGGACAGGATTTTCTCGCACGAGGCGATTTCGTTGATGAAGCTTTGAACGGGCAAGGTCGGAGAGATGATCTTTGCCCCGATCGCTTGTGCGATGGCCTGGTTCACATGATCTGGCGACATGAAATAGGGCACATAGCCAAGACGGGTCGTCTTTCTGGCGACTTCCGGCTGAAAATACAGCGGCACGATGGCTGCCGGATCGGTGATATAGCTGACCTTGTGTCGCCTTAGCACATGCGCACTTAGCGGACCGCGCACAAAGCGGATGTCAAACCGGTCCAGTTGCGCGGGCGGTTTGTACTTTCCGCGCAGCCCCGATCCGAACACCACGGTATGGCGGACATCGCGCAGCGCGGGCCGGTTATCAAGGATCGACCCGATGCCCAGAAAGATGCGGTCCTTGTCAGCGGTAAAGAAGTCCTCTCCAAAGACGCGCTGCCACAGAACGGCGTTCAGATCATCCCCGACATTGCCGTCTTTGGATTTGTAGTAATAGAGCCGCATCAGGTCATTCCACGGCCGCGATCAGACCGCGCCTTGGTCGCGCCAGACGGTGCCGCGTTCGGCCTCTATCTCGGCCACGGCCTTTGCCTTGCCGACTTTCAATGCACGCCGCTGATAGGCGCGGATAAAATCGCGCAGACCCGCATCCTTATGCTGTGCCTCGCCACGCAGCCATGCGCCCAGAAATCCTTGAATTGTCGCCAGCCCGCCCAGAACATAAGGCGGATGCGCCATGCGATATAATCCGGTCATGATAAAATAAACCGGATCCGATCCCATATAATACTGACCAAATCCGTGACGCCGCCGCCCGGTAAAGACGCTCTTCTGACTTGAACCCATCGGTCTTAAATGTTCGAAGCGCAGATCGTCGTCATTCCAGCTGGCGATGATCCAGCCCAACTGACGCGCCTTGTGGCAGTCGATGGCGTCCCACATGACTTCGCGCACAAAGCCGCCGATCTGTGAAAAGCAGGCTTGCCGGTAGAACTTGGTCATGCCAACCGACATTTCATCGCCACATTTTTCCGAGACCCACCGCCCGGCCGCCGTGCGGAACCAGGGCTTGCCCGAACAACTGCCGATGCGGGGATTTTCTTCCATCCGGGTCATCAGGATTTCGAAATAGCGGGGCGGCAGATCCAGATCCAGATCCAGCTTGCACAGATAGGGATAGTCCCGCAGATCGACCTGATCCAGGCCATAGTAGAACGCCTCTATCACCCCCGGACCGACCGCGCGATGGCCCCGGTCAGGCTTGGTAACAACCTGAATAAACGGGTATTTATCAGCATAGGCACGCAGGATTTCCGGGGTTTCATCGGTCGATCCATCGTCGATGATGATCCATTTCGCAGGCGGCACGCTTTGCGCGACCACGCTGTCCAGCGTGCGGCGCATATAGTCCGCTTCGTTCCGGCAGGGTGACACCAACAGATAGGCGCGCGGGGCGGATGTGGGCATGGCTGACCCCTGGATCATGGACGACATAGGAAACCCCAGACTGAGAATGCAACCTGCGAGTTGTGAAGCCTTACACCCCGATCCGCAAGACCAAGGCATGTCAAATTTAGCCCAAGACATCCGGTGATTCGAGGCGTCAGCCCGCGTCACGCCGCATCGCGGCATCCCGACGACCCTGATTTGGTGCGTGATACATTCAGGCACAGCCATGGGTTGTCGGCGGCTTCTTGCCTGCGGCGAGTAATTAAAATTTTAATCAACTTATAGTTGATCAATTTGTCTGTTTTTTGACGCATTTGTTGAATTCAAGGTTAATACGCCAGAAACATCCCCTCGCCACAAGGTTACGGCTTGTTTGCCTCCTCGCAAAAATGTTAAAAATGTCTGTATCGTCGGCGTGGGCCGATAATTAGTACACAGGTGAGACATGAATGCTTTGAAGACCCTCCTGGCGGGTGCAGCCCTCGCCGTTTCGGCTGCTGGTGCCAATGCCGCGACCGTGTATGCCACCGACGTGATCAGTGCTGATCGCGGCGATGGTTGCACCTCGTTTGCTTCCAAATGCTCGGCCAATGGTCGTCTGAACTCGGCTAACGCCGTTGATGGCGATGCAGATTCGTTCTACGCGCTTGGCTTCAACGGAAGCCTGGTCGTTGGTTTCGGCGGCACCACGTTCAATCCTAAACAGAACGTTCGCGTTGCAGAAGTTACCTTTACCCGCAACGGCACCTCGGCTCCGACCGACAATCACCGCGAAGCCGCTGATGTCTATTCGGTTCTGGCAGGCGTCGAGACCTTCCTGGGCACGCTGTATAACTATGGCGCGAACTCGTTGGTTGCATCCAGTGCGTTCGACTCGATCAAACTGGTTGACGTTACCCGCCGTGAATTCGGCACCAACACCACCACCTATGACGGCTTCGACGTCGCAAGCGTCGGCATCGCGCCGGTTCCGCTGCCCGCCGCTGGCGCCATGCTGCTGGCAGGTCTGGGCGGTTTCGCAGCTCTGCGTCGCCGCAAGCAAGCTGCTTGATCCATCGGATCGGCACTTATTGGAAAGGCCCGCTGCAAAGCGGGCCTTTTTCATGGCGATACGCTGAACCGCGACTTCACATTCCCGTCCCCCATTTACCTTATCGCCGGCAAATGGTGGCACTGACACACCAAACCGGATAGATTGAAAGCGTTCCAGCTTTTACGAGTCAGTCCCATGGTCATGTCTGCCAATCCCACGCATCCGCTTCGTGCCGAACACCGGCTGGCATCCGGTCCGGGGCTGATCCTGCTGGCCATCGCCACGGTCGCGGCGGGCTGGTTCTTTATCGACGGGCTGGATGCGCTGTTGGTGGCGTGGCAATTGCCGGAATACAGCCACGGGCCGCTGATCCCGGTGCTGTCGGCGCTGATGTTCCTGCGCGAGTTGAAACAATACCCCGCCGAGCCCGGACCTAAATCCGACCGCTGGCCGGGGGTCTTTGTCATTCTGCTGGCCTTCCTGGTCGGGGCCATCGGCAAGCTGGCGCGGATCGACGATATCGTGGCCTATGCCACGATCATCTGGGTGGCCGGTATCATGCTGGTTTCATTCGGTTGGCAGACGGGCCGCAAATTCTGGCCGCCGGTCGTGCATCTGATCTATATGCTGCCGCTGCCGGGGGTGCTGTATTACAAGGTTTCCACCTCGCTTCAGATGATTTCGTCCGAACTTGGCGTCTGGCTGCTGAAGTTGGTTTCGGTCCCGGTTTTCCTTGAAGGCAACATCATCGACCTTGGCGTGATGCGCCTGCATGTGGCCGAGGCCTGTTCGGGCTTGCGCTATCTGTTCCCGATCCTGTCGTTTTCCTACATCTTTGCGGTGCTGTATCGCGGGCCGAAATGGCACAAGGCGGTGCTGCTGCTGTCGGCGGTGCCGATCACCGTCGTCATGAACTCGGTCCGGATCGCGGTCGCAGGGATCATCGCCAACTATTACGGGCTGGAATGGCTGGAAGGGTTCACGCATTTCTTTGAAGGCTGGGTCATCTTCATCGCCTGTATCGTGCTGCTGTTCGGTCTGGCGCGGCTGATGCTGTTCTTCCATCCGGGCAAGCCCAGCCTGGCGGATGCGCTGGATCTGGACATGTCGGGAATGATGGGTCAGCTGGGCCGGCTGAAACTGGTCATGCCATCCGCGGCAATGACCACCGCGGCGGCCCTTGGCCTGATCGCGCTTGGCGCCTGGCAGATGGTGCCCACCACCCGCGGCGTTCCGGCCGAACGCACGCCTTTTGCGATGTATCCGCAGACCCTTGGCAGCTGGAACCAGGTTGCCCCCGAAGAACGTCTGACGCCCGAAATCGCCAAGGTTCTGGGTGCCGACGATTATCGTCAGGTGACGATGACACGCGACAACCTGACCCCGCCGGTCGGGCTGTTCATGGCCTTTTACAACGACCAGTCCAAAGGCGGGGTGCATTCGCCGGAAATCTGCCTGCCCTCGGCCGGGTGGGAAATCGCCAAGCTGGAACGGGTCGATGTCGCCCCCAGACTGGGCAGCGAGACGCCCTTCCCGCTGAACCGCGCCATCATCCAGAAGGGTGAACAGCGGATGATGGTCTATTACTGGTTCCAGCAGGGCAGCCGCCGCGTGGCCTGGGATTTCGCGGCCAAGTTCTATCTGCTGGCTGATGGCATCCGCAACGGTCAGACCGATGGCGGCATGGTGCGCCTGACCACGCCCATGGGCCGCGACGAAAGCGAAGACGTGGCCGAAGCGCGGCTGCTGGACATGACCCGCGAAATCATGCCGACCCTGTCCAAATTCATCCCCGAGGATTAAGGGAAAACGGCGGGGTCAGCCCTGAACGATCTGGAGGGCGGCGGTTTCAGACCCTGCCGATCAGTCGCGCAGGAACCCCGCCGACAACCGTTTGGGCATCAACATCGCGGCGCACCACCGCATTCGCGCCGACGACCGCCCCCGCACCGACCCGCACGGCGCCAAGGATGACCGCGCCTGCGCCAATTTCGGCGCCGTTTTCGATCACGGGGCGGTCTTGCAAGGCGTCAAGCCGGGCGATGCCGAAGGTGGTGTTCTGGCGGATGGTCACATCATCCCCGATCCATTGTGCGACCAAAATCATGCCGCCGAAATGGTCCAGCCGGACCCGGCGCCCGACCCGCACCGTATAGGGCAGATAAATGCCGGTGGATCGCGACACCCACCTGAACATGATCCGATACAGCACGGTCATCGGGATGCGCAGCAATTTGGGCAAGCCCATCCGCCAATTCCCAAAGCGGTGCCAGAACAGCGCCCAGAACCCTTCGGAAAACCAGTCCCGGCCATGGGTGCGATAATCCTCGGCCACCAGGGCGCCAAGGCCAAGCCCCGCAGGATTGGCATTGCGATCCCCGACGGCAGGGGCAAAGCGCGGATCATCAATCGCGCGGCGCTGCCAGTCCTGTTCAGTCATGACGCGCCGGCCCGCCGGTCAGCAGCGGCCACATGACCTGACGCGAGAAATCCCCGAAAAAATTCCGCGGCGCGCGCAGCCGCTGTCGCCGGATCAACGCCAGGGGCGCATTCAGCGCAGCCCCCGCCATCCAACCCAGCCCGGCCCGGATCGCGCCACCGCGCCCCGCCGTCTTGAGGTAATAGAGCCGCCATGAATCATACCAATAGGATGGCCGCGCCTTGCGCATGGTCTGACCGCTTTTGACATCGGTGGCCGCGCCTTCGGCATGAAGCACCCGTGCTGCGGGCACATAAAGGATCTGGTGCCCTGCGCGCCGGATCCGGTGCATCAGCTCCACCTCTTCGTAATACAGGAAGAAATCGGGATCGAAGCCGCCCAAAGACGTGACAACCGACAGCCGCATCATGACCGCGGCCCCCGCGACCCAGTCCACCGGCCCATCCGCATGATCCGCAGGCAGCGGCACCAGCCGGTCGCGGAATATCCGGCTGACCGGACCAAAGTTTATCGCCTGTGCAAATTCGCTGCGGGCCGAGGGAAAGCGGAAGGCCGCCGTCACCGGCTGGCCCAAGGGCAGCGCGATCCCTGCCCCGGCAACAGCCGCCTGCGGCGCCGCGTCCAGACGATCAGCCAGAATGGCCAGCGCCTCATTTTCCAGCATGGCATCGGGGTTCAGCAGAAAGATATAGTCAGGCGGCACCGGACGCGCGGCCAGCGCCTTGATGACGACATTGTTGCCACGTCCAAAGCCGTGATTTTCAACCTCGGGCCACAGCGTCACCCGCCCGCCCCAACCGCGTTCGGCATGGGCGGCGGCAAAGCGGGCCGCGTCATCACCGGGCGAGGCATTGTCCAGCAGATGCACCTCGACCGGGTGGCCGCCATGCTGGCGTGTCAGCACACTGTCCACGGCCGCGATGGCCAGATCGGGCGTGCCGTAATTTACAACGATAACCGCAATACTTGATATCATATCTAATAACCCTTGGGGCCGGGCACCCTTTTGTGCAGGACCATAAGCGCAGCGGGCTGTAAGGGAAATCGGAAATGCGCCACGTCAGTCGCGCGTTCTGACCCAGCCCAGAAACGCCTTGTCGGCGCTGCGCAACCGGGCACGTCCGCTGCTGGCCCACCAGCTGCGCCATTCGGCGGCCAGGGCATGCACATCGGCACCGGGGCGCAGGGAGCGGGCCTCGTCCAGGGTTTCGGGGCGCAGATGTGGCCCCTCGCCCGGTTCGATCACGACGGCGCGGGGGGTGACGCGCAGGATATCACCCGGCTCTTCGGTCAGGACATAATCGGGCAGGCGGTTTTCGCGGATCATCTCGCGCAGCATGGCACGGAACACCCGGACCGGGCTGGTCGATCCGGTCTTCTTGGCCAGCGTGCCGACCGAAATCTGCCATTCCGCCTGCCGCCCGCAATGCTTGCGCGCCAGTTCATAGATCCGCCGCTCCAGCGGTTTTCGCATGCGAAAGTAATCGCGGCTGAGCGTCAGGACCGATCGCGACAGAACGGCGTTGAACAGCCATTCCGAAAGGGTGATGGCGACGGCGACCATGCGGCCCGCACGCGTGTGGCGCACGATCTCCCAGCTTTCGATCAAGCCAAAACCGGATGTGACTTCGTGGTCGCCGGTGACGATATTGGTGGTGATGCGGGTGCCGGCCAGACGTTCGAACGCATCGCGCAGCCGCTTATACCCATCGCCCGAGGTTTCGCGATTTGTCGCCGTCAGCAGATCATGCGCGGTCAGGGTCAGCCTGCGCGAGACCGCACGCCCCACATTCAACGCGGCCATCAACTGGCTGATGCAGAAGATCAGGATATCCGCGTCAAAGATCGTGGCGCGACCTTTGACACTGGGCGTCACCGTCAGCATGGCGCCATTATGATCATAGCTGACGACGCGGCGATCAGGGCGCGTGGACAGCGAAAAGATCGGATGTTCCATCGAGGCCAGATCGTGCTTGGGCACAGCCGCGAAGAAATCGCAGACGAAAAAATCCTGCATGAGGCGGGGTTGATCCGCCATCTGCAGAGAGGCGCTTGCCATCCCCTGCCCTTTCCTGTCCCGCCCGCTGCCAGTTCTCTGGTCTGTTGCGGATGCTGCTCTGGTCTTCATGCGACCCGTCGGGGACCGTTTCTGGCTATCCCCGGATTCGTCGTTTCATTGACACCCATCCTACTTATCCACAGCCCGGCGGTCCAGCGCGCAGCAAAGACCGGGCGCGCATTCTTTCGGGGTATCAGAGTCAACGGGACGTGGGATCAGAGTCGTCCTATCGTGGGATCAGAGTCGCCCGACCTGTCAGGGATACGGACAGAACCCATGAAAACCAATCAAATAGCACAGAATTTGGCCCATGCCCGGTAGCCGTAACTATATATTAACTGGATACTAACAGAACCGGGCGGCGAAAATGCCACAGATGCACAGACGGAACCGGTGAATTTGCTGAGAAAAAGCCAGTGATGTTGCGTTTCCTGTCGAACATACCGCCTTTTATGGTATGATGCGAAAAACATGATACATGTCAGGCCAGGGCGAATATGAGCGCGCAGGACACACCCCCCTATTTCAACATCTCCCCGGACCGGGCTTTGTCCATGCTGGGCGATCCGACCGGAACCGCGGGGCTGGAACAGATAGCCGCAAATTACCGGCGCGGGCGTCAGGATCTGGTGGGGCGGGGCCTTGATGAAGGCGGCGCCCGCAAGTTGCGACTGTTTTCCACATGGGAGATTACCCGCTATCTGATCCCGGTCGCGCCCCAGCATTTCCGCCGCGTGCTGCGTCAGAACCCCGACCTGCCCCAAGGCCGGTCCGAGACCGAGGCCGGCGCAAAATGGTTCACCCTTGATGAGGTGCAGCGACTGCGCGCCCATTTCGGGGCCGAAGGATCAAAGGCCAAGGAATATCTGCCCTATCGCCCCAAGGGTCTGCCCGCCAAGATCGTCGCGGTGGCAAACTTCAAGGGCGGGGTTGGCAAGACCTCGACCTGTGCGCATCTGGCGATGTCGGCGGCGCTGGACGGATACCGCGTGCTGATGATCGATCTGGACAGCCAAGGATCGCTGTCCTCGATCTTCGGGGCGCAGGTCGAGGATGAATGGCAAACGGTGTTCCCGCTGCTGGCGCGCCATTACGCCGAAACGCTGCGCATCGACAATCAGCGCCGGATCGACCGGGGCGATCCACCCGTAGCCATGGATGACACGCTGGCCGAGGCGATGAAGATCAAGGCGGGTGATCTGATCAAGCCGACCCATTGGCCCAATATCGACCTGATCGGGGCGCAGCTGAACCTGTATTGGGCCGAATTCCAGATCCCCGTCTGGCGCATGGCCGCGCGGGGCTGGAAGCTGTGGGACGCGCTGACGGAAACGCTTGCCGCCGATGGCGTGCTGGACCGCTATGACCTGATCTTTCTGGATACGCCGCCTGCCCTTGGCTATCTGACCATCAACGGGCTGTCGGCGGCGGATATCCTGCTGGTGCCGTTCGGGGCCTCCTTCCTTGAATTCGATTCCACCGGCCGGTTCTTTGACATGCTGCATTCGACATTCGCCAGCATCGAGGACAGCGAGAATATCGCCGCCAGGGCTTTGGGCCGCGAAGAACTGCATTTCGAATGGGATGCGGTGCGCGCCGTCATGACCCGTTACGATGCCGGGCAGCAGGCGGAAATGGCCGGGCTGATTCAGTCCTATCTGGGCCAGTCGCTGTCGCCGCACCGGCAGGATTTCACCGCGCTGATCGGGCAGGCGGGCGAACAGGTGCATGGCATCTATGAGGCCGATTACCGCGATTTCAATCGCGAGACCTATGCAAGGGGCCGTGAGACCTTTGACCGGACCTATGCCGCGTTCAAATCCCTATTGCTGGGCATCTGGCGGCGTGAAGAACTGGATGCCGGGAAATCTGAGTGATGTTTCGCGTGCGAAACCGAGGCCGAGGAGAGTGACATATGGCAAAACGCAAACGGCTTGGTGCCTTTGGCATGGTGGGCGATGAGGATATGTCCCTGGATCGCGGGCCGATGACCCATGTGCCGCCCGTGGCCCGGATCGCCGCCGATGCCGCCACGCAGGCGGCACTGGCCGATCTGGCGGCGGAATTGCAGCAGGCGCGGGATGAAGGCCGGATGGTCCTGGATCTGCCTTTGCAGGTCATCGAGGCGGGCCACCTGCATCGCGACCGGATGCATCTGGATCCCGACGACATGGCCGCGCTGATGGCCAGCATCCGCGACCGGGGCCAGCAGATGCCCATCGAAGTGGTGTCACTGCCGGGGGGACGCTATGGGCTGATTTCAGGCGCCCGGCGTCTGGCCGCGCTGACGGCGCTGCGCGATCAGATGGACGGGCAGGCGGGGGATCCCCGCTTTTCCACCATCAAGGCCCTGTTGCGGACCTTCGAGGATGCGCCCGATGCCTATCTGGCGATGGTCGAGGAAAATGAGATCCGCGCCGATCTGTCCTTTTATGAACGCGGGCGCCTTGCGGATGAGGCTGCCAATCTGGGCGTCTTTGACACGGCGGCGGCGGCGGTCAAGGCGCTGTTCATTCACGCGCCTGCACCAAAGCGGTCCAAGATCCTGTCCTTTGTCGCCTTGCATCAGGCCATCGGCCCGGCGCTGCGTTTCCCCGAGGCGATCCCCGAACATCTGGGGCTGGCGCTGGTCAAGGCGCTGCATCGTGACAGCGCGCTGGCGGCGCGCCTGATGGCCGACCTGCATCATGCCGCCCCTGCTGATGCCACGGCAGAACGCGCCCTGCTGGAAGCCGCGCTGAAGCCTGTCACGCAGGCAGGGGCGGGCGATGCCACCGCACAGCCGTCCTCGCGCACAGAGGTTCATGAACAGATCGCGGCGGGCCTGCGTATGACGGCAAGGCCGGGGCGCATCCTGTTGACCGGACATGCGGTGACCGAAGACCTGATGCGCGATCTGGCAGATTGGCTTGGGGCGCGCGCAAGCTAAGCCTGCGCACGCCCCAAAAGTTTCGCATACGAAACCTGTGTCAGATATCGCCGCCCTGATGCGGCGTATCCGAATGCAATGCCTGCCACAGATCCTTCAGGGCGCTGTCCTGAGTATAGTTGATGAAATCGGCCTCGCCATTGCTGTCGACGCGGATCTTGCCTGTGCCCTTGCCTTCGGCGCCCAGAACCAGTGTCACCTCATCAAGGACGTAATCGATACGGATCAGCGCATCCTGCCTTCTGCCAAGACCGGTGATCGACACATCATTGAATGTGCCGATGATCTGATCGGCATCGATCAGCGTCCAGATGCCGCCGGCCTTGTCGTTGAGGTTTTTCAGGTTCAGCTTCAGCGTTCCATCCAGCGCCACACCGGATGTGACCTCGGATGTCTCGCCAAAGGCGCCTGACCGGAACTCGGTGATTTTTCCAAGACCCGTCGCATCCCCGACAAGATTGATGGTGGCATCATTCTGCAAGCGCAGAACCGCCGGGCCGCTATCGGCACCGTCAAAGCCCACGCGGGCCTTGCCGCCTGTCACCGTCAGGCTGCTGTCATCCGTCAGATCAAAGCTGCCCCCTGACACCGCCAGCAGCACCTGTCCCTGACCGCTGGCCGCCAATGCCGTGTTCCCGGTGAAATCTCCGGTATTGGCCAGACGGCCACCTTCGACATTAAAGATCAGCTGGTCACTGTCGTGGAACCCATTGATCCACAGTTGACCCGCATTGGTGATCTGCACCTTGTTGGCCGTGCCGGTTTCGATATCGCCTTCGACATTCAGGCGTCCCGATGACACCTTCAGCTGGCCATGGTCACCAAAGATGAAATCATCAACGGTGGCCGTCTGTGCGCCAAACAGCACCTTGTTGCCGCCCAGATCGACGCTGTCGCCATCCTGGGTGCCGGGCAGATCGCCGGTGGACCAGTTCAGCCGGTTGTCCCACCGCATCCCGTCGGCGCGGACATCGGGGGCAAAGCGCAGGGTTTCGGCCTCGGCGCGCAGATCGGTGGCGACGCCAAAACCCTCTTTGAAGAAGGCGATGACCAGATCGGCGTCAACCATGTGGTCCAGCTTGCCTGATGCCTGCCCACGCAGATAATTGGCCAGATCGGCGATGGTGGCTGTGCTTTTGCCCAAAAGCTGCGCGGTGAATGTCTGGATCGTCGTCTGGTCAAGAACATCCGTATCCATGCCGGTGACACCGCGGTTTGGATTGCTGAGCAATCCTTTCGCCGACGCGGCCCAGTTATAAACGATGGTGTCGTCGTAAAAAGCGCTGTCGTTGGTTTTGACGGAAAAATGCGTGATGGTCTTGCGGGCGATCTCGGCGGCGTTATTGGGGTCGGCCAGATGGGCGACGATATTCCCGACCAGAGAGGTCTGAAGCCCGGAACCGTCCAACCCCATCGACAGCGCACCCTGATGCGCCGCGACCGTCTTGTGACCGGCCGAGGTGATCAGGCTGTCCAGATACAGCGAATAGTTGCCCACATAGCCGGCATTTTTGTAATTGCCGCCAAGGGTGGCCAGGGCTGCGTTGTTATCGATGCTGATAACATCTTCGATCACGCCGCCTGACCGAAGCTGCATCCCAAAGGACGCACCCCGCATCAGGATCGTATCGCGCACGGTCACATCCAGATTGTTGGCCTGAAGGTACAGGTTGTGGCTGTACATGCTGGGTGCCTGCGGCTTTGAGGCGGACAGGTTATAGGCATATCCCTGCTTCCAGCCGCTGTGATCGACGACCAGACCCTCAAGCAGCACACCTTCGCTGTTTGAGATATAGGCCCCGGAAATCCGGTCGGGCAGACCCAGCCAGATATGTGACGAGGCTTTTTCCTTGATCACATCCAGAATGGTAATGTCGTGCAGCGTCAGACCGTTGAGGTTCTGAAGGTTCACCGGGGCACGGGTGATTGTCAGATCGTCGAACAGAAGGTTTTCGCCCTGAAGGGCCATCAGCCCGTTGGTCAGGTCCAGCCCCTGAACGACGACATGCTGGCTGGTATTCTGAAACGCGACCAGCTTGGTGTCGATCACCGGTGCCGCACCCTCTCCATAGGCGCCGATGAACAGCGGGTTCAGGGCGCTTTCGCCCGATGAACCGCGCCCGATCACACGGCCAAGATCGCCATAGTCGTAACCACGATCAAGCAGCAACCAGTTCGAGGTCGGCGCCTCTTTCCGAGAGGTGATGCTTGTCCAAAGCGCCATCCCCATCTCTTTGTTCAGCGCCATATCTTCGGTCGCGCCGTATTCGGGGTGGTCTGCCAGCCACTCGGCGGTGATCTTTTTGGTCGAGATGCCTTCGGCCCGGGCGATATCGGAACGGCTTAGACCGTCGTTGCCGGCGGTGATATAGACCTTGCGGTGATTGTCGCCATGTTCGACCACGACCCGCCCGTCCTGGCCTTCCTCAAGCATGTAGAAATCGCCCTGGCCCCAACCGTTTTCCTGCAGGCCTTTGGTCAGGTTGACCCTGGCCTGCATTTCTTGCGTGCGGCCATCGGAATAGGTCACTTCATAGCGGAAATCGACCCGGCCGGTATTGCCCGGATCTTCGGACATCACCAACGCCAGGCTGTTGTCAGGGTTGACGCTGACATGGCCATTGCGGCCCTGCGTCAGGATGCGGATGCTTGCGATATCGTCGTCACCCGCAGCAGGTTCCAGGATTGTCACCCGTCCGGCTTCGGCCCTGAACCGGATCGCGCCATCCGACATGCTGATCGGGGCGGTGGGTATAAGGTTTTGCAGCATTTCGACAGGCAGTTCCGCCAGCCGCGCGGCGGCAAGCGCCTCGGCCGTGGTGGCGACAGGGTCCAATTGCTGAACTACGTCATCGACCGGAATGATGTCGTCCTGTGATGATTGCCCGCCTTCGTCCGCGTCGCCAAGAACGTCGCCGATGGTCTGGCCCACCTCGTCGGTATCGACCGGCAAGTCGTCTGAAATCGTTTGTATCGGATCATCTGATGAAGACTGATCATCGGTATCGTCCACGACCGGCGTGATGTCGTCATCGGGGGTATCGTCGGTGTCGGTGTTGTCCGACGGCTCTGGCAGCAGCTCTTCTTCGTCCGTTTCCCATTGCTCTTGCGGGGTGGAACCAGGCTCGTCAGTGGCCGCATCGACTGTGTCAGAAGATTGATTGGGTGCCTCGGGCAGTTGATCAACCAGCGCGCTGATCTGGCGCATGATTTCATCATCGGTGCTGCGCGTGGGCGCGGTGATCGGACCAAGCAGGCCTGGAAAGGCCAGAAGCAGTTCTCGGAAGAGCATATGTACCTTATGTTCGCTAGGCGGGCCGGATCTGCCGCGCCGTTTCGGGACAAGGTTGAAGGACAACAGGGTTTACCCATCCATGCCCTTAGCAGACTGCGGGCATACGACCAGAGTAAGTAGAATTCATGAAGAATTCTCGGCAGAAACCCGCTTTTACCAATAGCTGGCGCCGGTGCCGGAACGCATTTTCAGGGTCGCTTTGACCCAAACCACGGCATCCATGGAAAGTCCGACTAAAAGAATGGCAGTTTCTTTCAAGCCCTTCTTTTCGCGTGACTGATAGACATGAAATCGCTTGGTCAAGAAATCGAAGGGAACATAGCCATATGGCCTCTGTGGAAGCTGGTGGCGAAGAACCGCCGGTAGCCATGTTTCATCGGCTCCTGCCTGCATCAGCAGCTGATGTGCGGCGGCCTCGGTCGGTGCCTCTTTCCGGATTTTCTGGAAAATTGCGGCATTGATCGCGCTGCCGATGACGATTCGCGTCTGATGATGCAGCAATTCGCCTAATAGTTGAATGGATTCATAGACATGAAAGACCTCGGGATCGCCGTCGATTCGCGACAGATCCTGGGGTGCCGACAGCAGATCGGTCAGGGTCATTGCCCTGATAAAGCCATCTTCGACCGGCAATCCGACCGGCAATCCGATCCGGCGCGCCATATCCGCGCGCAGGACAAACAGCTGCCCGCAGATGGATGTCCGCCAGTTGGTCAACCCGCCGCTGCCGCTTGCGATCAGTTTGGAGATGGGGCCTGTGGGCTTGTGGTCGTGATGCACATCCTTGACCGGGCGCGAGGTAAAGACCTTCAGTTCGGGCCGCGCCTCCATCGCGTCCACCATCCGGCGCAGCGTATCGGTCCGGGGCAGCCGGATATCGGCATCCATAAAGCCCAGCAGATCGGTATCGGGACGCGAGATTTCGTGGATGAACCGATGCCCCGTCCGCGACTTCCCCCCTTGCGGCAGATCCACAACGTTGAAGGTGGCGGCCACCTGCGGGGCCAGCCCTGCAATCGCGGCGCGGCTTTTCGCGGCGGTATCATCCGTGCAGCCATTCGCCAGGATCAGGATGCGCAGGGTCAGGTTTTCGCGCGCAAAAACATCCTGCCGGGCCAGATCTGCGATCAAGGCCCCGATATGGTCACCTTCGTTATGCGCAAAGACGGCGATGTCCAGTATGGTCATGATCCGCGTTCCGCCTGCTGCATGTGATGCGCCATCATCGCCCGGGCAGGGGGTCCAAGGCAATGAGGTAAGGTGATGGCCGCCCGCGCGCCGCTTGAAATGTCCGATGCGGCATCAGAGCCGATAACTGTAGATTATCGGTATTGATAGCATATCAACCCACAGCCACAAGTAGACATTATAAACGTTACTTAATGCAGGTGTGAGGGGTTAAGAAGATGAAATTATTTCGTTAATTTTCTGCGTTTTTGTGCCCGCATGACCCATCAATACGGTGAATCAATGGGCCTGTTTCGATTCCGAATTGTCGTTGGACGGCAGGCGCCTTGGTGCAGATGCTTGCGGCATGATCACTTGCATATCCCTGACCCGTTGCGATCTGGCCCGAAACATGGCGCGCTTTTATGTGTTGGATGTCGTGCCGGACCTGTTTGGCGGCGTGGTTCTGATCCGCCGATGGGGTCGAATCAGGGGCAGGGGCTGCGCCGGGATGGGCGGGCGCGAATGCCGCCAGTGGTTTTCCGACCCTGGACAGGCGGTGGCCGCGCGCGACCGATGGGCCGCGCGCAAGATGCGCCGGGGATATGCCATCTGCTGACCCGCGCTATTCCGCAGGCCCGTGACGCAATGCCGGGTCGGGGCTGGTGTCATCCGTGACCTCGTCTGCATGACCCGGCCAGCGCAGCCCCTCGATCAGGACATAGATCACCGGGGTCAGCAGCAGCGTCAGCAGAAAGGCCATCGACAGCCCGCCGACGATGACGGCCCCGATGGCACGGCGGCTTTCGGCGCCCGCACCACTGGCCATGGCCAGTGGGACCGCGCCAAGGATGGTGGCGATGGTGGTCATCATCACCGGGCGCAGCCGGGTGACGGCACCTTCGCGGGCGGCCTGAACAAGGGTCCGGCCCTCTTCGCGCAGCTGGTTTGCGAATTCCACGATCAGGATGCCGTTCTTGGCCATGATCCCGATCAGCAGGATCATCCCCACCTGTGAAAACACATTGACCGTGCCGCCGGTCAGCCACAGCGTCATCACCGCCCCGGCCAGACCCAAAGGCACCGTCAGCATGATCGTCAGCGGCGTGCGAAAGCTTTCGAACTGCGCCGCCAACACCAGAAACACGATCAGCAGCGACATCGCAAAGACCGATGCGATGCCGCCCGCGCTTTCCAGATAATCCTGCGCCTGTCCGCGCCATGCCAGCACCGCGCCGGCGGGCATGTCGGCCATTGCGGCCTGCACCGCATCCATGCCACCCGCCAGATCGGTGCCGGGGGCCAGATCGGCCTCCATCTCGACCGAGATCAGCCGGTCATAGCGGTTGATCGACGGCGCCGTCGCCCCGGTCGCGACCGAGGCAAAGGCCGACAGCGGGATCAGATCGCCCCGGTCGTTGCGCAGAAACACCGACAGCATGTCCTGCACCGAATTGCGATCCTCGGGCGAGGCTTGCAGGATCACCGGATATTGCCGCCCGTCGCTGGTATATTCGCCAACATTGCGCGATGCGAACAGCACTTGCAGGGTTTCCGCGACGGTTTCGGCAGACAGGCCCAGATCCTGCGCGCGGGTGCGGTCGATCGACAGGTTCGCGCCCGGCTGATTGGCCGAAAAGCTGACCTCGACCGATGCAAGACGCGGATCGTCCTGCAAGGCCGCCTGCATCTGGTTGGCCCATTCGGCGGTGCGGTCCATATCCGGGCCGCCCAGCATCCAGCGGACATTGCCCTGACCGCTGCCGATGCCAAGCCCGCCTGCGGGACGGATGAAGGTGGCGGCCTCGGTGATGCGGGCCAGTTCGGGGCGCAGACCCGCGATCAGCTGATCGACGCTGATATCGCGCGCCTCCCACGGGGCCAGGTTCACGAACATCATCGACCGGCGCAATTCGCCCCAGGTGCCGACGATGGTGGTGACATTGATGACGGTGCCATCCTCGCGCAGCGGGTCCAGCAGCGCCTCGACCTTGCGGGTGACGGCATCGGTGGCCGACAGGCTGGACCCTTGCGGCAGGGTCACGGTGATGCGGATCTGGCCGCGATCCTCGTCCGGGGTCAGCTGGCGCGGCAGGTGCTGCCAGACCGCGAAAGATGCCGCCATCAGAAAGGCGGTCACGGTCAGGATCGGCAGCGGATGGGCGATCAGCCGGTCCAGCACCGCGCCGTAACCCCGTTCCAGCACGCGGATGATCCGGTCCATGCCCCGCGTCAGCAGGCCGGGCCGGTCCTCGCGCGGCATGATCCGGGCGGCAAGGATCGGCGATAGGGTCAGCGCCACCATTGCCGAGACGGCGACGGCCACCGCCAGCACGATGCCGAATTCGGCGAACAGCTTGCCGATATCGCCCTCCATGAAGCTGATCGGCACAAAGACCGAAATCAGCACGGCCGTGGTGGCGATCACCGCGAACCCCACCTGCGCGGTGCCCTCGCGCGCGGCGTCGAGGCGCGATTTGCCCATGGCGCGGTGGCGCTGGATGTTTTCCAGCACCACGATGGCATCATCGACGACCAGACCGATCGCCAGGATCAGCGCGAACAGCGTCAGGATATTGACCGAAAACCCGAAGGCCATCATCGCCAGCCCCGCGCCAAGGGCGGAAACCGGGATCGTCACCACCGGGATCATCGACAGCCGCAGCGACCCCAGAAACAGAAAGATCACCGCGATCACCAGCGCCACCGCCTCGGCAAAGACCTTCAGCACCTGCGCGATAGAGCTTTCGATGAACACCGCCTCGTCCGAGGTGATCTGAAGCTGCATCCCATCGGGCAGGGTGGGGGCGATCTGCTGCAGTTCGGCCCGCACGGCGCGGGAAATCGCCACGGTATTGGCCTGTGCCTGTGGCTGGATGCCCATGCCAAGGGAAACCACCCCGTTCGAACGAAAAATGGATTCGCGCTGTTCGGGGCCTTCCTCGATCATCGCCACATCGCCAAGCCGCAAGGGGCGCCCGGCGGTGCCGTTGCGGCCTTCGTCGCGGATCACCACCTGCCGGAAAGTGGCGGGGCTGGTGAACCGGGTCTGGGCCAGCACCTGCAACTGACGCGCGCCGGTTTCGATAGA
>QIRE01000071.1_pt1 | contig 25756 bp, 22 predicted proteins | sample 2940141 | NCBI WGS metagenome assembly QIRE01 (sample SAMN09273532, study PRJNA473421) | Gut metagenome, whole genome shotgun sequencing project. | isolation source: gut tissue | host: Folsomia candida VU population | place: Netherlands: Amsterdam | collected 2016-03-06
TCTGCCGTTGGAGGAGATGCTGCGGTCGTCGGGGCAGTACGGTCCACCCAAACCTGTCGCCGACGACGCGGACGCGGTTCGCAAATTAGCCGCCTTCATCGGTCGAGACCCGTCCTAACCAGGGCAGATTCGCTCGACCTGACAATTTCGACGGGAGCGTCGGGAATCGACGGAGTAGCGTTGAACGGGTGGCAGATCAAGATACCCCCACCTCCAACTCACACCCCACCGAATCCCGGCCCCCGACGGCCCGGACCGTCGGCGAATTGCGGGCCAGCGGCCATATTCAACGCGACGTTCGCGACGAGATTCGCAACAACCTGCTGACCGCGTTGCGGGACGGCCGCGACCCCTGGCCGGGCATCGTCGGCTTTGAGGCGACCGTTGTGCCGCAACTAGAACGGGCCCTCATCGCCGGCCACGACGTCGTCATGCTCGGCGAGCGCGGGCAGGGCAAAACCCGCATCATACGTACGTTGGTCGGACTGCTCGATGAGTGGACTCCGGTCATTGCCGGCTCCGAACTTGGCGAGCATCCGTACGAGCCGATCACCCCGGCGTCGATCCGGAAGTCGGCGGATCTGCTCGACGACCTGCCGGTCGAATGGCGTCATCGCAGCGAGCGATACAGCGAGAAACTGGCAACGCCGGATACGTCGGTCGCCGACCTCGTGGGTGACATTGATCCGATGAAGGTCGCCGAAGGACGCAGCTTGGGTGACCCGGAGACCATTCACTTCGGTCTGATCCCGCGTGCGCATCGCGGAATCATCGCGATCAACGAGCTTCCCGACCTCGCCGAACGCATCCAAGTGTCGATGCTGAATGTGATGGAGGAGCGCGACATTCAAGTGCGCGGCTACACCCTCCGACTCCCGCTCGACGTACTCGTGTTGGCGAGCGCCAACCCGGAGGACTACACCAACCGTGGGCGAATCATCACCCCGCTCAAGGATCGATTCGGCGCCGAAATTCGCACGCATTACCCGTTGGATCTCGACGACGAAGTGGAGGTGATCGAGCAGGAAGCGGATCTGACCGCAACCGTCCCGACGTTCATCATCGAGATTCTCGCGCGGTTCACCCGCTATGTCCGCGACCACCCGTCGGTGGATCAACGGTCTGGTGTTTCCGCTCGCTTCGCGATCGCGGGTGCGGAAACTGTTGCGGCAGCGGCACTTCACCGTGCAGCGCTGTCCGGTGAAGATGTTCCGGTTGCCCGCGTCGTCGATTTGGAATCGGTGATTGAGGTGCTGCGCGGCAAGATCGAGTTCGAGTCCGGGGAGCAGGGTCGCGAACTGGAGATTCTGGAGCATTTGTTGCGCAAGTCGATCGCCGACACGGTGCGCGCACATCTCGGTGGCATCGATATGGCACCGCTTGTCAGCGCATTGGAATCTGGCGAGCCGGTCATTACGGGTGACCGCGTCACCGCCGTCGAATTGCTTGGCTCCCTTCCTGACCCGACGACGACGGGTCCGGTATTGGACGCGCTCGCCGAGCGTTTCGACGCAACCGTCGAAGGCGAGCGCGCGAGCGCCCTCGAATTGGCGTTGGAAGGCTTGTTCCTCGCGCGTCGAATCAGCAAAGAGGCCGACGACGACGGCCAGACGGTTTACGGCTAGTCCCGGCGACGATCGGAAGAACATGTCCGACAAGAACTTTCATCGGTCTCGGTATCGCCCGTACGTCGATGGCCCCGATCCATTGGCACCGCCCGTCGATCTGCGTGAAGCCCTCTCCGAAATTGGTGAGGACGTGATGAGTGGTGCGTCGCCCCAGCGCGCGCTGCGCGAGCTTCTTCGACGCGGCTCGCAGAATATGGCTGGACTGGATCAGCTGCGGGAACAGATCAATCGACGTCGAAACCAGATGCTCAAGGAGCGCAATCTCGATGGAACGTTCGCCGAGATTCGCGAACTACTCGATCAGGCCGTGTTGGAGGAGCGTAAGCAACTAGCCCGTGACCTCGACGACGATGCGCGGTTTGCCGAGATGCAGATTGGCAATTTGCCGTCGTCGACCGCACAAGCCGTCGAAGAGCTATCGCAGTATGAGTGGCGTAGCCAGCAGGCCCGCGAAGACTTCGAGAAGATCAAAGATCTGCTTGGCCGGGAGCTGCTCGATCAGCGATTCGCTGGCATGAAGCAGGCCATGGAAGGCGCGACAGAACAGGACCGCCAACAGATTTCGCAGATGCTGTCGGATCTCAACGATCTGTTGGAGGCGCACAATCGGGGTGAAGACACCACCGAGCAGTTCAATGAATTTATGGCCCAGCACGGGGACCATTTTCCGGAGAACCCCCGCAACACCGATGAATTGATCGATTCACTCGCGCAACGGTCGGCCGCCGCGCAGCAGTTCTACAACTCGCTCACGCCGGATCAGCGTGCAGAGCTAGATCAGTTGGCGCAGCAGGCATTTGGCTCACCTGAGCTAATGGGCCAACTGTCGCAAATGGATTCCCTGCTGCGGTCGGCGCGACCTGGCCTGGATTGGGATAACGCGCAGTCGTTCTCCGGCGACAACCCGATGGGCATGGGGGAGGGCGCTGCGGCGCTACGCGATATTTCCGAACTGGAAGCGCTGAGTGAGCAACTGTCGCAACAGTATGCGGGCGCCGAACTGGCCGACCTCGATCTAGATGCCCTGGAACGTCAGCTCGGCCCTGAGGCGGTCGCCGACGCGCAGATGTTGGCCGAGTTGGAAAAGGCGTTGTCGGAGCAGGGATTCTTCGAACGCGGCGTCGACGGCAGTCTGCAGTTGAGTCCAAAAGCCATGCGGCAGTTGGGGCAAACGATCTTCAAAGACATCGCCCAACAACTGTCGGGCCGAGCGGGCGACCGCCGGACGAGGCAGAACGGCCTGTTGGGCGAGCCGACCGGAGCGTCGCGCGAATGGGAGTTTGGCGACACCGACCCCTGGGACGTCACTCGCACCCTCACCAACGCGTTGGTGCGTACCGCGGGTGAACGCGACGCATCGTCGAACGGGGTTCGCCTCGACGTTCGCGACGTCGAGGTGATCGACACCGAGGCGCGCACACAGGCCGCGGTGGTCTTGCTCGTTGACACTTCCTTCTCGATGGAGATGGAGGGGCGCTGGACGCCGATGAAGCGGACCGCAATTGCGTTGAACCACTTGATCTCTACGCGGTTCCGAACCGACGAATTGCACCTAATAGCTTTCGGTCGGTACGCCCGCTCCATCGACGTAGCGGAGTTGACCGGACTGTCGCCGCGCATGGAACAGGGCACCAACCTGCACCACGCGCTGCTGCTGGCGCAGCAACATCTGCGTCGATTCCCCAACGCGCAGCCGGTGGTACTCATCGTCACCGACGGTGAGCCGACCGCCCATCTCGACCCGTCGGGAGAGCCGTTCTTCTTTTACCCGCCGCATCCGCAGACCATCGCGGTAACGGTCCGTGAACTCGACCATGTCGCGCGGATGGGCGCGCAGATCACTATCTTCCGACTCGGTGAAGACCCAGGTTTGGCGGAGTTCATCGACCACATCGCCCGACGAGTGGGCGGTCGGGTGGTAGCGCCGGACATTGACGGACTCGGTGCAGCCGTGGTTGGGGACTATCTGAGTTCGCGGTCGTCGAAGCGTTAGGCCAACAGCCACGCGATGACAGCGATCACCGGGATCGACAGCAGCGTGGTCACCAACGCCGAATCACGCGCGAGGACCTCACCGCGCCGATATCGCGTCGCGTATACGAAGACGTTTTGCGCGGTAGGTAGCGCCGAGATGACGACTTGCGCAAACAGGTGATGCCCCGACTGGTGGAATCCCCAGCGCGCCAAGGCATAGACGCCGAGCGGCATGACGATCATCTTCAGGACGGCGATGACCGCGACGTCGCGTCGGGGACTGGTGCCCTTCTGCAGCACCTTCACGCCGGTCAACGACAGTCCGAATGCCAACAGCGCCAACGGAACCGACGCGTCGCCGAGCATCTTCAACGGTTCGACTACTGCCTCCGGCGGATGCCATCCGAAGAATGAAAAGGCAAGGCCGGCAACGCCGCCGAGCACGATCGGATTGGTGACCGGTGCGATGATCGCGTCACGCAGGGTCGAGCCCCGGTCGGTCTTGGGCAGGGCGGTTAGGTCGAGCGTCACCAACGCGATCGGCGAGTACAGCAGAATTTGGAAGAGCAGCAGGGGCGCGAGGAACGACGCGTCGTGGAGGACAAAAATGGCGATCGGAAGGCCGAGGTTCACGCTGTTCACATACGACGACGCCAACGATCCAATCACCAGTTCGGGGACCTGTCGTCGGAACACGAAGCGTGCGATCAACGCGTAGATCAACCCGGTCGACAATGCGCCGACCGCCGCGATCAGCAGCGTCGACGAGAAGACAACCGATAGGTCGGTGGTGAGGAGTGAGTGAAAGAGCAGGGCCGGCGTGCACACGAAGAACACGAGGCGAGACAGAACCTGCGTCGCTTCATGACCGAGAACTTTCGTCCGGCCGAGGACATAGCCGACCGCCACCACAATGAAGATGACGGTAAAGCCAGAGATGACGCCGGACACGGATCGCAGTCTAGAGGGGTGTGGGTATCGTCGACTCCAGTACGTAGGCTGTACGCAATCTAGGATTTGCGGAAAGCGGCAAGTAAGGGGATGCCACAAGTGACGACGCCATTCGACCCATACGGGCAACAAGAGCCGGGCCAGCAGCAGTCAGGGCAACAGCAGCCGGCGGTCGGTCCGGCGTTTCCACCGCCGGGTCAGCCGCAGTTCACGCCGCCGCCGCAGCCGCATGTCGCACCGTACGACCCATATGGCGCCTACGGCGCGCAGTACTCGACGGCGCCGTCGTCGAACACTGACTCAAAGGCCATTCTGTCGCTGGTTCTCGGCGTGCTGAGTCTTCCGCTTGCGTTCTGCTGCATGATCGGTGTGGTCACCGGCATTGCTGGCGTAGTACTCAGCGGCCTTGCGCTGTCCGAGGCGAACAAGACCGGCAACACGTCGTCGCGCGGCATGGCGATCGGCGGCATCGCGGTGTCGGTAGTTGCGATTGTCCTATCGGTGGGCTCCATGTTCCTGGGCATTGCCTTGAATTTTGCCTCCTAGCCTGGGCGCCAACTAACCGTTTTGGCTCCGAGTGGGCCGATGGCGTATTCTTGTGAGGTTGTATGCCGTTCCCGATCGGGTCTGTGAGGCGTACGCATCCAGACTCGCACGGTAGATCCGCACGAAATACCTGCACGATGTAGAAGGGCTTAACCATGGCTGTACCCAAGCGCCGGACGTCGCGGGCCAACTCCCGCAGTCGTCGTTCGCAGTGGAAAGCGGACAACCCGGCATTGCAAGAGACCAAGGTGAACGGTGTTGCACAGCGCATCCCGCGTCGCCTCGTGAGGGCTGCTCAGCTCGGCCTGGTCGATCTCGACCGCCGCTAAGCGAACTCCACAAGAAGCCCTCCGCGTCGTCGACGTGGAGGGCTTCTTTTTGCGTCAATAATCCTTATATGTCTACAATCATTGTGTGAATACAAGTACTTCTGGACTGTCGCCGCACCGGAAGACTCTGATCCTCATCACCTGCAGTTTGAGCCTGTTGATCTCGTCGATGGACATCACCATCGTCAACGTCGCGCTACCCGACATTCGTTCGGATCTGCATGCGCCGCTGTCGAACCTGCAATGGGTCGTCGACATTTACACGCTGACGCTCGCGAGCCTGCTCATGGTGTCCGGTGCGACCGCCGATCGGTTTGGTCGACGCCGCGTCTTTCGGATCGGATTGGTGACCTTCGCGGTCGGCTCTTTGTTGTGTAGCCTTGCCCCGACGATCGGCGTGCTGATCGCGGCCCGGTTTGTCCAAGCCATCGGCGGATCGATGTTGAATCCAGTCGCCATGTCCATCATCACCGCGACTTTCACCGGGCGCGTCGAGCGGGCCCGGGCCATCGGCGTGTGGGGCGCCGTGGTTGGGATTTCCGCGGCCATCGGCCCGATGATCGGCGGGTTCCTGATCCACTCGTTTGGCTGGCAATCCGTGTTTTGGATCAACCTGCCGATCGTGGCCATCGCGCTCGCACTGACGTTCGTGGTGGTGCCCGAATCGAAAGCGTCGAAGGCGCGCTCCTTTGATCCAGTCGGCCAGTTGCTCGCGGTCGTCGCGCTTGCGACGCTGGTCTTCGCGCTCATCGAGAAGGAACCATTGTTGCTCGTTGTTACCGTGGCCGCTGGTGCGACGTTCATCTGGCATGAACGACGCCATGCTTCGCCATTCCTCGACCTGAGGTTCTTCCGCAGTATTCCGTTCTCCGGAGCGACGCTGACCGCGGTGTGCGCCTTCGCTGGCTTCGGTGCATTCCTCTTCACCATGTCGATCTACCTACAGGGGGAGCGACAGCTGTCGTCGATCAATACCGGATTGATGTTTCTGCCAATGGCCCTAGCCGTGTTCGTGATGTCGCCGCTGTCGGGGCGGTTGGTCGGCAAATACGGCGCGCGACCGTCGCTGGTCGGTGGTGGAGTACTGATGACGCTCGCCGCGGCATTCCTCACCACCCTTGCTCCGACGACGCCACTGGTCTCGGTTGCGCTGACCTTCGGCCTGTTTGGGTGCGGCTTCGGCCTGCTCAACGCCCCGATAACCAATGCCGCAGTCAGCGGTATGCCGGTGGATCAGGCGGGTGCGGCAGCCGCGGTTGCAACGACGAGTCGCCAGGTGGGCATCACGATGGGTGTCGCCCTGTGCGGCCAGGTCACCGGCGCTGGCCTGTGGTGGACGATCACCGGATTGGCCGCGACGGTCCTGGCCATCGGCATCGTCACGACTGGTTCGATCGCCGCACGCTCGCGTGAATCGGTTGCGGAACTGCTCGATCACCCGAAGGAGGCAGTCGATGGCTGACAATCCACTGGCGCCCGACGACGTGTGGAAACTGTTGGTGCGCATAGCGATTGAAGATCACGAGGCGTGGCGTCGCGCGGTCGCCGAGCAGACCGGGGTGGCGTTCAGTCGGGTCCGGGTGCTCAAGCGTCTTGCGCGTCGCGGTCCAATGACCTTGAAGGACCTCGCTCACGCCGCGGCGATGGATCAGCCGGCCACGACGGTCGCCATCAATGACTTGGAGCGTCGGGGAATGGTGGCGCGTGAAGTCGATGACGGCGACCGTCGTCGAAAGTTGGTGTCGCTCACCGACATTGGACGCAGCGTCGTCGAAACCGCCCATGCGGTGCCAGATCCCGCACCACCTGCGTTGGTCCAATTCAGTGCGGAGGATCTGGCGACGCTTGGCGAGTTGCTGGGGCGGTTAGAGTAGGCGCGTCAGCTTTGGGCGATGAGCTTGTTGACCTGCCGTGACACGAAGTTCGGTACAAACTTGCTCGCGTTGCTGAGTAGCGTCGTCTGCAACCCGACCGAGTAGTGCGTCCGGTGCAGCAGCTTGTCACGGGGTTCCGGATGCACCGACGCCCACACGCGATCGGCGACCTGCTCGGGCGTAATGCGAACGCCGAGAGTCTTAGTCGACTTGGCGTCGGTGTCGGCGAGCGCCGTCTTCGCCCACAGCGGCCAAATCGCGACGACGCGAATGTCGTGCGTCTCCCATTCGAGTTCCAGCGCTTCAGTGAGGCCAGCGACGTAGCACTTCGCGGCGCTGTAGGTGGCAATGTCGGGCTGGCCGTAGATCGCCGACGCCGATGAGATGTTCACCAAATGAGACCCCTCGGTATCGCGCAGATACGGGAATGCGGCCTGCGCGCCGAGCGTGACACCCAGCACGTCGATGTCAATCTGTCGTCGGACGGCGTCGGCGGAGATCTCCTGAATAGGACCGGCGACGAGGATGCCCGCGTTGTTGTCCAGGACGTCGAGCTTTCCGTCGGTGTGCGACGTGAAGTCGGCCAGGGCCTCGGCCCACTGAGTTTCGTCGCGAACGTCGAGGGTGCCGACGACGAAGTCGGGATGCGCAGCTCGCACGGCGTCGAGTGCCTTCTGATCGACGTCGTAGACGCCGACGGTCCAGCCTTCGCGGGCGAATCGCTGCGCGGTCGCGAGGCCGATGCCCGCCGCGCCGCCGGAGATGAAGATGGATGGCATTAGCTACTGCTTTCTGCTGAAGTGACCTGGCTTAACGTCGTCGGGCGCGGGGGGTGTCCGACTCTGCAATCCGACAATCCGTTTGTTTGGCGCCTAGTCAATGCTATCGTGACAATAGTCGTTGTCATGACACCAGTCATTGTCACATAAAACTTGGTCCGACCAGGGCCCCGAGGAGGACATTCTCGTGACTGCCACCGTTTCCCCCGCAGAGCACAGTACCCGAGACATCGGCGCCGACGAGGTTTCCGAACGCTTGCTGGCGTCTGCCGCTCGACTCTCGCGCAACGCGATGACCGAGATCGACTGGGACGAGCCGATGGATCCCGCGCAGTACGGGTGCAGCCCGGAATGGTCGACGCTCTACGGCACCGACTATTGGAACGAGCTGACCGTCGAGCAGCAGGTGTCGCTCACCCGACACGAGTTCTCGTCGATCATGAACATCGGCATCTGGTTCGAGATGATCCTGCAGGAGATGGTTATCCGCGACCAGTACCTGGGCGACTACCACAATCCTGAATTTCAGTTCGCGCTTACCGAGGTGGCCGACGAATGCCGACACTCGATCATGTTCGCCAAGGCGTCGGCCAAGATGGTCGGCAAGTCGTACCGGCCGTCGAATAGGGTTGCACGACTTGGCAAATTCTTCATGCGCAGCGCCAAGGACGAGGTTGCCTACGCGGGCATCCTGGTCGCCGAGGAGATCCTCGACGTCTTCCAGCGGGGCTGCATGCGCGACGAGCGCGTCCTCCCGTTCATCCGCGAGATCAACGAGATCCATGTGCTCGAAGAATCGCGTCACATGAAGTTCGCGCGCGAAGAGGTCCGCGAGGCGATGGTCAAGGTCGGCCCGATCCGACGTCGGTGGAGCGCGTTCTATGTTGCCTCGGCGGCGTCGTTTATCTTCGCCAGCCTGGTGCGCCCGCAGGCCTACATCGATGCCGGACTCGACGTCGATCGCGCTAAGCGCGAAGCCAAGGCGAACGAACACTTCCACTCGATGGTCCGCGGCGGCTGCGCGCATCTGATGGAATTCCTCGACGAGGTTGGCCTGCTCACACCCGCTGCCGCACGGGTCTATCGCAAGGTGAACATGCTCTGATGTTCGTCATTACCCAGTCGTGCTGCAGCGATGCGGCATGCGTTTCCGTCTGCCCGGTCAACTGCATTCATCCGACGCCCGAGGAGCGGGGCTTCGGTACTTCCGACATCCTGCACATCGACCCGGAGACCTGCATCGACTGTGGCGCGTGCGCCGACGCCTGCCCGGTCGACGCCATCTTTCCGGCCGATCGCCTCGGTACGCGCGACAAGGTGTTCATCGACATCAACGCGTCGTATTACAAGAACAACGCCGACATCTCGTCGGGATGGAGCGACGTCGTCTATCCGACGCTGCCCAAACTTCCGACCGGCCTGCGGGTCGCGATCGTCGGGACCGGGCCGTCGGGTGGGTACGCCCTGCGGACCATCCTGGATCGCACGCAGGCGCAGGTCACGGTCATCGACAAATTGCCGACGCCAGGTGGCTTGGTGCGTGCGGGCGTAGCGCCCGACCACCCCAGCACCAAGAACGTGATGAAGGCGTTCGACATCCTCTACCGCGACCCACGCGTCACGATGGCGACCAACCTGGAGGTCGGGACCGACGCGTCGGCTGGGCAGATCAGTCCCGCCGAACTGGCCGCACACTTCGACGCGGTCTTCTACTGCGTTGGAGCGAGTGAATCACGCCGGCTTGGCATTTCGGGTGAGGATCTGCCCGGCTCGACGTCGGCTACCGACCTTGTCGCCTGGTATAATGCCGTGCCCGACGCTCCGCATCCGCCGATCCGTACCGACGGTTCGGGTCGAGCGGTCATTATCGGCACCGGCAACGTGGCCCTCGACGTCGCGCGTATTTTGGTTTCGCCGCCAGAGTTGTTGGCTACCACCGACATCGCCGATCGAGCGTTGTCGATCCTGGCTGACCAGAATGTCCACGAGGTGGTGTTGCTTGGTCGACGAGATCAGGCGTCGGCAGCGTATACGTCGGCGGAATACCGTGCGTTGCAGTCGATTCCGGGTGTCGAGGTAGTGGTTCATGACGATCCGGAAGCGTCGTACGAGCTGTCGGGTCACGCCGACGCGAACAATCGTCGAGTGGTGTTCCTGTTCCAGACATCGCCCGCCGAAATCGGTGGCGAGGACCGCGTAGAGCACATCGACGTCACCACCGGTTCGAAGCAGCATCGGATCGCCACCGACCTCGTCGTCCGGTCCATTGGTTACCGCTCGATTCCCATCGGTGGCTTGTCGTTCGACGACGCCGCTGGCGTGTTCCCGAACGTCGGGGGCAGGCTCCTCGACGACGAGGGTGAAACGCTGGCCGGTCAGTACGTGGTCGGTTGGGCGAAGCGCGGACCCACCGGTGGCATCGGCGCGAACAAACTCGACGCAATTAGCGTCGTCGAAGAATTTCTCAACGACGCTGCTACCGGGAAGCTCCCGAGGTCGGGGGAGACGCCTGGCGCCTTCGGTGCGTTGATGCGCAAGCGCGCGGCAAAGGTGGTCGGGTACCGCGGGATGCGGGCCATCGACCGTTCGGAGCGAGCTCTCGGCGCCCAGCAGGGGCGTCCGCGCGTTAAGTACACGCAGGTGCCGGAGATGCTGAAGGCCGCAGGCTGGCGCAAGCGTTAGTTCCACCTGCATTAACTGGTTCCGCCTGCGTGCGCGTGCGCAGGGCGAACCAGTTTGTGCAGGGGGAGCAAGGAAGCTAGCCACGGATAATTCCTGCGGCGATGAGCGCGCGACGAATGTCGGGTACGACGGTTTGCGCGCGCAGGTCGGCCCAGACCCAGCGAAGTACCGCGCGCCCTTCTCGACGCAGGAGATCTTCGCGCAGCTTCTCGGCAATCACCACGTCGGCGGCAGTTTCGCCGTCGACCAGCAGCTTGGTGTATTTGACCATTCCGTCGAACTCGCCAACCACGGTGTCTTCCCACTCGAGGTCGGTGAAGAAGGTCTTGCCGTTGATCCGGTGCTCGCATTGAAGTTGCGGAACTGGCAGCCCCGCGGTGATTATCTGCGCGCGGCTCCATGATTCCCCGGGGTTCGCGGACAACGGATTCGCCTGTGCGAGAGCGCGCTTGGCGGCTGGGCCACCGCGCCGGCGACCGCGGTTGAGAATTCGAGCGATCTCGTCCTGGTCGGCACCGCGTCGGAGAGCCGAATCAAACACGGCGAGCGCCGACGCGAAGTTTCCGGCACACGCGACGTCCACCGCGGACCGCTCGATGGTCGTTACCGCGACCCCGTCGACGATGGTGATTTCCTCCGGCGGGACTGGACCCGGGTGGGTGTGTCGCCAGCGTCGGACGTTGCCGCCCGGGCCGTCGAGGGTGAAATGGACGCGGTCGAATTTTGGCGCGAGCATTGCGACGTCGTGCAGGACCGCCGCGGATGTGTGACTTACGACGACGAAGCCGTCGCCACGCGCTGGTTGGTGAGCCATCGCCAGCGTCGATAGTCGGTGTAGTTCTTCTCGCGTCCGATGGTCGTGGCGTGGCAGGTAGCACCCCGGCCCGACGACGGTGATATCGCCGTTTCGCTTGGCGCGTGCGATCTCCGCGTCGGAGATGTCACGGGCCTGCGCAGCTTGGCGATAGATCACGCCGAGATCGTCGACGGGGAAGCGGGTCATAGAAGTAGGACGTCCCAGGCAACGTTTCGGATCCGCCCGCTTCTTGCCCCTGCGTGAACTGATTCCACCTGCGTATGCGCGCGCAGGCGGAGCCAGTTTGTGCAGGTAGAAATCTGGGAGCGTCGTAGTCGGTGGAATAGATGACGTGTATCGCCCAAAACGGCCTCCACATTGGTAGGTTTGGGCGCGAAACGCACCAATCCCGCACGATTTGAGGAGTTCGATGACGCAGCCACCCAATCCAGGTGACCCCCAGGGGCAGCCCGGCGGCTACCAGCCACCGCAGCCCCCGCAAGAGGGCGGGTACCAGCCTCCGCAACCTCCGCAGCAGCCCGGGTACCAGCCACCTCCGCAGGGCGGCTTCCAGCCGCCCCAGCCGGGTTATCAGCAGCCGGGTTATCAGCAGCCCGGATACCAGCAGCCACCACAGGGCTACGCGGCTCCGCCTCCGGGGTATGCACCGCAGGGCGGTGGCGCTGCCGACTTCAACGTCGGAGAAGCATTCAGCTGGGCGTGGAACAAGTTCACCAAGAACGCCGTGCCGCTAATCGTCGCGATTATCGGATACGCGATCGCGCTGGGTGCCGTACTCGGCATTGTCTGGGCGATCGCTATTTCCCTTGGCACCAAGGAGTCGATTACGTCTCCGTACAGCGGCCAAACCTTTGAGTCCGACACAACGACGTTGGGTGCAGGCAGCTTCATCGTATTGCTGATCGGCTACCTCATCGCGCTCGTCTTGGGTGCAGTCTTCGCGTCGGGCTTCATCAACAGCCTGCTGAAGATCGCCGACGGCCAGCAGGTCGACATCGCGTCGTTCTTTAAGCCGCGCAACCTCACTCAGGTGATCCTCGCGGCACTGATCCTCGGCATCGCCTCGGCGATCGGCAGCATCGTTTTCATCGGTGGCATCTTGGTCGCGCTGTTCGGCCTGTACACCATGTGGGCCGTCGTCGACCGCGACCTCCCGGCAATCGAAGGCCTCAAGACCAGCTTCAACCTGGTCAAGGACAACTTCGTCACCGCGCTGATCACCTACTTCCTGGGTGCCATCATCGCGGCCGTTGGACTGCTGCTCTGCGGTATCGGTGGCCTAGTGTCCATCCCGGTAGCCGCACTGTTCACGGCCTACTCGTGGCGCCACGTCAGTCGCGGTCAGATCGCACCGCTCACCCCGTAGAGTCCGACAAGCAAACCCTGCACAACCGATCAGCCCCAGCACCGGAATGGTGCTGGGGCTGATCGTTAATGCAGGGTTTGCGGTCCGCCGCAGACTCAGTGGCCCACCGGCTTGCCCAGAATATCCAGGATCGTCGGAGCGATCAGCGGAAGCAGCGTCGACCACAATTCAGGCGCCGCCAGAATCGTGCCGGCTTGCTTTGTGTGACAACCGGATTCGAGGGGTCGGCCTTCGAATCGATCCTTCAGGAATTTGATCATCAGCGGCGCGTAGAACAAGTCGAGCGAAATGTGCTCGGAAAAGTGGTCGCGCAGATAGTGCACATTGGCGGCCGGATCGGTGCAGTACTTCTTGACCAGCGCGTCCACCGTCGGTGTCGGAATGAGCCAGTCCATGGTGGACTGAATCATGAACATCGGCGCCTTGGGCGTCGCGTGACCCATCTTGATCTGATTCATCACCTTGACCGCGCGAGGATCGTCGAGCGCATGCGGAAGGTTGAACATCGCCTCAAAGTTCGCGAACGGCAAGATCAGCGCCGTCGGTACCTGACAGAGATTCTCTTTGGCCGCGACGAACAGCTTTCCCTCGGGCTTGAGGTAGCGGTTCATGAGCCGGTCGAGTTCGGGATACTCGCGCCGCGCTCCGACGGCACCTGCGGGGATGATTCCGCCGCCGAGCGTGCCGCGGGACATCTTGAGCGCAGCGCCGACGTCGGCTGGAATGCCACCCTCAGCGACGCCGACGATGTTGAGTTCCGGTGCGTAACTGCGGTGCAACTCGGCGGCGTGGCCGGTTGCCAGCGCACCGCCCGAATAGCCTGCGAGCCCCACCTTGGTCGAGCGGCTCAGCCCCATCGGCTTAAAGTTCTCTGCCGCGCGGATGGCGTCGAGGGTGATGCGTCCCTCCAGCGGTCCGGCACCGAACGCCTGTTTAGGGCCTTGCGAGTCGGGGATGACGACCGCCCAGCCCAGTTCGGCCGCGGCGAGAGGCACGTACATCATGTTCGACGTCTCCGACGAACCGGCGAGCGGGCCGAGCGAGGCCAGCTGCATCAAGTACGACGGCCGACAGTATTGACCGAGGGAGTCTTCGGCGTTCTGATACGAGAACAATGGCCGCGGCTTTGCGGCACGGCCGCGCGGCTTGAACACCGTCGCCACCGACGGGATCGCTTGGCCGCGCGTGTTCGTCGATCGGAACGACACCTGCCAGGCGTCGATGTTGAGCGGCAGTATCGCAGTGTAGGCCAGGTTTACCCGCCGGGCCGCGATCAGTTCGCCAGGACGCTTGGCGTCGACGATGCTCTGCGCCGGCCGGTAGAACGGGTCGAACTCCGGCAGCGTCGGCGGGACGGGAAATGGCAGCGCCGGGGCGACCTTCACGTCGTTCGACGACGCCGCGCGTGGCGCTGCGTTGGCTGTGCCAACAGTGGTAAAGGCCGCGAGGAAAACTGCGGCGAGGGCGACGAGGCGAAGCGATCGTCGCGCGGTTGCTATGAGAATGTGATCCACATCATGTACTGAATCATCTGACTCGGGTCCGCCCAATTGACAAAGTGCTGCACAATGACTTGGCAATTTAGGGCATAATGCCGAGAAGTTCGATAGATTTCTCGACATGTACGACCGTCCGCAACCCGACCGGGAGGTTATGGATCGCCTGCACCGCCGAGCGAGTGCGGCGATTACCGGCTTCTCGGCCGCGGTCCCCGCCTACCCACAGACGGCCGCGGAGATGGTGGAGGACGACTTCGTCGCGGGAGTTCGACGCAACGTCGACCTCGTCATCAGAACCATCGCGTCGGGCGCGCAGCCGACCGATGTGGAACTAGAACCCATTGTGGCGCTTGCGGTTCAACGAAACGTCGACGGAGTTCCCGTCGACGATCTGGTAGCCGCCTACCAAGCTGGCGCAGACGTGATCTGGTCCGCCCTAATCGAGTCGGCTACCTCGGCCGAAAAGGCGGTGCTGCTCGATGCGGTACCCGCCTTGACGCGTTATCTGATGACGGTGACCGCACGAATCGTCGCGGCTTGTCCGACTGTCGGTCGGGTCGGACGCGACGAAGATCAGCGGGCGGTCGCGGAGGCGATCCTCGCGGGGCGTGAGCCCGAGGCGTCGGCCGCGGTCGCCGTCGGATCGTCGTATCGCGTGGTCGTCGTGTCTTCCGACGGCGGTGTGGATCTGCGTGATGTCGAACTCCGGCTGCGTGCGGTGGCCGGCGCGCTCGTCATCGCGCACCCGATCGGCCTGGTTGCGTTGATACCGGCCGACGGTGCGGACCCGGTGCCGGTGCTCGACGCCGCGCGAGATTCCGAGGGGAGGTCTCTGCCACCGGTCGCAGGGGTCAGTGAGCCGATCGATACGCCGGAGGTACCCGCCGCGTTTTCCCAGGCCCGCCTCATCTGTCGCCTATCGAGGCTGTTCGGCAGGGGGACAGCCGTCATCGACGACGTGATGTTTCCCTATCTTGTTGCCACCCAAACTGATTCGCATCCTCGGCTGCGTGCGGTAGCCGACGCCGTCAGGTCCGCGCCGCAGCTGGCGGATACGCTCGCAGCCTTCGAACGCTGCTCGTCGAATCAACTTGCGGCCGCTCGCGAACTCGGTGTGCACCGCAACACCGTCACCTATCGGCTCGGCCGAATCGCCACCCTCACCGGCCACGACCCCTTGACGGTTGACGGTGCACGAGTACTCGCCGCGGCGATGATTGTGAGTGCACTCGACGATGATTGCGCCAATTCATCGGCGTCGACTCGGTGATTCCTTACTACGCTCTCAGCCGGACTGCGATAAGACTGTAGGCATGCGAATTCTTGTGGTCGACGACGATCGTGCGGTGCGTGAGTCACTGCGACGCTCGCTCGCGTTCAATGGCTACACCGTCGAGACCGCCTCCGACGGTCTCGAGGCGTTGGAAAAAGTGGTCGCCAACCGCCCCGACTTGCTGATCCTCGACGTCATGATGCCGCGGCTCGACGGCCTCGAAGTTTGCCGTCGACTCCGCTCGGCCGGCGACGACCTCCCGATCCTTGTCCTGACCGCGCGCGACTCGGTGTCCGAACGCGTCTCTGGCCTCGACGCTGGCGCCGACGACTACCTCCCAAAGCCATTCGCACTCGAAGAATTACTCGCCCGACTCCGTGCACTGCTGCGTCGGGCAACGCCCGACGACGGCGAGGATTCGGAGGTCTTGGAATTCTCCGATCTCAAGCTGGACCCGGTCACCCGCGACGTATCGCGGGGCGACCGGCCAATTAGCTTGACGCGAACCGAATTCGCGCTCCTGGAGATGCTGCTGGCCAATCCCCGACGCGTGTTGTCGCGCAGTCGGATCCTGGAGGAAGTGTGGGGCTACGACTTCCCGACGTCGGGCAACGCGCTTGAGGTGTACGTCGGCTACTTGCGTCGAAAGACGGAGGCCGACGATGAGTCGCGACTGATCCACACGGTGCGCGGCGTCGGCTATGTGCTTCGGGAGACTCCGCCATAACTATGAAGTCACCCGAGCGAGCGGGCGCCCGCTGGAAACTGTTGCGCCGCAATCAACTCGTGGGAAATCGGCGAAACGCCGGGGTGCACGCGGCCAAGGAGATGCGTGCACCGTGGGCGTTGACTCGGTCAGCGTCGTTGACGACCCGAGTTACGTTGCTGTCGGCGACAGTTGTGCTGGTCTCGGTCGGATTGATGGCCGCCGCAGCGTATTTCGTTGTTTATCGGGCGATGTACAACGAGGTTGACCGTCAGCTGGAGAGTCGTGCTGACGGTATGACGGCGTTGGCGAAGACCGGCATGCTTAACGACCGCCCACAGGCGTTGGCCACCGGAGCTGTCTTCTCCACCAATATTTCGTTGGCCCTGGTGCGACCCAACGGTGCCACGTACCTCATCGGCGAAGTTCCCTTCGAGGACACCGAACGAACAGTCGCGCGCTCGATAAACCCACCGGGACAACACAATCAGAGTCTGCGCACGCTCAACAACAGCCGAGTTCTCGCCCGCAAACTCGACGATGGCAACACCCTGGTGCTCGCGCAGAGCCTGCTGCAGACGGATCGCGTTCTCAAACGGTTGGCATGGGTGCTGTTGGTGGTCGGTGGGGGCGGAGTGGCGTTTGCGGCCCTCGCGGGAACCACCGTCGCTCGTGCCGGTCTACGACCGGTAACCCGCCTCACGCGAGCGGCCGAACGCATTGCAAAGACTCAGGACCTGACTCGACTGGAAGTTTCCGGCAACGACGAATTGGCCCGTCTCACAGAGAGTTTCAACACGATGCTGCGTGCGCTCGAAGAGTCGCGCGACCAGCAGGCCCGGCTCGTCGCCGACGCCGGTCATGAGTTGCGCACGCCGCTGACGTCGTTGCGTACCAACCTCGAACTGCTCATGGCGTCGACGGCTCCAGGCGCACCACCGGTCCCGGCGTCGGACATGGTCGAGTTGCGCTCCGACGTCCTCGCTCAGATCGAAGAGCTTTCGACGCTCGTCGGCGACCTGGTTGACCTTGCTCGCGAAGATGCACCCGAAGTGGTGCACGAGGAAGTGGACATGATCGAGGTGATCAGCCGGTCCCTTGACCGTGTTCGACGCCGGCGCAGCGATGTTGACTTCACCGTCGACGTCTCGCCGTGGTTCGTATTCGGCGAACCCGCCGGACTGTCTCGGGCGGTACTCAACGTCTTGGACAACGCCTCGAAGTGGAGCCCACGCGGGCACGCCATCGAGGTCACCCTGCGCCAAATCGATTTGAAGACCGCCGAATTCACCGTTGCCGACGCTGGGCCGGGGATTCCGCCGGAAGACCGTGAATTGGTGTTCGAGCGGTTCTATCGGGCGACTCAGTCGAGATCGATGCCTGGATCAGGTCTCGGTTTGGCCATTGTTCGCCAGGTTGTGGTGAAACATGGCGGTACGATCACCGCAGCACAATCTCATCTAGGCGGGGCACTGATTCGAATGACATTGCCCGGGCACTCGGTGCCCGTGGAACCATCTCCGGTAGTCGTTCGTCAATGAATTGACTGTTGTCAGTGGGGTGTCCACGGTGGAGACCCCAAGCATCTTGAAAGTAGGCAGACATGACCGGCGACGATCGCACTCCCGGCGAGTCGAATCCCAACCCGTACGGATCCGATCCTCAGGCGCCCGATCCTCATGCACCAGATCCGTACACGTCCGATCCGTACGCCTACGGCGGGCACGGGGACCAGCAAGAGCAGCCGGTCTCCTACGCCCCAATTGACTATTCCGCCCAGCCCGACTACTCGGCCCAGCCCGACTACTCGGCCCAGCCCGACTACTCGCAGCCGACCTACGGTGGACCGTCGACAGGTCAGCAGCCCGCCGTCGGACAGAGCTACGGATCGCCCGGTCAGCAACCGACCGCCGGGTTTGGTCCGGCGCCGACGAGTCCGTACACCCAGGCTTACGGCCAGCCCGGCGGACCGACGTCGGCGTTCGGCGGCCCGCCCTACGGCCCACCGCAGACGGGGGCACAGTTCACCGGCGGTCCGCGCAAGCGTGGCGGCGGCACCAAGGCTGCGATCGGTGCTGGCGCCGTGGTTCTTGCGCTGGTATCCGGTGGTGCGGGTGCGGCTACCTACTCTGCGCTGGATTCGAATTCCGGTTCACCAACCGTGACCGGCCCCCTCGGCGGTGACCCGAATGGCAACAACAAGCCGGTCGAGGCCCCGGAAGGGTCGGTCCAGGACGTCGCGGCCAACGTGCTGCCGACTGTCGTTTCGATCGTCGTGCAGGACGGCAACCTCGAGGGCGAAGGCTCCGGAGTCATCCTGAACGCCGACGGCACGATCATGACCAACAACCACGTCATCAGCGCTGGCGGCAATCGCCCGGCCAGCAAGGTCGTGGTGGCGTTCGACGATGGCTCGCGTGCGAGCGCACAAGTCGTCGGCACCGACGCCGTCTCCGACATCGCGGTCATCAAAGTCAACAAGTCAGGACTGAAAGCAATCGGCACCGGGACGTCGAAGAATTTGGCCGTCGGGCAGGACGTTATCGCGATCGGTTCACCGCTCGGCCTTGCCGGAACCGTCACCACCGGCATCATCTCCGCATTGAACCGCCCGGTCTCGACGTCGCGCACGGGTGGCACCACCTCGGTCATCGACGCTATTCAGACCGACGCCGCGATTAACCCCGGCAACTCCGGTGGCGCGCTCGTCAACGCCCGTGGCGCGCTGATCGGTATCAACACGGCCATCGCTACCAATAGCTCCGGTGGTTCGCAGGCGGGCAGCATTGGCCTCGGCTTCGCGATTCCGGTGGACCAGGCCGTGCAAATTGCCAACCAGCTGATCAAAAACGGCAAGGCGGCGCACTCCAGCCTTGGCGTAACGGTCCGTCCCGATTCTGCGGACCCGACGCAGGCTGGCGCTCAGGTGGCCGACGTGACGCCTAACGGGCCAGCAGCTCGCGCGGGAATCCCCAAGGCTGCGGTTATCACCAAGTTCGGTGATCGCACCATCTCGTCCGGCGACGCCCTGGTTGCCGCTGTGCGGTCGTACCTGCCGGGAGACACCGTGTCGGTGACCTTCACCGCATCGGGTCAGAGCAAAACCGTGCAGGTCACCCTCGGTACTCTCTGATTATCCCCTCGATCGCCAGCGAAAGGCCGATAGCCATGTCGAATGTTTCCTCGATCCCCTCCGACGTTGCCGCAGATGATGCGGCTGACGCAGCCGCTAAGCGTGCGTCCCGGGCTGGCGGCTCAGCGTCGGAGCCGGACGGCTCGGAAGTCGGCCGGGCGCTGGTGGTCGTCGTCGGCGACCGTGCGGCTCACGGTGATGGTGACGCCGCACTCGGGCCGCTGGTCGTCGAGCTATTGGAAGAAGCCGAGTTTCACGTCGATGCGACGGTCGTGGTGTCCGGCGACGAGGTGGAGATTCGCAACGCACTAAATACGGCGGTCATCGGCGGTGTCGATTTGGTTATCTCGGTCGGCGGCGTCGGCGTCGACGCCCGTGACGTCACCCCCGAGGCGACTGAATCGCTCCTAGATCGACGGCTGCCCGGCATTGAAGAAGCCGTACGCAGTTCCGGCCTTGCCGCAGGCGCAACCGACGCCGGTCTCTCCCGCGGCTTGGCGGGCATCTCGGGTCAGACTCTGGTGGTCAACCTTGCTGACTCGCGGTCTGCGGTGCGCGATGGCATGGCCACCGTGACGATGCTCGCCCGCCACGTCATCGAGTCCATCAGCGACTTCTAATATGACCGTCGACGACCCGAAAACCTCACAGTCGGACGAGGCCTTGCGTGAGGTTTCACGTCGTCGGAGCCGGTTGGACGATGTCTTCGGCGACGATTTGCCATCGCAAACCAAAGATGACCGTGATCAAGCTCACAAAGCCGTCGATGCGGATTGGTATGAGGCCAATCGACCCCCACATTACGAATAACGCATGTACCTGCGCACATAGGCTGGGCAGTGAGTTTTCCTGTCTGTAACACGCGTATTGGCTTATCCGCATAATTTGCATGCGCAATAGCCATTTGAAAAGTTTCGCTCAGCACGGTCGTTCGTGTTGCTCAGCCTTCTCTTATCCGGATAACCTTCGTGCCAAGCTCACGGAAAACCTCCGTGAGCCGATGTGTGAACAGTTGAAGGCTTCGGGCAAGCAGAGATCGCGGCCGAACCGTTGAGAGGGAACGAATGAAGATGAGCAAGCTTGGTTTGCGCCGCGCATTCGCAGCAACAGCTGTTGCTGCCGTAGCAGCGGCCGGACTGTCCAGCCTGGGCGCCGGCGGCGCCGCTGCCGGGGCCCTGCCCAACGGATTCAAGAAGGCGACCGGCATCGACGGTCAGGTCGTGACGATCTCGCGCACCGGCGAGTACGCCTTCGCGCAGCAGTCGCAGGCCAACAACGGTGCGGGCCGCTCGGCTCGTGTGTCCGGTACCTACACCGCTCGCGTCAATAAGGGTGGCGGCAATGTTGAGGTCGGTTACCTCGTCGGTTGCCAGGTGAACATCGGAAGTTTGGATGCGGGCGTGTCCGGCAGCATCAACCCGGTCGGACCCGGGATTAGCGGGTCAATTTCACTGCCCCTCGCCCCCGGTGAGATCAAGAAGGTCTCTATCGACGACAACGATTTCACCAAGGACAAGCACGTCATGAGCATTCAGCTCTCGGGCACGGAGATTGATGTGCAGGGCTGCGGCGGGTACGCATCGGCTCGGTCGTACGTGAAGGTCTTAGCCGCAGAGGGCTACAACACCGACGCCGGCACGGTGAATGGTGCCTCCGGCATTATCCAGGCCACGTTGTACGGCAAGCCCTTCAGCCTCGGCTGATTGCCAACTGCAGACCTCCAACACTGATCTGAACCCAAAAGGGGAATCATGAAAAAGAACATCACTCGCCGCCTCGCCGCGGCTGCGGGCATCGTGGGCGTGGCGCTCATGGGCCTGACCACCATCGGCTCGGGCGCCGCATCGGCCGGGAAGCTGCCCGGCGGTCACGCTAGCAAGAAGCTGGTCGATGGATCGACCGTCAACGCTCGCCTGTACGACGAATTCGTCAACTACAAAGCAGGCAACGTTGCAAGCATCGCGACGAGCCGCGAGGTGTGGGTCTCCGGCAAGATCGCCGTTAATGTCGGCGGCGGCGCCGAGGGTGGCTCGATCAACGGCGGTTACGTTGTCGGTTGCCAGGTCAACTTGCTCGGCGTCAGCGGCTCTGGCGGCGCTGAAAACGGTTCGAACGAAGCGCCGATGGATAGCCCGAGCGCTAACGCTGGTGGCACCCTCTCGATCGGCCCCGGCCAGGCAGGCTACGTGCCGATCATCCAGACCACCTCGGGTGATTACACCAACTACAAGGATTTCGACGTCAACGACTTCACCTTCACGGGTAACCGTGGCGGCGTCGCCTTCAGCCAGGAGGGCTTCCGCGTGAATGGCTGCGCCGGATACGCCTCGGCTCGCGCTCGCTTCGACATCACGGTCGTGACCGACACCGCGCTGTCGCACGTCGTTGTGTGGGGCAAGCCGTTCAGCATCGGCTGACCTGAAGTAGTTTCCTGAAGCAGTTTCCACTGTGCGCGGTACCGGGTTTCCGGTGCCGCGCACAGTGCGTTGTGGGGGCTTTGTGGGGGCCTTCGTGGCCACCCAAGCCAACTGCCAGGAAGCTGGCAGAGTTAGCCAGCATCGTCGACTCGACTGGGCGTTGAAACCGACTGGCCTGCACCGACGGCCGAACCTTTGCTCACAGGAACTCGCAAGGTGCTTAACAGACTGTGCCACTTGGCATCTCGTGGCCGATTCGGCGGGCGACAGGGGCGTCGAGGTCGCCTAACGTCGGTGGTGTTCGTCGCACCGACGTCGACGAACTTCGCCGCAGGAGCGCTCGCAGCGCAACTGCTCAACGATGGGAGAGCATATGCCTCGCGATCGCCGTTACCCAGAAAACCGCCGCCGCAACGAGGGTGGCCACGACGACTGGCGCCGCAACCGTCGCCCGGGACGCACACACCGTCCGTCGCAGCAGCGCCCGCAGCTCGGTTACTTCGGTTCCTGAGACGGTTCCCTAGCCAATGACGCGGATCGATTCGTCCGACTCTAAGTCGGCGTCGAGCATCGCCGTCCCACTCACCGTGTGGACGGCGATGCGCCGTTTCTCGCCCTACCTTGCCGGGCAGCGGTGGAAGTTGGCCGTCGCGGTCGGTCTACAACTGTTCGACGTCGCGGCAGGCGTGGTGGTTGTTGCCTTGTTCGCTCGTCTCGTCGACGACATGGTGGCCTTCGGGGCAGGTACGTCCGGGGGCTTCTCGACGCTCATCGCGCCGATGGTGTGGTGGGTTGTGGTGACGCTAACGGGCGCCGCGGCGTCGTATGTGGGTCATATCCTCGCCGAGGTCGTTACCGAGCGAATGCTGCTGAATCTACGTACCGGCCTGTACGCGCATACCCAGCAATTGGCGCCGCACACGCGTCGCAAGTACCAGACCGGCGATCTGATCGCGCGCCACAGTAGCGACGTCGACGAGGTTGAGCAGCTGGTGTCGTCGGGGGTGGTGTCCGGCGTGCTGGCCGCGGTCTCGGTGGTCGTGTACGCCGTAGCGGCGTTGGTGGTTCGCTGGGATCTGGCGCTGGCCGCGTTCATTCTGGCCCCAATTCTCTGGCTCGTTGCCCGCCGCTTCGGACGCATTCTCAAGCGCGCGTCCCGCGCCGAACGAGCTGCAAACGCGCAGATCAGCTCGCTGATTGCAGAAGGCATCGAGAACTCGCACGCCATCGCCGCCGACAACCAGACCGTCGCCGATCAGGCTCGCGTGAAACGCCAGAGCCGACGCTGGATGGCGTCGCGCATTACCGAAGCCCGCTCGGGCGAGGCGTACAGCCAGTCGGTCGTGATCGTGGAATTGCTGTGCATGCTCGCGGTTCTGGCCGTCGGAGCGTGGCAGATTGCGCAGGGTCGCACGACGATCGGTGGCCTCATCGCGCTGACCGGCTACCTCGGCTATCTCTACCCACAACTTCAGGCGCTCGGCGGGCTAGCCGTCGCCGTGACCTCCGCGACGGCAAGTGCCGAACGCGTCGCCGAACTACTCGACGAGCCGACCGGCATCGTCGAGGTTGACGAGGAGTCGAGTGCTGCGGCGCCGATGGGCGGAGCGCGGATGGGTGGCGCCCGGATCGACTTCCGCGGCGTCGGGTTCAACTACCCCGATGCACCGACGTCAGTGCTGGACGATTTCAACCTGACCGTCGAGCCAGGGGAGTGCGTAGCGCTGCGTGGCGCGAGTGGTGCCGGAAAGTCGACGCTGACGCACCTGCTGCTGCGGTTCTACGATCCGACCCTCGGGAGCGTCGAGATTGACGGCGTCGATCTGCGGTCGATGTCGTTGGCGCAGGCCCGTGCCAATACGACGCTTCTGCCGCAGCGGATCGCACTGTTTCACGGGAGCGTCGCGGAGAACATCGCGTACGGCCGCCCCGACGCCGACCGCGCTGATGTGATGGCCGCAGCCGTGGCCGCGGATGCCGATTCGTTTATCGCCGCGCTTTCCGACGGCTACGACACCGAACTACGCGATTCTGGGGCCAACCTATCCGGCGGGCAGCGTCAACGTATTGCGTTGGCGCGTGCGTTCCTGCGGGACACTCCGGTGCTGGTTCTCGACGAACCGACCACGGGCCTGGACCCCGCGACCGTCGAACGGATTATGCCCGCGTTGTCGAGGCTGGCGTCGGGGCGGACGACGATCATCGTGACCCACGACGCGACTGTCGCCGCCGTTGCCGACCGCACCGTCGACCTTGACGCGGCGCTGACCCCCGCTTAACCGACCCTCCAACCCCGCCCCCGAACCCCAAAACCGCCCGTGAGCGGGGCCTTATCCATATGCGTGGATTTGGCCCCGCTCACGGGCGGTTTTGGGGACTGGGCTAGCGGGAGTGACGCCCGGCGTCGGGGTCCTGCGCCGGGAATCCACCCGACGGCGGGTAGTTCTGCGGCGGCTGGTTGCCCTGACCCTGCGGCGGGTAGTTCTGCGGCGGAGGCGGGTAAGCGCCCTGGCCGGGTCCCGGTGCCGGGTTCGGCGGAGCGTAGCCACCGCCAGCCGGAGCTGCGGGCGGCGGGCCGGAGGGGCCCTGCGGCTGGATGCGCTGGGTCTGCACCGGAATCGCACCCGACGGCGGGCCACCAAAGTCGCGCGACGGCGTGATTGCCGGGCCGTCGCCACGCGGCGGGTAGGTCGGCAGCGCGCCCGACGGCGGGCCGGGGTTGAACTGCTGCTGCGGTGCTGGTCCGCGACCGCGGGCGTCGAAGGCGGTGGTCAGCGGTGCTGCGGCCACGGGTGCCTCCGCTTCGGCCTTCGCCTTTGCCTTTGCAGCGGCTTCCGGATCGAGGATGTTGCGGATCTCGGTGAGGAGATCAACCTCGGAGTCTTCCGTCTTCTTCGCGAATCCACCCAGCTCGGAGAGCTTGTTGTACGGCAGAATGATAATGAAGTACACGATTGCGGCGACCAGAATGAAGTCGATGGCTGCCGCGATGAGTGCGCCGAGATCAATGAAGGTGTTGGCGTTGTCGTTGATCTGGAAGCCGAGGCCCTGAGCCGGGTTTGAGCTACCGGGAATCGCGTTGATTAGCGGCTGGACGACCTTCTCGGTGAATGCCGTGACGATCGCGGTGAAGGCGGCGCCGACGATGACGGCGGTAGCCAGCTCAACGACGTTGCCCTTGAGTATGAATTCCTTAAATCCTTTGAGCACGCTGTGCGGTCCTCTCGTGTAATTGCCGCTCGGTGTTGCAGTCGGGACGTTGGAGGCAAATGCCTTAGTAAGGCTAAACCTTAGATTGATCCTAATGTAGGTCAATCGTCCAACTGCGATGTGATGCACATTTGACACATTTGAGTGCAATTAGAACTGGGCAATTCAGTGCAATACGACAGTGAGCGCCGAACTTAGTCCCACCGCCGCAACGCGCTGTGCCTGTGTCGATCCCATCGCGAGCAGTACCGGATGCGACGCCGCGGCGCTCGTCACCGACGTCGACCGGCGGCCTTGGCCGAGCGCGACAACGGCGTTGTGCGCCAACACATCTGACGTTTCGCCCAGCACGTCCACGACGTCCCCTTCGCGCAGTAGTGCCGCGACCGCGTCGTCGGCGAGGCGTACGGGGACAAGGCGCGCGTCGTCGCGGCCGGTGAGGGAGACCGGAAGTCGTGGGGAGAGAAGGCGGACGTCGGTGATGACTTCGCCAGCGCGAACCGCACTCGCGACCGTTCGCCCGACGCCGTCGGCGGATAGTCGGAGCGCACCCGACGGTGCCGTGAGATCGG
>QIRE01000072.1_pt1 | contig 25160 bp, 26 predicted proteins | sample 2940141 | NCBI WGS metagenome assembly QIRE01 (sample SAMN09273532, study PRJNA473421) | Gut metagenome, whole genome shotgun sequencing project. | isolation source: gut tissue | host: Folsomia candida VU population | place: Netherlands: Amsterdam | collected 2016-03-06
GAAACCGATCGACGACCGCTACGGCGGTCTCACTTTGCGAAACGACCAGGTTGAGCATCGCGGCGCGCGTCATGCGGCCATCGGCGGTTTGGGTCACGATGGTGTCGACGTCAGCGACGCCTTCGGCCTCCGACGTCGCGGCGTCGGCCGGTGCAGCGTCAGCCGACCGGCCGAACACGATCCACCCGATGAACACACCAAACAACAACGCCGGTGCGATCGCCGCAATCACCCAAGCAACGGTCACTAGTGCAGCTTACGACGCGTTTACTCGCAAACCACGCTCTAGCGAGGTTGTTGGGCGGGTGTTCACGAGATGTTCGGACGAAATCCGCACCGATCCGAGGCCGACCTGGTAGCCGCTGATGGCCTGCGACCTGCGCGCTTCTACGATCACCCGGCTACTGCGGCGCCGGCAGTGCGAGATCCGCGTATTCCGGATGACGCTCGATGTAGGCCCGCACATAGGAGCACACCGGAACTACCTTCTTGCCCGACGCTCGAATGTCGTCGAGGACAAACTTCACGATCTGACCGGCGAAACCGCGGCCCGCGTAGCGATCGGGTACGACGGTGTGGGTCAACACCACCTGATCAACCTCGGCGACATAGTCGACGTAGCCAACCCGCTCGTCGGTGGGAAGACCGTCATCGTCGACGAGGTAAGCCTCGTAACGTTCTTGCCCCGGCGAATGCTTAACCTGCACCGTCCCGCTTTCTGCCATGTGATCCACCCTAGCGCTCGATCCGCAGGCGCTGCCAGGTCAATTCATGAACACACATCACGGGTGTGGGAGGACGCTATTTGCCGCCCTGCGCGGCGACCGCCGCCGCGCCCGCTGCGGCAGCCTCCGGGTCGAGGTATGTGCCGCCGGGATTGAGCGGTTTGAGGTTGTCGTCGAGGTCATAGCGCAGCGGATTGCCGGTCGGGATGTTCAGCTCGGCAATGTCGGCGTCAGAGATACCGTCGAGGTACTTGACCAGCGCGCGGAGCGAATTACCATGCGCTGCAACGAGAACCGTCTTGCCGGCACGCAGGTCCGCGGCGATGGTTGACTCGAAATACGGGATGAGTCGGGTCACCACATCGAGCAGACACTCGGTCAGCGGCACCGACTCGAGGTCGGCGTAGCGAGGGTCGGAAGTCTGGCTGTAGGGCGCGTCGGCTTCGATCGCCGGCGGCGGAGTGTCGTAGCTGCGACGCCACAGCATGAACTGCTCGTCGCCATATTTCTGCTTGGTTTCGGCCTTGTTCAGGCCCTGCAGAGCGCCATAGTGACGCTCGTTCAACCGCCAGTCACGCACCACCGGAATCCAGTGGCGATCAGCGGTATCCAGTGCGATCTGCGCGGTAGCGATCGCCCGACGTAGCAACGAGGTATACAGAACGTCGGGCAGCAGGTCGTGTTCGACGAGCAATTCGCCTGCCCGAACGGCTTCGGCCGTGCCCTTCTCGGTCAGCGCGACATCCACCCAGCCGGTGAATTGATTCGACGCGTTCCATTCGCTCTCGCCGTGCCGCATGAGGATCAAGGTGCCATTGCTCATGGGCCGTATTTTCGCATACTGGTAACAATGGGGCGCATGGACGATGCGATCACCGAGCTGGAAGCCCAACTCGTCGAGATGTGGCGACGCGGCCGCGCCCGCACTCGGGATCGTGCCGCTGCGATCAATCCCCGTCTGGATCCAACCTGCTATCCCCTACTCGTGACACTCCGCCAGCAGGGTCAGCTATCCATGTCGGCCCTTGGCGCCGAGTTGAACATCGAGAAATCAACACTGACCAGGCAGATCGACGCTGTCGCGCGGCTCGGTCTCGCTCAACGAACCAGCGACCCCGACGACGCGCGGGTCCGGCTCGTGTCCCTCACCGACGACGGCGCGCGCCAGGTTGACGCGGTCACCGGCGACGCTATTTCCGAGTGGCGCACCCGGCTCGCCGCCTGGGATCAGAATGAGGTTCGCGAACTCACTCGCCTGCTGGCCAAACTCGCGGCCGAAACGGACTAGCCGCCGCGCGAGCGATTGTCGGGTACTTCACAATCTCATTTAGTTGCAGTGCGCAACTTTCCGGGTTTATAGTTGCGCCATACAACTAATTTCTTCACGAAGGTCAAGAGGTACCCGATGAGCTCTTCCGCTTCCGCGGCCACATCGACCGCCGACGACGTAGCCATGACTCACCGCCAGCGCATTGAAGCGCTGGTCGGTCTTTTATTGGGCATGTTCGTGGCGTTCCTGTCGTCGACGATCGTGTCCAACGCTCTGCCGACGATCATCACCGATCTGCACGGCACCCAGGATCAGTACACCTGGGTTGTTACTGCGACGCTGCTGGCTTCGACGGCAACCACGCCCATCTGGGGCAAGTTGTCGGACCTGATCAGTAAGAAACTTCTGGTTCAACTGTCGTTGGCGTTGTTCACGCTTGGCTCGATCCTCGCCGGACTGTCGCAGTCGGTATCGATGCTGATCGGCTTCCGCGTCGTGCAGGGTCTTGGCCTCGGCGGCCTGCAGGCACTGGTCGTGATCGTCATCGCTTCGATGTTCAGCCCGCGTGAACGTGGTCGCTACCAGGGGCCGATCGCAGCGGTGATGTCGCTTGCGACCGTCGCCGGGCCACTGATCGGCGGCGTCATCGTCGACACCAGCTGGCTCGGCTGGCGGTGGACCTTCTACGTTTGCGTGCCGCTCGCGGTCATCGCACTGATGGTCATCCAGCGGACCTTGAATATTCCGGTGGTTCGCAAGCAAGTCACCATCGACTATGCGGGCGCCCTCCTGATCGCGTCTGGCGTCAGCACGCTGCTGATCTGGGTCACTCTGGCCGGCAAGAGTTTCGACTGGGCGTCGGCGATGTCGTATGGCCTGATCGCGCTTGGCGTCGCACTGTTGGCGGCCGCGCTGTACGTCGAATCCACGGTATCGGACCCGATCATCCCGCTGCGCCTGTTCCGTGACCGCACCATCAGCTTGGCCACCTTCGCCAGCGTCGCGGTTGGAGTCGCACTGTTCGGCGGCGCCGTGTTCCTCGGGCAGTACTTCCAGATCGCTCGCGGCTACTCCCCGACGGCTGCCGGGCTGCTGACCCTTCCGATGATCATCGGCTCGATGCTGTCGGCGACCATTTCCGGCCAGCTCATCACTCGGTTCGGCCGGTGGAAGGCCTACCTGGTCGTCGGCGCGATCCTGATGACCGTCGGCTTTGGCCTGCTGTCCACCATCGACGCACATACCGATATGGTCCTGCTCGGCTCCTACCTGTTCATCCTCGGCACCGGCATGGGTATGACCATGCAGAACCTGGTGCTCGCGGTGCAGAACAACGTTTCCCCCGATGAATTGGGAACCGCGACGTCGACGGTCACGTTCTTCCGCTCGCTCGGCGGTGCGGCAGGGGTGTCGGTGCTGGGTGCAGTGCTGTCGAACCACGTCACCGACCTGATCTCCAAGTCGCTGCGAGCGTTGGGTGTTGACCCGTCGCACGCTGCGGGCGGCGGTGCAAGCCTGTCCAACTTGAAGGAATTGCCCGCCCCAATCGCCGATCTGGTCCGCGGCGCATACGGCGACGGCACGGCGCGGATCTTCCTGGTCGCAGCCGTTATGGCAGCTCTGAGCGTGGTCGCGATCGCGTTCATCAAGGAGGTTGCCCTCAAGACGATGAGCGCTGATGAAGAGCGCGCGCAGATCGCGTCGGACGACCCCGAATCTGTGCGCGAGCTAGTCTAGAAACAGGATCGAGGTGGGCAGATGTTTCCCGAAATGTCTTCTGCTGCATTGACAATCGCTGTCGGTATCGACCACAGTCCGGAGTCGCGCGCAGCCGCCCGATGGGCGGCGGCCGCGACCGGCTCCGACGATCGTCAGCTGTTACTCGTTCACGGATACGCACCACCGCTGATGGTGCAGAGCCTCCCCGGATATCGACCTGACGTCGCGCACGAATCGGCCGTCAGCCTCGTCGATGAAGTCGCAACCGAACTCACGCGTGATTTCGGTGTTCAACACATTTCGACGGTCGTGTCACACGAGGCTCCGATTCCGCTGCTCACGCACGTGTCCGACACAGCGGATGTCCTGATCCTCGGCCACCATCAGCTGCGGTGGTCGGAGCGGTTCGCCGGTGGCAGTATCAGTTCGGCGCTGTCCGGGCTTTCACACTGCCCGGTGGTGACCGTTCCGTTTGGGCGTCCACACTCCGACGGTCCCGTTGGCCTGGCCCTCGACATCGACGCACCGTCGGAGCAGGCCCTCGAAGTGGCGTTCGACCGTGCGATGTTGACCCCCCGGCCGCACGTGTGGGTTGTCTGCGCGATCCCCGACGCGCTCGACGCCGACGAGATCTCCCGACGCTACGAGCGGGCACGGGAATTGGTAAAGCCGTGGGAGGCCCGCTACCCGACGTGCCGCGTCACCATTCAGCTTGTCCCAGGCCAGCCGCATCGCACGCTGGCCGAAGTGGTGCCACATCCGTCGTTGCAGGTGGTCACTCGACCGGCCTCGACGCGCTGGATCAATTCGGTTGCGCGGGCGATGCAGCGTCGCTCCGACTGGCCGATCGCCGTTATCGATCACCGCTGAGAATTGTTCGCCGAGAATTGTTCGCTGAGAATTGTTCGCTGAGAATTGTTCGCTGAGAATTGTTCGCCGAGCACTGCCGGTGGCCCATAGGACCAGCGCCGCGCTCACCGAACATTTCCCAGCGGATTTGCTACCCCTTTTCCAGCAGGCTCACTATCGCGTCGATCAGTCCGGCCCGCGCGTCGTCGAGATCTCCGTAGGTACCCAGCGCTCGCTCGGACACCAGCCCGCGCATCGCGGCCGGTATCAACGCTGCCATCTGACGCACCCGAACCGGATCCACATCAAGATCGGCGAAGGCCCGCGCACACGCCACATCCCAACCGGGTTTCCACGACGCCAGTTCAGCAGCAGTAAGGGGGAAATCGCGTTCCAGCTCTGCCATATCGCGTGGCAACGCCGCGCGAAGTGTCTCGATTGCCAGCGATTCAGGAGCACGCAGGCCGACATACATCACGTCGATCAAACCGGTCACCCGTTCGCGCAGGGTCTCGCCGCGCGCCGCGATGGCCGGCAAGTCGCCGCGGCGCTGCGCCGTGTGCGCAAGTACCGCTGCCCATAGTCCGTCGATATCACCGAACTGATACTTGACGGTTCCCCACGTCGCGCCGATGTCGCGAGCTATTCGGTTGCCCGACACCGCGGCCGGATCACCCGTCGCCAACGACGCGACAGCCGCTTTGATCATGTTCTCCCGAGTGGCTGCACCTCGCTTATTGACTCGCCGTCCGGTCGCCGCCACCTCGGTCATCGGTCCACCCTATCGCCACGCGCAAAATCATAGAACCCTCTTGTATTTCTTTCGTAGAGGGCTCTATCATTGTCAGCGATACGATGCGCACCGGCACAATCGAAGGATCGCGAATGGCACGAACGCCGTTATCGATGGAACCCACCGGGTGGTACCAAGTCGCGTGGTCCGCCGAAATCGGCGTGGGTGCGGTTCACAAGATGAAGTACTTCTCCCGTGAGATGGTCGCCTGGCGGTCCGCGTCCGGGGCGATCTCGGTTTTCGATGCGTATTGCGAGCACCTAGGCGCGCACCTGGGTTTCGGGGGTCACGTCGAAGGCGAGAACCTGGTCTGCCCATTCCACGGCTGGGAATGGAATGCACAGGGGCGCAACGTCTGCATCCCCTACGAGGATCACCCCAACAAGGGCCGCCGCATCCGCAGCTACCCGGTCGTCGAACGCAACGAAGCGGTGTGGATCTGGTTCGACGCCGCAGGATGTAGACCGACGTTCGAGGTACCGGACATTTTCGCGGCCTTCGACGATGACAAAACCGCCGCGGACTACTACCCACCGGTTCCCGCGGCGACTCTATTCCGGCCCGGCCTGGAGATCCATCCGCAGTACATCATGGAGAACGGCGTCGACTTCGCGCATTTCAAGTTCGTCCACAAGACGCCGTTCATGCCCGAGTTCACCCGTCACGACTTCACCGGTCCGGTCTCCTACGTCGACTTCACCATTGCGTTCGACGAGGGTGCCACGCTCGAAAGTGCAACCAGCGGAGTCGAATCCATCAACGCCGGACTCGGCTGCGCGGTGACCAAGAGCTGGGGCATGATCGACAATCGCACCATGCCCGCGGTGACTCCGGTGGATGACCACACCTCGGACGTGCGCTTCACCGTTTGGGTGGGACGCAAATCCGGCGAAACCGGGCCGGAGATGACCGACTACGGAAAGACCATGGCCGGACTGATCATCGAGCAGTTCGAAGCCGACATCCACATCTGGGCCCACCAACGCTATAGCGATCCGCCGGCGTTGTCCCGCAAGGAATTCGCGGGCTTTCGCGCCCTACGCGAGTGGGCTACACAGTTCTATCCCGACGCCGCGCCCGTGTCCGTCGAATCCAACTGAGAGGACTGCACATGACCGACGAGATCCGCGTCTTCCAAGTCGCCACCGGCAATCTCGGCACCGAGATGATAGGACGCATCAGCGCTCATCCCGATCTGAAACTCGTTGGCCTGCACTGCTATTCACCGGACAAGATCGGACGTGACGCCGGTGAGATCGTCGGCGGCGAACCGATCGGCGTCATCGCGACGGGTACGGTCGACGAGATCATCGCCGCGCAGCCCGACGTGGTGACCTTCCATGGTGTATTTCCCGACGAAGATCTATACGTCAAGGTGCTCGAAGCAGGCATCAACGTCGTCACAACCGCCGATTGGATCACCGGCCACCACCGCGACGCCAACCATTCACACCCGTCGGGCGCGAAGATCAGCGAGGTAATCGCCGCGGCATGTGAACGCGGCCAGGCCACCTTTTACGGCACCGGTATGAATCCCGGTCTCAACCAGATTCTCGGCATAGTGCACACCGCCGACGTCGCCGACATCGAGAACATCACCGTCACCGAATCAGTGGACGTCTCCTGCCACCATTCGGTCGACACTTGGAAGGCGGTCGGGTACGGCCGCCCCATCGACGATCCGTCAATTCCCGAGTCACTGCACACGTACACGGCCGTGTTCGCCGACTCGGTACACCTCATGGCTGACGCCTTCGACCTGAAGCTGGACGAGGTGAAATTCTCCTACGAACTTGGCGCCTGCACCAAGGACGTCGATCTCGGCTGGTACTTCCTGCCAAAGGGTTCGCTAGGCGCCAACTACATCAAATACCAGGGCATGGTGGACGGGGTCCCGCGCATCGAAAGCCATCTCGAATGGCAGATGACCCCGTACACCGACCCGGCGTGGGACATCAAGGGCTGCTACATAACTCAAATCACCGGCGACCCGTCGATCTACACCAAGCACATGATCTTCCCGAAGAAAGGCTTCGACCTCTCCAAGCCGGAGAATTTCGCCTCCATCGGGATGACGGTCACCGGGCTGCCCGCGCTGAACTCGATCCGCTCGGTGGTTGCCGCGCGGCCGGGGATCATCACCAGCAATGATCTGCCGCTACGGGCATTCGCGGGGCGGTTTGGTGGGTGACGTTCCCACCAAACCGGCCCCGCCAAAGCACTACTTGCGCAGATCCTTGCGCAAGATCTTGCCCGACGCCGACTTTGGGATCGCGTCAATAAACTCGACGATGCGCACCTTCTTGTGGGGCGCAACCTGGCCGGCGACAAACTCGATGACGTCGTCGGCGGTGAGCTCGACGTCGGCTTGCGCGACGACGAACGCCTTCGGTACCTCTTCGCCGGTCTCCTCCTCGATCGCGCCGATGACCGCGGCGTCCGCGATCTTCGGGTTGGTCAGTAGCAGCGCTTCCAGTTCAGCGGGCGGCACCTGGTAGCCCTTGTACTTGATGAGCTCCTTGAGACGGTCGACGATCGTCACCGTTCCGGTCGCGTCGACGACCGCCATGTCCCCGGTGTGCAAGTAGCCGTCGGCGTCGATGGTTTCGGCCGTCGCGGACTCGTTGTTCAAGTAACCGAGCATCACGTTCGGGCCCTTGACCCACAGCTCGCCGGGCTCCGACACTCCGTCGGTTGGCACCGCGACTTCCGCGCCAGTCGCCGGATCGACGATCTTGTTCTCCGAGTTGGGCACCGCCCACCCAACCGACGACAGCGACGCCTCGACCCCTGCGGTTTCGACGCCGCCGTCGAACGGGATCAAGTGACTCACCGGGCTGAGTTCACTCATGCCGTAGCCCTGCAGCATGTGCAGGTTGAGGCGCTTCGCGACCGCCTGACCCAGCTCCTCGTCCAGCGGTGCGGCACCCGAGAGCATCGTGTGCAGCGACGACAGGTCGTAATTGTCGATGATCGGGTGCTTGGCCAGCGCGACGGCAACCGGCGGTGCGATAAACGCATAGGTGATCTTCTCGTTCTGGATATTCTCCAGGAATTCGACGAGATCGAAGCGCGGCATGATGACCAGGCCGGCGCGTGCGCGCAGGGCGGCGTTAAGCAGGACGGTCATTCCGTAGATGTGGAAGAACGGCAGCACCGCAAGGACGACGTCGTCGACCTTCATGCCCTGCAACGGCGCGATCTGCGCGACGTTAGCGACCAGGTTGGTGTGCGAAAGCTTGACGCCCTTGGGATTGCCGGTCGTGCCCGAGCTGTACGGCAGTACAGCGATGTGGGTGGCCGGGTCAAAGGTGACGTCGGGCGCGGGGTGGTTGGGACCAAGCAGGTCAACCGCGTTCGGGTGACCCGACGCCGCGAGCCCCTCGCCATCGAGGACGATCAAGTTCTCATCAGCGATCCCGACTTCCTTGGCCGCCTCGGCGGCCTGCGCGTACATCGGCGACACGGTGATCAGAGCGACGGCCTTGGCGTCTCGCAACTGCTTGGCGATCTCGCGTGCGGTGAAGAGTGCGTTGACCGTTGTGGCCGTGGCTCCCGCGCGGAGGATGCCATGGAAAACGGTTGCGAACGCCGGGACGTTCGGTGACAGCACACCGACGACGTCGCCGACACCGATTCCCTTGTGTGCCAGTGCGCCGGCAGCGGCATTGATCTGACCGACGAGCGCCCGGTAAGTGGTACGGCCCTGATCGCCTGCCTTGGGGTCGATTAGCGCGACGCGGTCGAGATCATCGTCGGCAATGTTGCCGAACAAGAACTCGTAGACGCTGACGTTGGGGATCTCGACATCGGGGAACGGACTGCGGAAACTCATCACACCTCCAGTTGCGGATAACGAGACAGAGCGTACCAACAGCTGTTGTGAGAGTCAGATCACCGTGATTTGTACATATCGGGCAGGGGCTCGCCCTTGGCCGGCATCGATTCCTTGTCGATGAGATGCTCGAACGCCATCAGGTTGTGCAACGGTTCGCCGCGCGACGAGCGCCAGGCCCATTCGCGTCGAATTGACGTGTGAAAACCCAACTCGAGCAACGTATTGAAGTCACCGTCGGCCGCTTCCAAAATCTGCCCGAGCACCCGATCTATCTCGCCGCCCGACAACGCCTCGTGCGAGATCTGACCAACAAGATAAATGTCACCGATGTTGTCGATTGTGTAGGCGACGCCGTAGAGACGACGATTTCGCTTGAGTAGGAAGCGGAAGACCTCTTCGAAGTCTTCGTCGGCGTGCCGACAAACGAACGCCTCGATTCGCACGCCGTGGGTGCCAGCCGTCAATAGGACGGTGGTCTTCAACTTCCGTTCGCCGGGCAGTTCGATGACCAGGTTGTCCGCCTTGCCGTCGCCGGATCCCTTTCGCGCGTAATCGATCTCGCGCTCGTCGAGGATCGCGACCAGAGTCTCGATGATGCTCGTCACTGACTTACACCCCGGTCCGTACCAGCCGGCGCAACCACCGGTGTCCACCGGCGGCGGCCCGATGACTAGCGGCAAACGAGCGCATCGCGTGCGAGTAGCTCTCCAGCAATTGGTCGGCGGTGTGCTCCCAGGAGAACTGCTGCGCATGTACCCGCGCGGCCCGACCCATCGCCGCACGTTCCCGCGGCTGATCGAGCAGCTTTTCCAGGGCATTAGTCCAGTCACCGATCGCGTGGCCGGAAACCAGCACACCGGTCCGCCCGTTATCGACCGCCACCGACAGGCCGCCGACGTCGGCGGCGATCACCGGGATTCCGCATGCCTGCGCTTCGATGGCGACAAGGCCGAAGCTCTCTGAATAGCTCGGCACCGCAACCACATCCGACGCACGGTATACCTGTGCGAGAACGTCGGCCGGCTGTGGCGGCAGGAAGGTCACGTTTGCCGAAATTCCGAGTTGCTCGGCCAGGTCGATGAGCGCCGTCGGGCGATCCAAACCACTACCCGACGGTCCACCGACCACCAGAACGCGCACGCTCGGTCGGTCACGGGCACCGGGAGCGGAGCGAGCGGGCCCCATTTCACCGCCGGCGGACGCTTTGACGAGCGGCGCTGCGGCTTGCAGCAGAACGTCGGGCGCCTTGAGGGGTTGAATACGGCCGACGAATGTCACGATCACTTCGTCGAGGGCCAGACCCAGCTGTGCGCGAGCATCGTCGCGGGAGCCCGGTGAGTAGCAGTCAAGATCGGCACCCGGCGTCACGATGTCGATCCGATCCGGATCGGCCTTGTACAACGAGGTGAGCTGTGCGGCTTCGGTTTCGGTATTTGCGACGAGCCGGTCGGCTTCGTCGATGACCTGCTGTTCGCCGATGACGCGCAGCAATGGTTCCGCGGTGTCACCTTCGGCGAGGGACGCATTCTTAACCGCCGCCAACGTGTGCGCGGTATGCACAAGCGGGACTCCCCAGCGATCCCGAACCAACCAACCGACCTGCCCCGACAACCAGTAGTGCGAATGCACGAGGTCGTAATAGCCAGGACGCTGCGTTGCCTCCGCGCGCTGCACGCCAGCCGTGAACGCGCACAGCTGGGCTGGCAAGTCCCGTTTGTCGAGGCCTTCGTACGGCCCGGCGGCAATATTGCGGACCGTCACCCCCGGGAGCGGATGTTCCACCAATGGCTGCGCCGACGACGTCGCGCGAGTAAAGATCTCCACTTCGATGCCGCGACCAGCGAGGCGTCGAGCGGTCTGCGCGACGTAGACATTCATTCCGCCCGCGTCGCCAATTCCGGGTTGCGCGAGCGGCGACGTGTGCACCGAGATCAACGCGACTCGACGCGGCAACGCAGCAAAGGACATGCACCCACACTAATGCCACGCCACAAAACGTCGACCCCGTCCACTGTCGCCCCTTCACTGTCGACTTTCATCACTTGACACATTCTTGAAAGTGTCTCACTATCAAGGCATGACAGTTGCTGTGTCTCACAGGCGCCCCAGGTACTTCCTGCGTTCTGCGCAGACGTGGCGCGACCCGCACCCGATGTACGCGGCATTGCGCGCCAACGACCCGGTTCACCACGTCGTCGATGACAGCGGCGACTTTTGGGTGCTCACTCGCCACGCCGACGTGCTGGCGGCGGCCGACGACACGTCAACGTTTTCCTCCGCACGGGGACTGACGGTCACGCCCGGGGAGATCGAAGCGATCGGGATGGCGGACAACCCGCCGATGGTGATGCTCGACCCGCCCCGGCACACCGACTTTCGCAAGCTGGTCGCGCGCGGTTTCACACCCCGGCAGGTCGCCGAGATCGAACCGACGGTCCGTCAATTCGTCGGCGACGCACTCGATCGGATCGCGATGGACTCAAGCGGCCCGGTCGACATCGTCGGCGAGTTGTTCAAACCCCTGCCGTCGATGGTCGTCGCACATTATCTTGGTGTGCCCCAAGAAGATTGGGGTCGATTCGATGGTTGGACACAATCGATAGTTGGCGCGACGTCGGGGACCGGCGGGATGCAGGCCGCCATCACGACGGCCGGTGCGGCGACTGCGGAAATGCTCACCTACTTTTCCGAGCTCGTCACCTTCCGAAAGGCGAACCCCGGCGAAGACACGGTGTCGCAGCTGGTGTCGGCAGGCCTCGCCGACGACCCCGACGATCCGTCCGGCCTGCTGTCGATCCTCGCCTTCACCTTCACGATGGTTGCCGGCGGCAATGACACCACCACGGGAATGCTTGGTGGCAGCGTCGAGCTGTTGGCTAGATTCACCGACCAGCGACAACTCCTACTCGACGACCCGGAACTCCTTCCCGGCGCGATCGACGAATTCTTGCGCATGACCTCACCGGTGCAGGGTCTCGCCCGAACGACCACCCGCGACGTCGTTTACGACCGCACCCCGCGAGGACCCGTCACGATTCCCGCCGACAGCAAGGTGCTGCTCTGCTACGGATCGGCCAATCGCGACACCGAGTGGTTCGGCGACGACGCCGACGTCCTTGACGTCACCCGTCGACCACGCAACATCATGACGTTCAGTCACGGTAACCACCACTGCCTCGGAGCCGCGGCCGCGCGCATGCAGGCACGCGTCGCGCTGGAAGAGCTACTTCGCCGAGTACCCGCCTTCGACGTCGATGCGGATCAAATCACCTGGGCGGAAGGTAATTACGTTCGACGTCCCACCTACGTCCCGTTCTACCCAGCCAGCCGATGACCGCAGCCTGGCCGACCGACGATCGCGCCGAGTCGGCAGCAACGCATCTCCTCGACGTCGCCGAACGACTCTTCGAAACCCATGGCGTCGACGCGGTGACCATGCGTCAGATCGCCGACGCCGCCGGTTGCTCGCGTGCAACCCTGTACCGCTATTTCAGTAGCCGCGAGGACCTACAACTCGCCTACGTCAATCGGTCGGCGCGTCTGATCGCACAGTCGGTCGCCGATTCGGTTGATTCAACCCAACCCAGCGAGGCGCGATTAATCGCCGCGACGTCGACCGCGATCGCAGGCGTTCGCGCCAATCCCGCGCTGATGGCCTGGTTCAGCCCGACCAGCGCGGGTTCGGCCGCGGATCTCGCGATGCTGTCGCCGGCGATCGAGGCGGTGGTTATTGACTTCCTCGCGCACATCGCGGTCGATGCCGGGCGTCGCAGCGACTGCGCTCAGTGGCTGGTTCGGGTGATTGTTTCGCTGCTCACCAGGCCCGCGGAGTCGGTTGCCGCAGAGGAGGCACTGCTACGTCAGTTTGTTGTTCCAGTCATTGCCTGAGGTCAATTCCGCAGATCGAACTCGATCATCTACACTTGTCGGTAACGGTTTTCATTAGCGACAAGTGTAGGAGTCCCCAATGCGACGCAGCTTTGCAATTCTGACCGCGACACTGGCGACCGCGACGGTCGCGTTGACCGCGTGCGGCGCCGGAACCGACGAGCCGACGACCGGCGTCCCGTCGATTGTCACGTCCACCAACGTGTGGGGCTCGGTCGCAACCGCCGTGGCTGGCGACAAGGCCACCGTGGCGCCGTTGTTCAACACGGCCGAGGGCGATCCGCATGAATTCTCCCCGTCGGCCTCCGACACCGCACGGATCACCAACGCCTCCATCGTCGTCGTCAATGGTGGTCACTACGACGAATACCTAGAGGCGGCCCCCAAGGGTCCCGGCGCCACGGTGATCAACGCCTTCGATCAATTACCCCCGGCGCCAGCGGGCACCAAGGTCGGCGAAGTCAATGAGCATGTCTTCTACAACCTGAGTGTGGTCGCGGCGGTCGCGAACAAGATCGCCGACGCACTCGCCAAGGCCGAACCGTCGCAGGCGTCGACCTTCCGCGACAACGCCAAGAACTTCACCGGTCGTCTCAACGGACTGTCGAATCGACTCGCCGAGATCAAGCAGCGTCGAGGCGGAAGCAACGTGATTCAGACCGAACCGCTGGCCGGGTACCTCCTCGAGCAAGCCGGCCTGATCGACATCGCACCAACAGGTTTCACCGCCGCGGTCGAAGAGGGACAGTCACCGTCGGCCGCCGATCGCGCCGCATTTGAGGACCGTCTGACGAAGCCCGACACCCGCGCGTTGCTGTACAACACGCAAGCCGTCGATTCGGTAACCGAGGCAATGTTGGGCGTCGCGGGACGGTCCGGGGTCAGCGTCGTGCGACTCACCGAGACGCTTCCGGCGGGTGTCACCGACTACGTGACGTGGCAGACGGCGCAGATCGACGCGCTGCAGGCCGGAATTGGCGCGTGATGGAGTCCGTCGCGCGGATTCGCAACGGCCGCTTGTCTTTTGGGGACCGAACCCTGTGGAGCGACCTGAACCTCGACATCGCCCCCGGCGAGTTCATCGCGGTACTCGGACCGAACGGATCGGGCAAGACCTCCTTCCTCCGAACTCTCCTGCGCCAATCGCCCCTCAGCTCAGGGGAATTAAGCGTCACCGATCAAATTGGATACATCCCGCAACAGCACGCCGACGACGCAGATCCGATGGCAATCCGCGGGCGCGACCTAGTCGGCTTCGGCGTCGACGGGCGACGTTGGGGTATCGGCTGGGCCGGCCGGAAGGCGCGTCGCACGGCCGTTGACGCCGCACTCACCGAAGTTGGCGCGCTACCGTTCGCCGACGCTCCCCTCGGCCGACTGTCCGGCGGAGAACAACAACGACTACGCGTCGCGCAGGCATTGACTCGCAACCCGGAATTGTTGCTCTGCGACGAACCGCTGTCGAGTCTTGACCCCGCGAACCAGCAGACCGTCGTCGAGTTGATTGACGAACGTCGACGCACCGCGCAGACCGCTGTCGTATTTGTCACCCACGAGATCAACCCGGTGCTGGCCTACGTCGATCGAGTTCTGTACCTCGCTGGCGGACAATTCCTCGTCGGGCCGCCCGATGAGGTGATGACGAGCGAGACGCTGTCGGCGCTGTATGGCCGCGACATCGAGGTGGTTCGCGTCAAGGACCGGTTGCTCGTCATCGGCGGCGAAGACGCACATCATTGCGACCAGACCCACGCGTCGCCGACGTCGGGCACGGTCGCCGGGGTTGTTGCGTGACGACGATCCCGATGACGCTCGCGGCCGCCGACATGAGTCGGTTCGGCAATATCGCGGACACGCAATACCTCCTCTCGCGCGACTTTGTGCAGCAGGCGATTCTGGCGCTGGCGCTTCTCGGCCTGCTGGGCGGCATTCTTGGGCCGCTGATCGTCGCGCGGCAGATGTCGTTCGCCGTTCACGGCGTCAGCGAACTGTCGATCACCGGCGCCGCAGCAGCGCTTTTCGTCGGAGTCAGCGTCAACATCGGCGGTGTGATCGGGGCGGTTATCGCCGCTGGCGTCTTCGGATTCCTGGGAAACCGCGCGCGCGAACGCGATTCGGTGATCGGTGTGGTCATGGCGTTCGGCCTCGGCCTCGCGGTGCTTTTCATGTCGCTCTATGGGCGGACCGGAACCGGATTCGCCCTGCTAACCGGCCAGGTCGTCAGCGTCGGCACGTCGGGGCTGATGGCCATTGGCATCACGACGGTCGTGGTACTCGCGACAATGGCCGTGATCTACCGTCCACTATTGTTCGCGACGTCGGATCCGCGGGTCGCGACGGCCGCGGGCGTCCCGATGCGGACACTGTCGGTTATCTTTGCGCTCTTGATGGGCCTGGCGTGCGCTCAGGGCGTCCAGATCATTGGAGCTCTGCTGGTGATGTCGTTGATGATCACGCCGGGTGCCGCGGCGTCGAGGTTGAGCTCCAACCCGGCCGTCGTGACCGGCCTGGCGATTGTGTTCGCCGAGATCGCCGCGGTCGGCGGGGTCATCCTGTCGCTGGCGCCCGGCCTGCCGGTGTCGGTGTTCGTGACGACGATCTCCTTCGCGATCTACGTGGTGTGCCGAGTGGTCGGCAATCGGCGAAACCAGGTCCAGCGGACGTCGGCGGCGTAGCACTGGCGCTGGTGGCTACGGCCACTGCGCGGGTGGGTCCGCGGCCAAGAACGAGAGCACCAGCGGGTTAAACACCTCGGGCGATTCGAGCGGCAGGATATGTGTCCCGGGTATCACCGCCAACCGACCGTTCGGCAACGCATTCACGACATCGATGGAATGCGCGATGTCGACGACGTCGCGGTCGGCCGAGATGACCAGCGTCGGGTGGCGGACCAACGCGATCTCGGTGAACGGAATGTCGGGTTCGGTATCGATCAGCGCCATCGTCTTATCCAGGATGACGTCGAAATGGTCGGGACCGTCCGGGGAGGCTAGGTCGTAATATTGGCGAATCATCTTGATGGTCAACGGGTCCCGACGCCGCACCGCGTCAAACCACTCGGTCGCGCGGGCACCTGCCTGGTTGAAATACTGCCCAACCAAAACGAGCCGGTCGACCAGGTCCGGCCGCGACATTGCGACAAGCAGTGCGACAACGGCGCCGTCACTCCAGCCGACGAGATGTGCCGGCCGGTCGACAACTGCTTCCAAATAGTCGACGGTCTCGGCGGCCATGTCGAGATAACTGAACGGTTCGGCGTGATCGGGGCTATGGCCGTGGCCGCTGCGTTCGGGAGCCAGTATGCGCATCCCGGCGCCCTCGAACGCCCCAAATTGCGCACCCCACGTCGCGGCCGACGCGAACGCGCCGTGCAGCAGGACGACCGGATGCCCAGCGCGATCACCACCCTCGTAGTGCCAGATTCGACGCCCACCAAGGGACATGAGTGTTCCGCCGTCGACGGCACCTTCTACATTCGCATTCATACTGAGACCCAGTCTGACAAACCTTGTGGGCGCTAAGGGGAACGATTGCGAATCGAATACACAACACTTCGGGCGGGTGCTTTCGTCGGCCTCTTGATCGCCGCGGTGATCACGCTGTCCGGCTGCGATCAGGCACCCGCGCCGTCGCCGCGTCCGTCGGTGACGTCGGAAGTCGAAGCGCCGACGACCGCCGAATCGAGCGTTATCGAAACGGTCCCCGACTATCCGCCGCCCTACATCGATCACGTGAGTTGGGCGGACACGGCCGTCGGAGAAAGTCTGCAGGTCTATCCCACGACGTCGGGTCGACAGGCGACGTCGGAGACCGCGTTGGCGACGGCCTGGAAAGAGGTCGTCGCGGCCGCGCCGCGCGCCAATACCCCGACCATGCGGGCACAATTCGACTGTCACTGGAACTTCGCGCGGGCCGTCGACCCGACTAAGCCGAGCTGGAACCTTGAACCCTCTCGCCCCGTCGTTTCCGACAGCGAGATGATCGCCGCGCGATGTAATCCTGGCGGGCCCGAGGAGTAGCGGCGTCTGGTTACGCCGTGGCGAGCTGATGCAGCTTGCGCCACGTCTCTCGACGCGTCGCGTGCGGGTTGTATTCGATGCGCGGGTACTCGTCGAGGATCATGACGCCGCGCTGATCGTCGCTGTAGGCGGGCCACTGCTTCTCGGGAGTGCCGGTCCGCGCGAATACCGTCCAATGACGTTGCACCAACCGCGTAACTCGGGCAGTGCTCTTCCACTCTCCGACGGCCAGTCCGACGCCAAGGGCGAGCCGGAATGCGCCGAACACCGCGAACAGTTCGGTTGCGTGCGTCGCGCCGAGGCCGACCCACCGCAGCACCTTCGGATTGAAGTCGTACCGGTACACGTACGTTGACGAATGCTGGTTATGGCCATCGACGAACGACATCATCGGGCCCCAGAACAGCGCGTCACCAGCTAGCCGGACCGAGTCGCGCGTGCTGGCGGTGTACACCTCCAACAATGCGGCGCGGTGCTCCGGATCGTTCACACCGATCATGGCCTGCTCGGCACTCGGCGCGAGCTTAAGGAATTTCGCGAACAGATTGGCCTCGTCGCGGTTACTGCCGATGATCAGCGGAACCTTGTGGGTCTCACCCGCTAGCGCAGCCTGAACTGGACGCTTAGGAAGGTATTCGCCGTCGATGACTGGACCGAACGGGATCGTCGCACGCGCACCCGCACGCACGGCAAATCGGGAGAGTCGCTCGCTGGCACGTTGGATATCTCGCGACGACGCTGCCGCGATCAGTCGCCCCGCGTCGAGCGGAGCGATGGGCTCTTCGGTGCGTTCCATCGACGTCGACTTGCGTTCCGGGTCGGCCAGGAGGCGAAGGAACTCGTCGGCGAAGACCTCCGCCTCGTCCTTGTCCACGACAAGCTCAAGCGCGGGACTCTCCGCGATGGCCCGGGTAAACAAACCTTCCGCGGCCGGCGTCGAAAGCAACGCTGTGACCGACGATCCGCCCGCACTTTCACCAAAGACGGTCACGTTGCCGGCATCCCCACCGAACGCGGCGATGTTGTCCCGAACCCACTCCAGCGCTGCCACCTGATCGCGCAGACCGCAGTTGTTGTCGAAGGTTCGCTCCGACGTCGAGTACGAACTCAGGTCGAGGTAGCCGAAGGCACCGATCCGGTATTGCACGGACACGACGATCACGTCACCGGCGCGCGCGAGCAGCGCGCCGTCGTAGAGCGGCGTGGCCGTGGTGCCGAGGATGTAGGCGCCACCGTGGATGAACACCATCACCGGACGCGGCGTCGAGGACATGCGCTCGGGTGCGAACACATTGAGCGACAAGCAATCCTCACTCATTGGCCAGAATTTGCCCGGTGCGACGGCGGTGAACTCCTTGCGCTGGATCTCCGCGTTGCCGTAGGTGTCGGCGTTGCGAACGCCGGGCCAGCTTTCCGCGGGCTCGGGAGCAGTAAATCGACGGTCTTCACCGGCCGGCGCACCGAACGGAATGCCCTTCCAACTCACGGTGCCCGCACGCGCACGCTTACCGCGTACACCTGCGACGACGCCCTGCCGCGTGACGACGGTGACGCCGTCCGGGCGGGCAGAAGTAGAACTTGTGGCAGCAGACATGCAATCCAACATAACTCACCGGTAGCCCGCCGGCGCGTGAGGTGGCACTCAGCAGACCTACGATGCATCTATGACGTCCATCGACCTCAACGCCGACCTGGGCGAACAAGTCGGCGACGACCCGGCAATGTTGACCATTGTCACCAGCGCCAACGTGGCCTGCGGGTTTCACGCTGGTACGCCGCGAGTGCTTGCCACCACATGTGCGGCGGCTGCGGCAAACGGGGTGCGCATCGGCGCGCAGGTCTCCTACCCCGATCGGTCTGGGTTTGGGCGACGCTTCATCGACATTGCCTACGACGATCTCGTCGCCGACGTCGTGTACCAAATCGGCGCGTTGACCGCGCTTGCACGCACGGCTGGCTCCGACGTCACCTATGTGAAGCCGCACGGCGCGCTGTACAACACGGTGGTGCATCACGAGTTGCAGTCAGCCGCCGTCGTCGAAGCGGTCCGACGCACCGACCCGACGCTCGCGGTGATGGGTCTTGGGCAGTCAGTTCTGTTGCGCGACGCCGCTGCCGCGGGCCTCCCGACAATCACCGAAGCATTCGCCGATCGCGGTTATCGCGCCGACGGAACGCTTGTCCCGCGTGGTGAGCCGTCGGATCTGCTGACAGACAGCGACCAAATCGCTCAGCGAGTTGTGCGGATGGTTGTCGACGGGACAGTCGTCGCCGACGACGGATCAACTATTTCGCTTGCAGCACAGTCGATTTGCCTTCACGGCGACACACCAGGCGCGGTCGAGCACGCGCGTGCGGTCCGTGCCGCGCTGAGTGCGGCTGGCATCGCGATCCGGCCGGTCGGCTGAGGTAGCTGCCAGCTCTAGACGTTGCGCCGCTGTCGCGCGAACTCGCCAAGCACGACACCCGCCGCCACCGACGCATTCAGGCTTTCGAAATCGCCGGCCATCGGGATCGACAGGATCGAATCGCAGGTCTCCCGGACCAGGCGAGACAGCCCCTTGCCCTCTGACCCTACGACGATCACAACCGGACCCGTGCCGTCGTATGCGTCGAGCAGCACGTCTCCACCGGCGTCGAGCCCGACGATCTGAGTACCGTCGGCAGCCCAATCCTTCAGTGTCCGAGTGAGATTCGGCGCTTGCGCAACAGGGATTCGCGCAGCGGCACCGGCACTGGTTCGCCAGGCGACGGCGGTGACGCTCGCGCTGCGACGCTGCGGAATCAGCACCCCGTGCCCACCAAATGCGGCGACTGACCGGACGACGGCGCCGAGGTTGCGCGGATCGGTGATGTTGTCTAGCGCGACGAGCAACGGCGGCTCACCGCTCGCGACAGCATCGCGCATGACGTCTTCGGGGTGCGCGTAGCGATACGGCGGCACCTGAAGCGCGATGCCCTGGTGCATACCGTTCGATGACTGACGGTCGAGCTCGTTCTTCGACACTTCCATGATCGAAATGCCGCGATCGCCAGCGATCTTCACGGCCTCGGTGACGCGCTCGTCGGGCTCTACCGTCGTGACGAGGTAGAGCGCGGTAGCGGGCACTTTGGCGCGCAGACATTCGACAACCGGATTGCGTCCGAGGACATATTCGGGCGCATCCGCGTCCTTGCGGGTGCGCTGCGGTCGGGTCGACGCCGATTTGGCCGCGACCTTCGCCTTCTTGTGCGCCGGGTGGTACTGCCGGTCGACCGCCTTGGGCGTCGCACCTCGGGCTTCCAAACCGCGTCGCCGCTGGCCACCGGACCCAGCGACCTGGCCTTTCTTAGTTCCAGTTTTGCGCACTGCGCCTTTGCGCTGCGAGTTTCCGGCCATCAGGATTGTCCTTTGAGGGCCCATTGGGCACCATCGGGTGTATCGGTCACTTCGACGCCCGCTTGCGTCAGACGGTCACGGACCGCATCGGCCTGCTCCCAGTCTTTACTTGCGCGCGCCTGCGTGCGGCGGTCCAACTCGGCCTTGACGAGTACATCCAGAGCAGCGGTCGCGGCATCATCGACGCCACCGGCCGCAGCCCAGTGCGGATCGAGCGGATCGACGCCGAGGACGCCCATCATCGCGCGCACCGACGATGCATGCGCGATCGCCGCCACACCATCACCGGATTCGAGAGCTGAATTGCCCTGCCGCACAACGTTATGAATAACAGCGAGCGCCGCGGGCACGCCGAGGTCATCGTCGAGTGCTGCCGCGAACTCGTCGGTCACCGAGCCAACTTCGACGACTCCGGCGCGGGAATTCACCCGCTGCACAAAGGATTCCACGCGACGGTAGCCGGCAGCTGCTTCATGCAACGCAGCTTCGGAGTACTCCAACATCGACCGGTATTGGGCACTGCCCAGGTAATACCGAAGTTCCACCGGACGCACGCGCTTGAGCATCTCCGGAATCGCCACTACGTTACCGAGTGACTTGCTCATCTTCTCGCCACTCATGGTGACCCAGCCGTTGTGTAGCCAGTACCGGGCAAACCGATCGCCCGCGCCGTGGCTTTGCGCAATCTCATTCTCGTGGTGAGGGAAGATCAAATCCATTCCGCCGCAATGGATATCAAACTCGGAACCGAGCAGTCCGGTCGCCATCGCGGAACATTCCAAGTGCCAGCCGGGGCGTCCGGCTCCCCATGGTGTCGGCCACGACGGTTCGTCGGGCTTCGCGGCCTTCCAGAGGGTGAAGTCGCGGGGGTCTCGTTTGCCGGTACCGGCACTCTCGCCCTGGTGAACGTCGTCGAGCTTGTGTCCGGACAGTGAGCCGTATTCCGGCAAGCTCCTCACGTCGAAGTACACGTTGCCGTCGGCGGCGTACGCGTGGTCGCGTTCGATGAGTCGTTCCATGTAGGTGACCATCTGGGTGATGAATCCGGTCGCCCGCGGCTCAGCCGATGGCGGTAGGACACCGAGTGCGTCGTATGCAGCACTGAAAGCCCGCTCGTGCGTCGCGGCCCACTCCCACCAAGGACGTCCAGCGTCGGCCGCCTTGCGGAGAATCTTGTCGTCGATGTCGGTGACGTTGCGAACGAACAGAACATCGGTGCCGTTATAGGCGAGCCAGCGTCGGAGCACGTCGAAAGCGATGCCGCTGCGGACATGGCCGATATGCGGGACGCCCTGCACCGTCGCGCCGCACAGGTACACCGAAACGTGGCCGGGGCGCATCGGCGTGAAATCGCGCACCTCGCGGGCAGCGGTGTCATACAGGCGGAGGGTCACGACGTGCCATCTTACCTGGTGAGGTCAGCGATAAGTCGACCCGTCACCGCTTGGCCAACCGTCATCGTCGATCGAGGAGTGCCGTCGCCACCGCGGCGATGCCCTCGCCTCGACCGGTCATCCCCAATCCGTCGGTGGTGGTTGCCGATACCGACACGGGACCACCGAGCGCCTCGGACAGAACCTGCTGCGCTTGGGCACGTCGGGGACCGATCTTCGGACGATTGCCAACAACCTGAACTGCGCCATTGACGACGTACAGACCTTCCGCGGCAATCAACTCCGCGACGTGGGCGAGCATCGCAACGCCCGAGACGCCTTCCCATTCGGGTCGCCCAGTGCCGAACACCGCTCCGACGTCGCCGAGACCGGCCGCCGAGAGCACGGCGTCGCACAGCGCGTGCGCTCCGACGTCGCCGTCGGAATGGCCCGCGCAGCCGTCCTCATCGGGGAAATGAAGGCCGACCATCCAGCAGTCGGCGCCTGCCTCGATCGGATGTGCGTCGGTACCGATGCCGACCCGCATCGTCGAGCTAGTCATGGCAGCCTGTCCGTCATTGCAACCCTGTCTGTCATTGCAATCCAGTCATCACGGCAACTCCGAGGGGCTCGATTCGGCTACGACGATCCGTGCGACACGAAGATCCCACTGTGTCGTGATTTTGAAAGCCATCGCGTCGCCATCGACGATATCCACCGGGATGCCCGCGAGTTCGGCAAGTCCGGCGTCGTCGGTGGCTAGACCACTGGGATCGGCGTATGCGCGCCTGATGGCGTCGATGGAAAAACCCTGGGGCGTCTGAATTGCCCGTAGCGCGTCGCGGTTGAGCGTCGCGATAACTACCGAAGAGCCGTCAGCTACCTCTTTGAGAGTGTCAGCGACCGGCAGCCCGGGCACGACGGCACGTCGACCGCCCGACACCGCGTCGATCACGCGCCCAAACTGCGCGGCGGGTGTCAGCGGACGAGCAGCATCGTGGACCAAAACGATCTCGGTCTCCGGGTTATTTGCCGCGATGTACTCGAGCCCAGCCCGCACTGAATCACTACGCTGCGCCCCGCCTGCGATGACCTGCACGCGCGGCTTGCCAAACATCGTGTCGAGTCGGGCGCGCACCATAAGATCAACCGGCACCACCACGACAATCGAGTCGACGGCGTCCAATTTGGCGATCGGTGCGATCGCATGTTGAAGGATCGTCCGGTCGTCGAGACGAACGAACGCCTTGGGTTGGGCTTCGCCCAGCCTCTGGCCGGAACCCGCGGCAACCACGATCACCGCGGTTGGGCGTCGCCGGGCAGCACCCGGCAGGTAGTGGACGGTCATGTCATGCCCGCCGCCGCGCGAGATCCGTGCGTTACGACGCGGCCGCCAAGACCTCGTCCAGGATGCTCCGCGCCTTATCATCGTCGGTGTTCTGGGCGAGCGACAGCTCGTCAACCAGCACGCGACGCGCATGGGTCAGCATGCGCTTCTCACCAGCGGACAGACCGCGGTCCTGATCACGACGCCACAGGTCACGCACGATCTCGGCAACCTTGATGATGTCACCCGACATCAGCTTCTCCTGGTTCGCCTTGAAGCGGCGCGCCCAGTTGGTCGGCTCTTCGGTATGCGGGGCCCGCAGTACCTCGAAGACCTCACCGAGACCCTCTTCACCCACGACGTCGCGAACACCTACGTATTCCAACTTCGACGAGGGGATCTGGACAGTCATGTCACCGTCTTGCACCTTCAATACCAGGTATTCGACAGCCTCACCCTTGATGGTCCGAGTCACAATGTCTTCGACCCGAGCAGCACCGTGGTGGGGGTATACAACGGTGTCGCCAACTTTGAAATTCAATGTTCCGTGCCCCTTTCGAGTAAACCCAGTCTAGCACGGGCATCCGACAGGCTCCGATCAACGGTGCAGGTCACGGCACTGTGAACACCTCTATCCGCTGGCCAGGGCAGTGGGCGAGGTTTCGCGCGGGTGTGGTCTGGGCCACCTCATCGACATACCCGCGCCTATGTCAAACGACCTTTCTGAGCACCCGGGCAGACAGACTCGACACCCGCCCACTACGCTGCGTAGTGCAGGCTGTCACCTACTGACAAACTTTTCGCACTGGGAGGAACGGTGTCCGTGCTTTCTGTCTCCAAGCGTCGACTCGCATCGACAATTGCCATCGCGGCAGTCGGCGTCGGGGTGGTGCTGAGCAGCACCGCGTGCGGTGCCGGTCAGATCTCTCAGAGCGCCAACCAGGCGGCAGCGGTTAACGGTGCCTCCGTCGATCTTGGCAAGATCGCCCTCCGCGACGTACAGATTCTGTACCCCGCCGATAAATCCAGCGAAGTCTTTGGCGCGGGTGGACCGTTCAAGATCGCGTTCGTCATCACCAATAACAGCCCGGACCGTTACGTCCGACTGGACAAAATCACGGCCACCAAGGGCAACGTCACCATCGACGGCAGTGGCGACGAACTGATCATCGCTCCCGGTGGAGCGTTGCGTGCCGGAACGCCGGTTGGCCTACTCACCCCCGAGGCTGCGGCCACCGGCCAGTCCGGTGATGCCAAACGACTCACCGTGACTCTCTCCGATGCCGGCAAGACGGTCGCGACTGGTCTCACCACCAAGCTGACGTTCACCTTCTCAACCGCCGAGGTCGGACAGTCGCGGGTCTTCACTCCGATGACCGGCAACGCGGTTGTCGACACCCCGGTCGATGCTGGCACGTACCTGGTCCGCCAGGACAAGCCGCGTCAGGCCGAGGCTCCCGAAGGTGGCCACCACTAGCTTCACGGGTTTCCCAACCACGCCCCATCGACATTCGTTGTCGGTGGGGCGTTTTAGGCTGAGGGCCAATAATCGATACCGGCATTCGAGAGGGGGATCGTGGCGGCCAAACAGAAGTCGACCTTCCGCTGCACGGCCTGCGGATACCAAACCGCGAAATGGCTTGGCCGCTGTCCGGAATGCTCCGAATGGGGGACGGTCGACGAGGTCACCGTCTTGACTCCGACGGCCGCCAAGGCCCGCGCCACCGGAGTCGTCGCACCGGCTAGTCCGGCCAGACGGCTCACCGAGATTGATCCTCACACGTCGGCCGCTTTCCCGACCGGCATCGGTGAACTCGACCGGGTGCTCGGCAACGGCGTTGTGCCGGGCTCGGTCATCCTTCTCGCGGGTGAGCCCGGCGTCGGCAAATCAACGCTGCTCCTCGAGGCGGTGAAACAGTGGGCACGGCAAGGCAAAACGGCTCTTTACGTGACCGGTGAGGAATCCGCTGGCCAGAGATC
>QIRE01000073.1_pt1 | contig 24571 bp, 24 predicted proteins | sample 2940141 | NCBI WGS metagenome assembly QIRE01 (sample SAMN09273532, study PRJNA473421) | Gut metagenome, whole genome shotgun sequencing project. | isolation source: gut tissue | host: Folsomia candida VU population | place: Netherlands: Amsterdam | collected 2016-03-06
TCTATCCAGGACGGCACCTTCGTCAAGCGCCTCGTCGCCAACGTCGAGGGTGGCAACAAGGAGCTCGAGGGTCTACGCAAGGCCAACGCCGAGCACCCAATCGAGGTCACCGGCAAGAAGCTGCGCGACCTGATGAGCTGGGTTGATCGCCCGATCACCGAAACTGCCTAAAGCTCTACAGGTTTCACTCAAAGCGCCGCCGGTTACCCGGCGGCGCTTTGCGTTTGGCTGTCGGATAGTGGCCCCATCGGCGATAATTGCCGCATATCGGATCATCGTGCCCATGCCAGCTCAGCAAGGAAGTGCGCCATGAATGTTCTGCTAGCCGTCCTGCTGGTGACCGTCGGTCTGATTAATGCCGTGCCGGGTTTGGCGGCCCTGGTACCGGGCGCAGTTGGGCGGGTCTATGGCGTCGACGCGTCGGATCGCAACGTCGAAGTGCTGCTCCGACATCGGGCCATTCTGCTGTTCCTCGTCGGGGCGGGCTTGATAGTCAGCGCGTTCGTCACCCCCGTGCGCGACGCGGCGTTGGTTGCGGGTGCGGTGTCGATGTCTAGCTATGCGGTACTCGCGCTCGGCAACCAGTCCAATGCGCACCTACGCCGCGTTGCCTACATCGACATCGGTGCGCTGCTACTGCTGGCCGCGGCCGTCGTGATTCGATTTCTGGTCTAGAAACGACCGCACCCCCGGACCGTTAAGTCCGGGGGTGCGGGTGAATTACGTTGTGTGCGTGTCGTTTACACCGGGCGGAAGTCGCCGTAGGGGAGCGACCGAACGCGAGCCAGGATTGGCGCGATGTTGGTGCCGGTCTCCGGGCCGATGCATGAAGCGAAGTAGTAGGCGTTGACCATGCCGATCAGGCGATCACCCACGACGACGGGGCTGCCCGAATCACCTTCGATGACGCACATCTGGCTGTAGTGAGCCGCCCCCTCGGAGAACCACACGATGCCGCAGGTGTTGCCGGAGGTACGGCCACCCTTGCACGCGATGGTCGGGAACGCGGCTGGCCGCGGATCGATTCGACGGATGGTGACACCGCGGACGCTGCGCAGTGGCGTGACCTTGGCGGGATCCAATTCGATGACCGCGATGTCGAGGTCCGACGCGGAGTAGGTGATAGTGCCGATCTGTCCGCGGTTCTGGAAGGTCTCGGAGAAGACCTTCTGGCCGGGCTTGCCACAGTGGCCAGCGGTGATGCCGATGAGCTTGCCGGTCTTGGAGTGGCCAACGGTGGTCATCGTGCAGGCAGCAGCCGAATTGCCACCCTTAAGGACCAGGATTCCTGATCCACCACCGACGAATGCCTTGGCGGGGGCGGCCGCGACGGCGCCAGCGCCCCAGCCAGCGAGCAACGTGCAGACCACAACGGCGAGCAGCGCAGTCAGCTTCCTAGTCATTAATTCTCCAAGTCATTGATTATTCGGCGGCAATCACAAACACCGTCACGGTACCGGCAAACCCTGTGAGTTTCGTACTGCGGAATACAGTCGACCCCCAGCCGCAATCATTCCGTGACGCACGTAATGTGGGTCACATTCTACCGGCCGCTGCGACCCCGACCTAATCGAGGGCGATCAGAGCGACAGTTTTTGCAGGTGACCGGCTGCAGGGTCTTCTTGGCGCACCTCTAGACTGGGTACCGGCAGCACACCGGCCCTTCGTATCAGATCGGCTCAGATCGGCGTTGGCCAGGGAATTTCTGCCACAAACGTTGTTGAACCGAACGCGGGAGTGAAATCGTGACCTCAGCTGGCCGTCCAGTTGTCCTGATTGCCGACAAATTGGCACCTTCGACTGTCGAGGCCCTAGGCGAAGACGTCGAGGTGCGGTGGGTAGACGGCCCGGACCGTCCGAAGCTTCTCGAGGCTGTCGCTGACGCCGACGCCATTCTCGTCCGCTCGGCAACCACCGTCGACGCCGAGGTTCTCGCCGCCGGACCGAAGCTCAAGATCATTGCTCGCGCCGGTGTCGGACTGGACAACGTCGACGTTCCCGCAGCCACCGAACGCGGTGTCATGGTTGTCAACGCTCCGACGTCGAATATTCATACCGCGGCCGAACATGCTGTGGCACTTCTGCTTTCGACGGCGCGCCAGATTCCCGCCGCCGACGCGACGCTTCGTGATCACACCTGGAAGCGTTCGTCGTTCAACGGTGTCGAGATCTTCGACAAGACCGTCGGAGTCGTGGGACTAGGCCGCATCGGACAGCTGGTTGCTGCTCGCATGGCCGCGTTCGAGACCAAGATCATCGCGTACGACCCCTACGTCTCGGCTGCTCGCGCAGCGCAGCTCGGCATTGAGCTCGTGTCGCTTGACGAACTTCTCGAGCGTGCGGACTTCATCACCGTGCACCTGCCCAAGACTCCGGAAACCCTCGGCCTGATCGGTGCCGAGCAGCTCGCCCGCACCAAGAAGGGTGTGGTTCTGGTCAACGCGGCCCGCGGTGGTCTCATCGACGAGCAGGCGCTCGCCGACGCCATCAAGTCGGGTCAGGTCCGCGGCGCCGGTCTCGATGTCTTCTCAACCGAGCCGAGCACCGACTCGCCGCTCTTCGAACTTTCCGAGACCGTCGTCACGCCGCACCTCGGCGCGTCGACCAGCGAGGCGCAGGACCGCGCTGGCACCGACGTCGCCAAGAGCGTGCGTCTGGCGCTCGCCGGCCACTTCGTTCCGGACGCCGTCAACATCACCGGTGGCGCCGTCGACGACGAGGTCGCTCCGTGGCTAGAAGTTGCTCGCAAGCTGGGCGTCCTGATCGGTGTGGTGAGCCCCGAAGTGCCGTCATCGATCACCGTCGACGTCCGCGGTGAGCTTGCCGCCAGCAACGTCGAGGTCCTCGGACTGTCGGCGCTGCGCGGTCTGTTCTCGGCTGTGCTCGACGATCCGATCACCTTCGTCAACGCACCTGCCGTGGCTGCTGACCGTGGCGTGACCAGCGAAGTCACCACCGCCACGGAGAGCCCCAACCACCGCAGCGTCGTCGACGTGAAGGCAGTCTTCCCCGACGGCAGTGTCGCGAATGTCGCGGGTACCGTCAGCGGTCCGCGTCAGGTGGAGAAGATCGTCAACATCAACGGTCGCAATTTTGATCTGCGCGCCGAGGGTCACAACCTGATCGTCAGCTACACCGACCAGCCGGGTTCGTTGGGCAAGATCGGCACGTTGCTCGGCAATGCTGGCATCGACATTTTGGCCGCCGGACTCTCGCAGGACGCCGAGGGTGAAGGTGCGACGGTGCTGCTACGAGTACAGGAAGTCATCGCCGACGACGTCGTCGCATCGGTTGGCGAAGCTGTCTCCGCAACGCTGATCGCGCAGGTAGATCTGTCGTGACGACAAATTCCCCGTCGCTTCGCTCGCCCCTTAAACTCGCGGTCATCGCCGGTGACGGCATCGGTCCTGAAGTGACCGACCAGGCTCTCGAAGTACTCCGTAGCGTCGTCGCCGACGTCGAGACCACCGACTACGACCTGGGTGCACGCCGATACCTACGCAACGGTGAATTGTTGACCGATGCCGATCTGGATTCGCTGCGCGAGCACGACGCAATTCTGTTGGGCGCCATCGGCGATCCGCGGTCGGTGCCAGCCGGCGTTCTCGAACGCGGCCTGCTGCTGAAGATGCGCTTCGCGCTCGATCACCACGTGAACCTGCGGCCGTCGAAGCGCTTCGACGGCGTCACCTCGCCGCTGGCCGGCAACCCCGACGTCGATTTTGTGGTTGTCCGCGAGGGTACCGAGGGGCCGTACACCGGAAATGGTGGCGCGCTGCGAGTCGGTACCCCACACGAGGTTGCCACCGAGGTCAGCGTCAACACTCGCTACGGCGTGGAACGCGTGGTGCGCAACGCTTTTGAGCGTGCGCAGCAGCGTCGCAAGAAGCTGACCTTGGTACACAAAACCAACGTGCTGACTTTCGCCGGTTCACTGTGGCAGCGCGCGGTGGACGAGATCGGGACCGAATTCCCCGACGTCGCAACGGATTACTGCCACGTCGACGCCGCGACGATCTACCTGGTCACCGACCCGGGTCGGTTCGACGTGATCGTCACCGACAACCTGTTTGGCGACATCATCACCGACATCGCCGCCGCGATCAGCGGTGGTATCGGGCTGGCCGCGTCGGGCAACATCGACGCGACCGGCACCAACCCGTCGATGTTTGAGCCCGTTCACGGTTCGGCACCTGACATCGCCGGCCAGAACAAGGCGGACCCGACAGCCGCGATTCTGTCCGTCGCGTTGCTGCTGCGACATCTCGGCAATGTCGAGGCCGCGGCGAAGGTCGAGGCCGCGGTCACCGCAGACCTCGCCGAGCGTGGCGATGCCGCCCGATCGACCACCGAGGTCGGGGAGAGCATCCGCGCGCGGCTGTAGGCTCGGGCGGCCCTACTTCGGATCTCGCGGCACCAGCGGCAACGCGATCAGCGGAGCGAGGGCCAGTATGGCGAACGCGGCCGGATAGCCGAGCCCGACGATTGTCGTTGCGATGAGCGGCACGGCGGTGGCTCCGATGAGGTACTGCGCCGTGTTCTGGATGGCCAGCGCTCGACCGCTCCACGACGGTCCGGCGTACTCCGCGATTGAAGTAAACGCCAATCCGTTGTCGGCGACAGTCACCACCGACGCGATGACCATGATCGCGATGGCGATGGGGCTGTCCAGGATGTCGGTGACGGCGAGCAGCAGAATTGAAATCGCTGCTGCCGCCGCGATGATGCGGATCGGGCGCATTCGTGAACCCCACTGATCCGACCATCGGCCCGCGGCGATACGGCCAAGTGCCCCAACGATTTGCGTGCCCGTCACCAACACGCCGGCGGTGGCTGGTGACCAACCACGATCGACCATCAGCCACACCGGAACAAACGTCCACAGCGCCATCTGGGGGATCACCAGCAACACGCTCACGCCGTGCACTCGCAGGAGAAAGTCATTGTGGCGGTACGGATTCGGCGCCGACGTCGCGGCCGATCCCGTCGGATGCGGTGGGTCGATGATGACCGCAACGGTCAGGGCCAACGCCAGCAGTGTCACGATGGGGAAGACCGTCACGCCAGCGGCCACGCCGAAATGATGCGCCAGCACCGGAACGGTCATCGCGCTCAGTCCGACGCCCAGCGGTTGCGCCATCTGCCTGATTCCCATTGCGGTGCCACGTAATTCGGCGGGAAACCAGCCGACCACAATGCGTCCGCCCGCACCATTCGTCGACGCCGCACTAGCGCCAGCGACGAGCAGGGTCGCGCCCAACACCCACGTGGGGGAGTGCATCGCCGCTGCGACGACCGTTGCGGTTGTTGCGATCAATGCCCCGGTCAACGACAGCAGCAGGATCGCACGTTCGCCGAATCGGTCAAGCGCGGCGCCCCAGGGCACAGTAGTGATCATCAAGCCGATCGACGCCATCATCGCCAGCAGGGACGCGGTCGGCAGGTCGATTCCGGTTGACCGCTGGAGTTCCGGGATGAGGAATGCGACACCGTTCACCAGACAGGCCGTCGAGAGCGCCGCGAGCATGGACACCGCCAGGATGCTCCATCTGCGGGTCGTGCCGATCGTTGCGATCGCCGTCGTGGTGGACATGTTCACCTCCTGGTGAATCTCAAACTATGGGAACTGCGTTCCAAATACTAGACGTCCCCTCGACCCGTGTCCATTCGTGTCCCAGCGTCTGAGATACCCTGGTCACCATGCGTTTAGGACGAGTTGCTAGTGCCGAGGGTGTGGCCTTCGTGTCGGTTGAGGGCGAGCAGGGCGCCGAAATTGTGCGGGAGATTGCCGAGCATCCGTTTGGCACCCCGACGTTTACGGGCCGCAGTTGGCCGCTGGCCGATGTGCGGGTTCTCGCCCCGATTCTGGCGAGCAAAGTGATCTGCATCGGCAAGAACTATGCGGCTCATGCGGCCGAGATGGGGTCAAACGCTCCCGAGAATCCGGTGATCTTCATCAAGCCGAATACCTCGATCATCGGCCCCGAAGTTCCGATCGTCCGACCACCGTCGTCGGAGCGGGTCGACTACGAGGGTGAGCTAGCGATCGTCATCGGCCGGCCCTGCAAGGACGTCAAGGCGGCACAGGCGTCGAGTGTGATTCTTGGATACACCGTCGCCAACGACGTGACTGCCCGCGACCAGCAGGCCATCGACGGTCAGTGGACGCGCGCGAAGGGGTACGACACGTTCTGCCCACTCGGCCCGTGGATCAACACCGACGTCGATATCTCCGACGTCGAGATCCGTACCGAGCTCGACGGCGCCGTGAAGCAGCAGTCGCGGACATCCCTCATGCTGCACAGCGTCGGAGCGATCGTTGAGTGGGTGTCGGCCGTGATGACCCTGCTGCCCGGTGACGTGATCCTGACCGGTACACCCGAGGGGATTGGGCCAATGACTGCGGGGCAACGCGTATCGGTGACCGTGGAAGGTATTGGGACACTGAGCAATCCGGTGGTGGACAAGGCATGAGGCCGGCGCCAATCACCGCACAGATCAACGGAATCGACCTCACCTACGAAGACTCCGGCGGCACCGGGCAACTCGTCGTGATGGTCATGGGCACGGGCAGCCCGGGACGAGTGTGGAAAGCAAACCAGCAGCCCGCGCTCGTGCGCGCCGGGTACCGAGTCGTCACCTTCGACAATCGTGGCATCGCCCCGACGTCGGAGTGTGCGGACGGCTTCACGCTCGATGACATGGTGGCCGACACCGCAGGGCTCATCGAGCATCTCGCGTCGGGGCCGGCGATCGTCGTCGGGACGTCGTTGGGAGCACGCATCACGCAGGAACTCGCGCTTGCGCGCCCTGAGTTGGTGACGGCAGCCGTGATGTTAGCCACCTATGGCCGCACGACGCCGCTGCAGGCCGCGATTTCGGCGGGTGAACGCGCCCTGTACGACAACAAGATCACGCTGCCAAAGGAGTACGAGGCCGCGATCACCGCGCACCTGAACCTGTCGCCGCACACGCTCAACGACGACCGGTCGGCGCGCGACTGGCTCGACATCATCGGCTACTCACCGCAGTCGGTGACGCCGGGTGTCCGCGCCCAGTTTGACCTGCATCTCGACGAGCCGAATCGCCTCGACGCCTACCGTGCGATCAGTCGTCCGACGCTCGTCGTCGGATTTGCCGACGACCGCACGCTGCCGGCACATCTGGCACGCGAGGTGGCCGATGCGATTCCCGGTGCGCGGTATGCGGAAGTGGCCAACGCCGGCCACTTCGGCTATTTGGAACAGCCGGCGGAAGTCAATCGACTGCTGATCGACTTCATCGGCGAACAAAGCCGGTAGCACCTCGGTCTCCGTCCTCCCCGCGCTAGGCAGCGTCGCGGTTCGATACCGTTATGGCATGACATCACCGGTTCGCGTCCGATTCTGCCCATCTCCGACGGGGACCCCGCACGTTGGCCTCGTGCGTACCGCACTGTTCAACTTCGCGCAGGCTCGTCACACCGACGGCACCTTCGTGTTTCGTATCGAGGACACCGACGCCGCGCGGGACTCGGAAGAGTCGTACGCGGCCATCCTTGATGCCCTGCGCTGGCTCGGCCTGAACTGGGATGAGGGGCCGGAAGTCGGGGGACCGTACGGTCCGTACCGACAGTCGGAGCGCAAGCAGATTCATCTCGACGTCGTGGCTAAGTTGCTCGACGCGGGTGAAGCCTACGAGGCGTTCTCGACGCCCGAGGAGGTTGAGGCGCGGCACAAGGCGGCGGGTCGTGACCCGAAGCTCGGCTACGACAACTTCGACCGTGATCTCACCGACGAGCAGCGTGCGGCCTATGTTGCGCAGGGCCGCAAATCCGTTGTGCGCCTTCGGATGCCCGATGAGGACCTCACGTGGGACGACCTGGTGCGCGGCACCACGACAATCAAGGCGGGCACCGTCCCCGACTTCGCGTTGACGCGTGCGTCCGGTGACCCGCTGTACACATTGGTGAACCCGGTCGACGACGCGATGATGAAGATCACGCAGGTGCTGCGCGGTGAAGACTTGTTGTCGTCGACGCCACGTCAGATCGCGCTGTACCAGGCCCTGATTCGTCTCGGCATCGCCGACGCGGTCCCCGAGTTCGGTCATCTGCCGTTTGTGATGGGTGAGGGCAACAAGAAGTTGTCCAAGCGCGATCCGCAGTCGAGCCTGTTCCACCACCGCGACCGCGGTTTTCTCCCCGAGGGCCTGCTCAACTACCTTGCCCTACTCGGGTGGGGCTACTCGGGGGACAACGACATCTTCACGCTCGACGAGATGATCGCGGCATTTGATGTGCGGCAGGTGAACTCAAATCCGGCGCGCTTTGACCAAAAGAAGGCCGATGCGATCAATGCGGAGCACATTCGGCGCTTGCAGCCGGCCGACTTCGCGGGACGACTGAAGCAGTTCTTCCTCGACCGCGGCTATCTGTCGGAGCCGGTCGACGACGCGCTGTTTGGTTCGCTCGCCGAACTGGTGCAGACCCGTATCCAGGTCCTCGACGACGCGTGGGGTCTGGTGTCGTTCATCTACGTCGACGACGCCGATTTCGTCATCGATGAGAAGGCTGCCGCGAAGAACCTCGGGCCTGACGCGGCGCCGGTGGTGGCCGCGAGCGTCGATGCGTTGGAGCCACTTACCGACTGGACAACCGAGGCGATCGAGGAGGCGTTGAAAGCGTCGTTGATCGACGGGCTGGAACTTAAGCCGCGCAAGGCATTTGGACCCGTCCGCGTCGCAATCAGCGGGGCGGCGATTTCACCCCCGCTGTTCGAGTCGATGGAACTGTTGGGGCGGGACCGTTCGCTGGCCCGACTCCGCAGCGCGAGCGCACAAATTGCCGGTGGGTAGCAAGTTGGAAAACTTGGGTTGACCTGCTCGTTTGTGGATATTAGGTGAGTCAGTGATAACCTCTTTCTCGGTTCTTTTCCAGGCCGTGGGACGTGTCCGACGACCGAGAATTTGAACCCATTGGGGTATGGTGTAATTGGCAACACAGCGGTTTCTGGTACCGCCATTCTAGGTTCGAGTCCTGGTACCCCAGCGAGCTATTTCAGTTCTCGATGCCGTAGGGTATCGACGTTGGAAAGTTCCTTTGGCCCCGTCGTCTAGCGGCCTAGGACGCCGCCCTCTCAAGGCGGTAGCGCGGGTTCGAATCCCGTCGGGGCTACGTAAAGAGCGCCTCTCCCAATTTCGGGAGGGGCGCTTTTGCGTTTCCGACCCCCAAAACCGCCCCGGAGCGGGCCCAAAATCGCATGCGTGGATTTGGGCCCGCTCACGGGCGGTTTTGGGGAGGGGTTAGTCGTTGAGGAACTCGGCGGTCGAGCCCGACAGTGGGATGGCAGGCAACCCGAGCTTGCGGTGATCCCAGGACCGAACACGTTGCGGGACAACGCGAATGGCAACCCGCTTGTTCATCATCTGCTCGACGGCGGGCTGCAGGTCGTCGGTGTAGGGGCCGTTGTAGCGCTCCCAGACGCTGATCCCCGTCTTGAGGCAGGTATCAGCATCGTCGTAGATCTCGACGGTTCCCTCAATCGCGACGCCGCGCAGTTGGTCGTAGGTGAGGCCGCTTTCGACCATCACCGACACCGCGGGGTTGCGACGCAGGTTCACTGTTTTCTGCGACTTTGCCTTCGTCTCGAACCAGATCTCACCGTCGATAACGGCGTACCACATTGCGACGAGATGAATCGCCCCCGACGATGCTGTGGTCGCGAGTGTTGCAGTTCGGTTGTGTGCGATGAAGTCGGTGATTTCGTCGTCGGACATGACGATCTGATTGCGTTGGTTTACACCCATATTCGCACTCTACTGGTCACGTCGTGACCCGCGACACAGGTGTCTAGTGCGGCGCGGTGAGCCGCTTGTGGATGGCATCGGCGGCCGCGACGAGGTCGGCGGCCCACCGCGCGCCGGGCCGTCGGCCGATCCGATCGATTGGCCCCGACACCGAGATGGCCGCGACTACCGCACCCGACGCGTCGCGCACCGGTGCCGACACGCTTGCGACGCCGGCGGCACGCTCGCCAGCACTCTGCGCCCAGCCGCGACGGCGAATGTCGATGAGGGCGCGTTCGCCAAAGGTGCTGTCGGGCAGTAGAGCTCGCTGCGTCGCCGATTCTGACCAGGCGAGCAGAACCTTTGCCGCGGATCCGGCATTCATCGGAAGTCTCGACCCGACGGGCACGGTGTCCCGCAGGCCGGTCGCCGGTTCGATGGCCGCGATGCAGATGCGCTCGGAACCTTCGCGCCGATAGACCTGAACCGACTCGCCGGTGATGTCGCGGAGTCGGGGGAGAACCATCAGCGCCGCATCCTGCACCGGATCGGTGGCCGTCGCCGACAGTTCGGCAAGCGCGGGTCCGGGAATCCACCGACCCGCGGCGTCGCGCGCAAGCATGCGATGGACCTCGAGTCCGGCCGCGAGTCGATGCGCGGTTGCCCGCGGTAGCCCGGTGGCTTCGCACAGCTCGGCGAGGTTGCGCGGAGCGTCGGCGATGGCCCGGATTACGGTCATCGATTTGTCCAGCACACCAATTCCGCTGACGGGCATCGGTGAGGTATTCTGTCCCATAGGTCGATACTACCTGTCCAGATAGTGAGATGTCATGACAAACAGCCCAACCCGTCCGCGCACCCTCGCCGAGAAGGTGTGGGAGGACCACGTCGTCGTCGCAGGTGCCGCGGATTCGAATGGTTCAACCAACCCCGACCTCATATATATCGATTTGCATCTCGTACACGAGGTCACCAGTCCTCAGGCATTCGAAGGATTGCGCCTCGCCGGACGTCCGGTTCGTCGTACCGACCTGACCATCGCAACCGAGGACCACAACGTCCCGACCATCGACATCGACAAGCCGATCGCCGACGTCACCTCGCGTACCCAGGTGGATACGCTGCGTCGCAACTGTGCGGAGTTCGGGGTGCGGCTGTATCCGATGGGCGACACCGAGCAGGGAATCGTGCACGTCGTCGGACCGCAACTGGGACTAACCCAGCCGGGCATGACGGTGGTGTGCGGTGACAGTCACACATCGACCCACGGTGCGTTCGGCGCACTGGCGATGGGTATTGGCACCTCCGAGGTTGAACATGTGCTCGCCACCCAGACACTGTCGCTGCGTCCGTTCAAGACAATGGCGATCAACGTCGAGGGTGAATTGCCGCCGGGTGTGTCGAGCAAGGACCTAATCCTCGCGATCATCGCGAAGATCGGAACTGGTGGCGGACAGGGATATGTGCTCGAGTACCGCGGACCGGCTGTCGAGAAGTTGTCGATGGATGCGCGTATGACGATGTGCAACATGTCGATCGAGGCGGGCGCGCGCGCGGGCATGATCGCACCGGACCAGACCACCTACGACTTCCTCAAGGGCCGCCAGCACGCACCGCAGGGCGCCGACTGGGACACCGCGGTCGCGTACTGGGACAGCTTGCGGACCGACGCCGACGCCACCTTCGACGCCGAGGTTCATATCAACGCCTCGGACGTCACCCCGTTTGTGACCTGGGGCACCAACCCCGGCCAGGGCGCGCCGCTGGGATCCAGCGTCCCCGACCCAGCGGAGATTGTCGACGAGAGTGAGGCCATCGCCGCGCGTAAAGCGTTGGAGTACATGGACCTTGAGGCGGGCGTTCCGCTACGCGACGTCACGGTCAACACCGTGTTTGTCGGTTCGTGCACCAATGGCCGCATTGAAGACCTCCGAATCGTCGCCGATGTTCTGAAGGGCCGCAAGGTATCCGACGACGTTCGGATGCTGATCGTGCCCGGTTCGATGCGCGTGCGAGCGCAGGCCGAAGAAGAGGGCCTCGGCGAGGTCTTCACCGCGGCGGGCGCCGAATGGCGCCAGGCTGGCTGCTCGATGTGTTTGGGTATGAACCCCGACCAACTGGCACCAGGTGACCGATGCGCGTCGACCTCGAACCGCAACTTCGAGGGTCGGCAAGGCAAGGGTGGCCGGACCCACCTGGTCTCACCGGCCGTTGCCGCTGCGACGGCCGTGCGTGGAACCCTTTCTGCCCCTGCCGATCTGGTCTGAGACTACGTTCGTAACCGCTCTCTATAAGGACTTCTCATGGAACCGTTTGAATCACATTCCGGAATTGGCGTCCCGCTGCGCCGAAGCAATGTCGACACTGATCAGATCATTCCCGCCGTCTACCTCAAGCGTGTAGCGCGAACGGGTTTCGAAGACGGTCTGTTCGCCAGTTGGCGAACTGATCCCGACTTCATTTTGAACAACGAACCATGGAGTCGAGGTTCAGTATTGGTCGCCGGAGCCGACTTCGGTACCGGTTCGTCACGCGAACACGCGGTCTGGGCCTTGATGGACTTCGGCTTTCGGGTTGTCATCTCGTCACGCTTCGCCGACATCTTCCGCGGCAACGCTGGCAAAGCCGGACTACTAGCCGCTCAAGTCCAACAGCCGGACGTCGAATTGCTGTGGAAACGTCTCGACTCAGAGCCCGGATTAGAGGTGTCCGTTAGCCTGACCGATCGCACCGTGAGTGCGGGAGATCTGGTGGTGCCCTTTGCAATTGACGAATACACCCGTTGGCGTCTGTTGGAAGGGCTCGACGATATTGGCCTGACTTTGCGCGAAACTGAGCAGATCGCCGCGTATGAGGAACGACGCCCGTCATTCAAGCCGACGACGCTCGCTTAGTAGGGGCATAAGGCCTTTCGCACACACAGGAATGGAACCGTGTGCAGCACCACGTAATTCGACACGGCCAGTGCTAATTGGCGTGGAAGATGGACGTTTTCAAATTTGACGTTTACCGTGTTGTGTTAGCTATCCCACAACGGGTTGCTGAAAGCTTGCGGAGGTCTCATGAATAAGGCAGAGCTCATTGATGAGCTGACTAAGAAGCTCGACACGGATCGCAGGAACGCGACCGAGGCCGTCGAGAGCGTTATCGACACCATCGTGCGTGCGGTTCACCGCGGCGACACGGTGACCCTCACCGGCTTTGGTGTCTTCGAAAAGCGTAAGCGCGCACCGCGTGTCGCACGTAACCCACGCACCGGTGACACCGTCAAGGTGCGCGCAACGTCGGTTCCGGCGTTCCGTCCCGGCGCGCAGTTCAAGGCGGTTGTTGCCGGGAAGCAGCGGTTGACCGCATCCGGACCCGCCGTTCGTCGCGGCGGAACTGCCGCAGCCCCGGCGAAGAAGGCAGCTCCGGCAAAGAAGGCCGCAGCGAAGAAGACGGCAGCCAAGAAGGCAGCTCCGGCGAAGAAGGCCGCTGTTAAGAAGGCGACACCCGCCAAGAAGACCGCTGCCAAGAAGGTCACTCCGGCAAAGAAGGCAGCTCCGGCGAAGAAGGCAGCAGTCAAGAAGGTGGCCGCAAAGAAGGCCCCCGCTAAGAAGACTGCGGCTAAGAAGGCTCCTGCCAAGAAGACCGTAGCGAAGAAGACTCCAGCCAAGAAGTCAGCCGCGAAGAAGACCGCGCGCAAGCGCTAGAACTTCGCGATTCACCTAATTCGGCCTCGACGGTACTTCCCCCCGTCGGGGCTGAATTGCTGTTCAGTCCTCGACCGACTTCAGTCCTCGACCGACGGGGGCAACGGTGACGCGATATGGTCCGCCGCGACCATCGCACCATCGCACATGGAAATGACCCAGACGCTACCTTTGCGATTTCGATTCGCGGGCAGCGTGACACCGTCGCGGTCGGCCCACCAACTGATCGCCGGCGCAATGACCTTGCCCTGACTGCACAGCGCCCGCACCGACGACTCGTCACGTGCCAGCTCAACCAGCCGCGCGCGGGTGGCGTCTGCGTCGGAGCGGTATGCCTCTTCGGTGAGCAGTGGCTCGACGGCGACGTCGGTGCCGAGTTGTTCGGCGAGCGGGCCCAGCGTCTGTAGACAGCGGACTCGATCAGCCGCATGGAGTTGCTCGGCGCCGAACAGTTGCAACAATTCCGCTAATGCTTGCGCCTGCGTTCGTCCGATCTTCTCCAGCGGTCGCAGCGCATCGTCACCGCGATACTTGGCCCGCCGGCCCGCTTTGGCATGTCGGATCAACAGGAATGTGTGGAGATCGGGTGGCAGTGTGGCGAACTCCGCCAAGATCTTTCGGTCCAAGCGGTAGGTCAGGCGACGACGAGCCTTCTCCAGTTCGAACCAGCCGAACTCATCCACCTCGTGGCTGGGGGCGAACTCGCCTTCGACAGCGCGAGCCGCCCAGTATTCGACGTGCTTGGTCGTCGACTCGTTGATGTCGTAGGTGACCCTGCGAAGGTGTCGGCCCAGATGCGCGCGATGGCCCGTTTCCTCGGCGATCTCGCGCACCGCCGTCGCGAAGATGGTTTCGCCTGGTTCGGCCTTACCTTTCGGCAATGTCCAGTCGTCGTAGCGAGGACGGTGGATCAGCCCGACCTCAACGACGGATTTGGGGACGACGGATTTGGGGACGACGGACTTGGAACCGTCAGACGATTCGACATGTCGCCACAGCACCCCGCCGGCCGCCCAAACGGTGCGGCGCGAACGGGAGCGGGATTTTCCTGCCATCGGTCCGAAGCCTAGGGCACCCAGGTTACGAGTTCGGAACCGACGCGCGGTGTCGGCGCATGGTCAATTCATGTTGGTGGTCGCGGACTTCCAAACCTGCGGCGGGTGATGCGGTCCAGTTACCGTCCGAATTGAGCTCCCAACAGCGGGTTCGCGGATCAAGCGCCGACAAGAAAATATCTGCCAACTCTGCTGTCAACCGGTCGTCGCGCACCTGCACCATGACCTCGATCCGACGGTCCAGGTTGCGGTGCATCATGTCCGCTGAGCCGATCCAGTATTCGTTCTGCGAACCGAAGTGCATGATGCGTGAGTGTTCGAGGAACTGTCCGAGAATCGATCGCACCACGATGTTGTCGCTGATCCCCGGCATGCCCGGTCGCAAGGCGCAAATGCCACGCACCACAATCTCGACGGGCACACCGTTCTGCGATGCCCGGTACAGCGCGTCGATGACACCTTCGTCGACAAGTGCGTTGGCCTTCAACTGAATTCGCGCGCTCGCGTCACCCGCACGGAACCGTTCGATCTCGTTGTGGATTCGTTCGACGATTCCGGCGCGAATACCCGCCGGTGCGACCAACAGGTTGCGGTACTCCTGCTTGCGTGAATACCCGGTCAGCGTGTTGAACAGATCGGTAAGGTCGGCGCCGACTTCGGGGGCGGCGGTGAACAAGCCAACGTCTTCATACAGGCGCGCGGTTTTTGGGTTGTAGTTGCCGGTTCCGATATGGCAGTAGCGTTTTATGGCCGATCCTTCGCGGCGGACCACCAGACACGTCTTGCAGTGCGTCTTGAGTCCGACGAGCCCGTACACGACGTGCACGCCCGCCTGCTCCAACTGTCGTGCCCACTTGATGTTGGCCTGCTCGTCGAACCTGGCCTTGATCTCCACCAGTGCCACAACCTGTTTGCCAGCTTCGGCGGCGTCGATGAGGGCGTTAACGATGGGAGAGTCGCCGGACGTGCGATACAACGTCTGCTTGATTGCGAGGACCTGCGGATCGGCGGCGGCCTGTTCGATGAATCGCTGCACGCTCGTGGAGAACGAGTCGTACGGATGATGCACCAGCACGTCGCCCTCCCGCAGCATGGAGAACACGCTCCGAGGCGTCTCGCGCTCGCCGAAGGCGGGATGGGTGATGGGTACGAAGGGGCGGTCCTTGAGCGCGGGCCGATCGAGCGCGTACACCTCGAAAAGCGATGACAGATCAAGCAATCCGGGGACCTCAATGACGTCGCCCGGGTCGACGTCGAGTTCCCGGAGCAGCAGTTCGAGCATGTGCTCACTCATGTCGTCGGCGACTTCCAGACGAACCGGAGAACCAAAGCGGCGTCGAGCGAGTTCGCGTTCGAGAGCTTGCAGGAGGTCCTCGTCGCGGTCCTCCTCTACCTCGAAGTCGGCGTTGCGGGTGATCCGGAAGGCATGGTGCTCAACAACTTCCATGCCGGGAAATAACAGTGACAGGTTCGCCGAAATAAGCGCTTCCAGGGGAAGGAAGATAGCCGGGCGCGGCACCGACGCACCCTCGTCGACCGTCGATTCATGCCGCGCGGCCGACGGCTCAGCCGGCATCAGCTGGTCAACGCGAATGAATCGTGCGACGTTGTCGGGCACCTTGATACGCGCGAAATGCTCACCGCTTTCACCCGAATCACGCACCGTGACAGCAAGATTCAGGGACAGTCCGCTGATGTACGGGAACGGGTGAGCCGGGTCGACGGCGAGCGGCGTCAAGACCGGGAAAATCTGCTCGGTGAAATGTCGTACGAGGCGTGATTGCTGCGCGTCATTCAGGTCGTCCCACGCGACAATGTGAATGTTGTTGTCTGCCAATGCCGGTTTCACCGATTCGCCAAATACCCGGGCGTGCCGGTTGGCGATCGTCTGGGTCCTACCCGCGATCCGGAGGAGCTGTTCGCGGGGAGACAGTCCATCGGCGGATCGGACCGACAGACCCGTCTCGTCGCGGCGCTTGAGGCCGGCGACGCGCACCATGAAGAACTCGTCGAGGTTCGACGCGAAGATGGCCAGGAATTTGGCGCGTTCCAACAGCGGCATCGAGGTGTCCTCGGCCAGTGCCAGTACGCGGGAGTTGAAGTCGAGCCAGCTCAACTCGCGGTTGAGGTACCGATCCGGACGAAGATCCGCCGAACTGTCCGGCAGTGGCGTTGCGGCAGGCGGTGCCCCGGGAATCAGGTTGCTCGGGCGGATTGCGGAATCATCGAGGCTCACCGTTCAATCATGACGCATCGCGTGCTGCCGGGATAGCTGACCGCCATGCTTTCAGCCAGGCTGTGGTGTGCACTCCGACACCGAGCGTCGCCGCGGCGTCCAGATCGTCGACGGTATCGACGTCGGTGGCCAATCCCAGCCAGGTTGTTCCGCGGGGATCGAGATCGGTTGCCCCCGCCGCCCGATGCGCGGCCGCGGAGTCACGGCCAAAAGCGCTGGGCTCGTCGATGTCGGCTTCGCGAATCAGCACGGTGGTCCCCGTCGACGAACGATCGGCGACCATGGCGCGTCGATGCCCAACCGCGGCGTCGACCGCGGCGCGAAACTCGGCGGGGGTGAGTGCGGGGATGTCGGCCTGCAACAACGCAATCGACGTCGGGGCGTCGGGACGCGCGCGTAGATAGTCCGCGCCGAGGCCGAATGCGGCGTTCAGGGAGGAATCGCGGTTAGGGTCGGAGATGTGGTGCAGGCCGTGGTCGCGGGCCCACGAGACGACGTCGGGGTCGGTGCTCACTACGACGATCGTCGGCACGCCCGCCGCGCGGACCGCGTCGACGGTGTCGGCGAACATCGCCAGCACCAGCCCCTCCCGGTCGGGGAGCTCGCCCGCGAGCCGGGACTTAGCTTGCGCCAGTCCCTTGACGGCGACCACGACGGCGACATCAGCCAGCGCTGGCGCCAGATTGTCGGCCGAAGGACTCATCGGTCCATCATGACGCGTCCCGACGGTGTTCACACGTTTGGGGGATACCGACCTCGGTGCGGACAGACGGGCCTCCCTCGTCGGTCTAGCGCGATAGTGTTGTTGAGTCAGGTTTGGTGTGAGTCCGCAGGCGTGTGTTGCGGGACATTGGTGTTAGGAGTCGCGCGTGCGAGCGGTTGTAATGGGTGCCGGTTCCTGGGGGACCGCTACGGCAAAAGTACTGGTGGATGCGGGTACCGATACCCGGATCTGGGCGCGCCGCACAGAGATTGCGGACCGCATCAACAGCGAGCATCGCAATAACTACCTTCCCGACATAGTCCTGCCCGACGGCTTGCGCGCCGTCTCCGACATTGCCGAAGCCCTCGACGGTGCCGACATCGTCGTGTGCGGTGTTCCGTCGCAGTCGTTGCGTCCCAATCTCGCCGAATGGAAGCCACTCATTGCGCCTGGCGCGTCGCTGATTTCGTTGGCTAAGGGCATCGAGACGTCGACGCTCATGCGCATGACTGAGGTGATCGCTCAAGTCACCGAGCTACCGACCGACCAGATCGCCGTGCTGTCGGGGCCCAACCTGGCACGTGAAGTCGCCCAGCAGCAGCCGGCAGCGACGGTGATCGCATGTACCGACGAAATGCGCGCCCAGGCGTTGCAGCAGGCGTTCAGCAACAGTTACTTCCGGCCGTACACCAACACCGACGTGATCGGTTGCGAGATCGGCGGAGCCGTCAAGAACGTGATCGCGCTCGCGTGTGGCATGGCGTCGGGGGTTGGACTGGGGCAGAACACACTTGCCACGATCATCACCCGCGGTTTGGCGGAAACCATCCGCCTCGGCGGCGCGGTGGGCGCCAGCATCGAAACACTGGCCGGCCTGGCCGGTGTCGGCGATCTGGTGGCTACGTGTTCGTCGCCACTGTCACGAAACCGGACGTTCGGGGCACGCCTGGGTGAGGGTGCCACGCTGGAAGAAGCGCAGGCCGCGACCAACGGACAGGTCGCCGAAGGCGTGAAATCCTGTTCGTCGGTCGGGGCATTAGCGGCCAAGCACGGCGTGGACATGCCGCTGACCGCGGCGGTTAGCGCGGTATGCCACGACGGAATGTCGGTGAACGAAGCGATCAGTTCGCTGCTCGGTCGCAGCACCAAGCCGGAGACCTACGCGTAGCTGCGGGCTTGCGCGTAGGTAGGGGACTAGCCGCCGACCAGCGTCGCGACGTCTGCTTCACGCTCGGCGCGGGCACGCTCACGTTCGACGATGCGGGCGCGGCTTTCCTCGAACTTGATGACGTCGCCTTCCAGCTTCTCGATGTAGGCGCCAAGCTCCTCGAGCTTTTCGCGTCCGGCTGGGCCGTAGTCGTCGCGGTCGAAGACTCGCCACACCTTGAGGATCGGACGGACAACCTCGTCGAGGTGCTGGCGCAGGTCGTAGATGCCGTGCTTGACCATCAGCACGCCGTTGCGGCGCCAGTTCGGCATGCCGGTTCCGGGCATACCGAAGTTCTTCAGGATCTTGGTGACCGAGGTGATTGCCTGGTCGGGTGCCAGATCGAACGACGCCGACGCCAGGTTGCGGTAGAAGATCATGTGCAAGTTCTCGTCGAGTGCGATGCGCTTGAGCATGGCGTCGGCAACCGCGTCGTTGCAGACCAATCCGGTCTGACGATGGCTGACGCGGGTGGCCAGCTCTTGGAAGGACACGTAGGCCACCTGATCGAGCGGGCCGTTGAATTCGTCGGGCGCGCGGACGCCACGGGTCATATGAACCATGCGATCGTTCTCGAGCTGTACTGGGTCAACGCCGCGAGTGACGACCAGGTAGTCGCGCATCGCGACGCCGTGGCGGTTCTCTTCGGCCGTCCAGCGGCCGATCCACGTTCCCCACGCGCCGTCGAGGGTGAAGTGCTCGGCAATCGTCCGGTGATACGACGGCAGATTGTCTTCAGTCAGGAGGTTGGTGATCATCGCAACGCGTGCGACCTCGGACAGCTGCGACTGTTCGATGTCCCAGTCCTCGCCGCCCATCGCGGCGTAGTTGCGGCCTTCGCTCCACGGGATGTAGTCGTGCGGGTACCAATCCTTCGCAATCGAGAGATGCCGGTTCAGGTTCTCCTCGACCACCGGCTCAAGCTCGGTGAGAAGCTGCAGGTCAGTCATTTCGCGCGTCATTGGCCCATTGTATGGCACCGATCACAATGGGGCACGCGCCCTACGCCCTAGCTCAGTTCGAGGGGACCGCGGACCAGCGTGCGGTCAATGATTCCGGAGATTTCGGTGATCGCGGTGTTGCCGGCGTTCAGGGGCACCCACACCGCGACATAGGGGCGATGGTCGACGGCCACGTACGCCTGTCCGCGACCGTCGATGCTGTCGGTGATGAACCATTGAACCGGATGGACAACCTGCAGCTTCGATGACGGTGCGAGCCCGTCCGGACGGGCGACGCCACAGCGCAGACTGATTGGCTCACCGTCATTGCGCGACTCCCACCGGACCGAGTTTCCGTCAACCGAGATGCCGTTGTAGCCGTCGAAGGTCTTCGGTAGTGCGCCAATGAGTTTGACGCAGTCCGCGGTCGTCGAGTTCGACGCGGTCGGGTAGCTGTCGATCGGGGAGGTGGTGCGCGGCTTGAGTGCGGCAAACGTGATGAAGCCGACCAGAACCATCACCGGGATAGCGACCAGCGTGGCGATCAGGGCCGGGTGAAGGCCGGTTGAGGGTTTTGTCTTATCGGCGGGTGTGGTGTCGTTGCCGGTGTCGTCGGTATCGCTCACAGCGATCCACTGTAGTTGCTGGCCATTAGACTGATCGCCGTGGTCAGCGATGGTGGTAGTGAATCGGTTTCTGGGGCATCGCGTTCTGGGTCATCGGTTTCTGGGGCACTGACGATTGCTGACGTCGGGGAGCGGGCACTGTTGGCGGCCATGCGGGAATCGGCGGGAGCGGACGCCTCTGACGACATCGTCATCGGCACCGGAGACGACGCCGCGGTCCTTGCGGCGCGCCCGACGGTGCTCAGCGTCGATACGGCGGTGCAAGACCGACACTTTCGGCTCGACTGGTCGACACCCGCACAGGTTGGCGCACGGTCGGTGATCGCGAGCGCTGCCGACGTCGCGGCGATGGGCGCGCGACTGTCGGGAGTGCTGGTGTCGATCGCGATGCCTCCGTCGACCCCGGTCACGGTCCTGTTGGAGCTCAACGACGGCATCATCGCGCAGACACATGAGCTTGGCGGTCGGGTACTCGGTGGTGATTTGGTGTCGGCGTCGGAGATCGCGGTGTCGGTGACGAGTGTCGGGGTGTTGGTGGACGAGCCCGTGACGCTGAGCGGTGCACGCCCCGGCGACGTCCTCGCGGTGAGCGGCGCGCTTGGAGGTGCGGCTGCCGGTTACGCGGTCTTGGACGCTGGGTTGGACGAGCGACAGTTTGCCGGTGTGGTGGCTGCGTTCCGAGTGCCCCGACCCGACCTCACACAGGGAGTGGCGGCCGCGAGCGTCGGAGCTCACGCGATGACCGACATATCCGACGGCCTCGTCGAGGAGTTGATCACCATGTCAACGGCCTCCGGTGTGTGCCTTGATGTTTCGTCGGAGTTGGTGCCGATCGCGGCGGGGGTGTCGGAGGTAGCAACAGCGCGCAGCGACGACTCGCTGGCTCGACGCTGGGCTCTAGTTGGTGGTGAAGACCATTGCCTGCTGGCCGCGTTCGCCACTGAAGTACCCCAGGGGTGGACGGTAATCGGGTCGGTGCGAGCGTCTCTCTGCGGTGAGGGGGCGGTATTGATCGACGGTGCCGAGCCGTCGAGTCTTTCGGGGTGGCAGTCGTTCTGAGTGGGCCGGGCAGCTAAGTTGCTGGCATGGCGATTTATGCACTTGGTGACCGGGAACCGGTCTTGGGCAAGGACGTGTACGTACATCCCGACGCGACGGTGATCGGAGCGGTCACCCTCGGCGACGGCGTTTCGGTATGGCCGGGCGCGGTACTGCGCGGCGACTACGGCACGATCACGATCGGCGCACGCACCAACATTCAGGACGGCACCGTAATCCACTGCACGCCAATCGATCCGACGGTGATCGGCGCCTCCTGCGTGGTAGGCCATAACGCGCATATCGAGGGCTCGACGATCGGTGACAACTGCCTGATCGCTTCCGGATCTGTCGTCCTCAACGGATCGGTGATCGGGGCCGGTGCGGTCGTCGGCGCTGGTGCTGTGGTCCCCTTCAAGTTCGAAGTACCCCCGCGGTCGATGGCGCTCGGTGTGCCCGCCAAGGTGCGCGCGGGATTCGAGGTTCCCGACGGTCACGTTGAGCTGAACGTCGAGATGTATTACCAAAACGGCCAGTACTACCGGACCGAACTACGACGGCTCGACGGATGACCGCACCCAAGCCCCTCGCCGATCTGCTCGATCCAGGCTGGGCGCGCGCACTCGAACCCGTCGCGCCGCTCATCACCGAGATGGGACAGTTTCTGCGCGCGGAGATCGCGGCCGGACGTGGGTACCTGCCGGCGGGCGCCAACGTGTTGCGTGCCTTCACGCGACCGTTCGACGATGTCCGCGTGCTGATCGTCGGGCAGGATCCGTATCCGACGCCGGGACATGCTGTGGGACTGAGCTTTTCGGTCGCCCCCGACGTCGCGCCGGTCCCGCGATCGCTAGCGAATATCTACACCGAGTACGGCACCGACCTCGGCTACGAGAGGCCCGCTAACGGCGACCTCACGCCGTGGGCGGACGCCGGAGTGCTGCTGCTCAATAGGGTGCTGACGGTCGCTCCCGGCGAGGCGGGGTCGCATCGCGGCAAGGGCTGGGAGGCGGTCACCGAGTGCGCGATCAAAGCACTCGTCGCCCGCGACAGTGAGCCGCTCGTCGCGATTCTCTGGGGCAACGACGCGCGCAATCTCAAGACGTGGCTGCCCGACGTGCCGGTCATCGAATCGGCGCATCCGTCGCCGCTGTCGGCGTCGCGTGGCTTCTTTGGGTCGCGGCCGTTCAGCCGGGCAAACGAAGCGTTGGAAGAGTTGGGCGCCGACCCCGTCGACTGGCGCCTCCCGAATTAGCTACTCGGCCAGGTTGGCGCGCGTTTGCCGACGAACGCGTCGACACCTTCGACGCCCTCGGGTCGACCGGCGAGTGTCGAAATGCTGCGCCCTTCGGCGATGAGCTGATCGGATAGCGATCGAATTTGTCCGTCGCGAATGAGCGCGGCGGTCGCCGCCAGAGCTTTGGTGGGACCGGCCGCGAGCTCGGCCGCGACCTCCCGAGCCCGCGTCTCGACGGCCGCGTCGTCGACGATCTCGGACAGCAGTCCCATCGCCAGTGCCTCGTCGGCGGTGATGATCCTGTTGGCGAGGATGATGTGCCGCGCCCGCGCGAGTCCGACGACTCGGGGGAGTGACCAGGTCAGGCCGCCGTCGGGGCTTAATCCAATGCCCGCGTAGGCCGGGCGCATCTTGGTGGAGGTGCCGCCGATGGCGACGCTGGCATGCGTCACGATGCTCATCCCGGCTCCGGCGGCCCAACCCTTCACCGCCGCGACGACGGGCAGGCTCGACTCGGCCAGCGCGTTGATGAACGCGTGGAAGGTGTCGGCGAGGTCGCGAATGAACACACCGCGGTCGTCGGCGGCCGCAAAGTCGCGAACGTTGCCGCCCGCGCAGAAGTTTGGACCGAGACCGACTAACAGCACGGCTGCGACGTCGCTGTCTCCGCGCGCGGCCCGCTGCAGGGCGAGGGTGCCAAGCGCCATCGCCTCGCCGTCCAGCGAGGTGCCGTTGGCCGCGGTCGAGACGGCGATGATCAGGACGCGGCCGTCGACGCGGACCAGTTCGGATTCAGCGGATTTGGGTTCAGCGGGCATGAAATCGAAATTACCTGGCCAGCAAAGACAAACCACCCGCGGGGCCATTGGCCCAGCGGGTGGTTAGTTTGCTTGAATGTCTAAATCAGGCGCTGACGGCGGTCTTGCCGGCCTTCAGGCACGACGTGCACACGTTCTTACGCTTGCGGTTTCCCGGCGCAACTTCGACACGCACTGACTGGATGTTCGGGTTCCAGCGGCGGTTGGTGCGCCGGTGCGAGTGCGAAACCGACTTGCCAAAGCCGGGGCCCTTGCCGCAAATGTCACAGACGGCAGCCATATCGAACTCCCTCAATCGTTGGAAAATAGTCTAGGTTTGGCCCGTGGTCGGCATTACACCCCACAAGGCAACCCTGCAATGGTAGCGGTCGGGACGTGGTCGAACCAAATCCGGTGTTGTCGGGGGCGACGAGTAATCTAAATCACTGATGTCGACGACAGATTCCGCACACCCAACGCCCCCCGCGGCAGCTGCCATGAACCCGCAGCTACTGCGCGATTGGGCGCGCGCGAGCGCCGACGCCCTGACCACGTTGCGCGGTGAGATCAACGACCTCAACGTCTTCCCGATTCCCGACTCGGACACCGGCAGCAACATGGTCTTCACGATGTCCGCGGCCGCCGACGCCGCCGCTGAGACAGACTCGGACGCTTCGGTTACCGAGGTGGCCCGCGCCATCGCCGACGGCGCCGTCGCCAACGCGCGTGGTAACTCGGGAATCATTTTGTCGCAGGTTCTCGTCGGGGTTGCCGATGCGGCCGACCTGGCAACCACCGAAGCCGATCAAACTTTCAATCGATTGTGGTCGACCGGGCTACGGCTGGCATCGCTTGGTGCGGTGCGCGCGGTCAGCGACCCGCGTGAAGGAACCGTCCTCACCGTGCTGCGGGTTGCGGCCCAAACTGCTGCCGACTACGTGACGCAGACTGCGGCTGATCAGGCACGTGCCGTCGCCGACGACGCGGCCGAATCGCTCGAGCACACCCCCGAGCAGCTTCCGGAGCTCGCCTACGCGGGCGTCGTCGACGCCGGCGGGCGCGGGCTGCTGGCACTGCTGGACGCGATGGTTCTGGTGCTCAGTGGCGTCGCAAATAAACGCCGCGTCTATCGCGGCATCCTCGTCGGCGGCGGCGATCTGACCGGCCATGCGGTCGACGAGCCATGTGCGGGCGCGGGCGACATGGACTTTGAGGTCATGTACTTCCTCGACAGTTCGGCCGGCGAGCGCATCGGCCGCCTTCGCGAAGATCGG
>QIRE01000074.1_pt1 | contig 24412 bp, 21 predicted proteins | sample 2940141 | NCBI WGS metagenome assembly QIRE01 (sample SAMN09273532, study PRJNA473421) | Gut metagenome, whole genome shotgun sequencing project. | isolation source: gut tissue | host: Folsomia candida VU population | place: Netherlands: Amsterdam | collected 2016-03-06
ACAAGACCAAATACTAAGGTAAATATGTCGAACATTTTTTGTAAGTATCACGGGTAGTTTTTTTTATACTAGCCTTCACTTTTTTATAGGAAAAATGGGATCGGACTTTATTAACACCCTTTATATGTACCAACAGCATGTATGGGGATACCATTATGTCACGGCTTAGGATGGTGGGGGGTTGTGATTTTGCGTGACAGGTCAATTTGCGCCACATGTTACAAAGGGTGTAACCCGTGACAAGAAGGAGAGGGGTCTGAAAAATCGGCATTTTTGCGTGACATAATTTATGGACGTTCCCTATGTACATATGTATGTATGTATAACCTGAAATAATTTATTTAACTATGTGCACCAATCATGCAAATATATATGTATATGTAAGTACTTGAACTTGAAATAATTTGATGCATGCTACGACATACATATGTTGAATTAGGATAATATATTTTTAGCTAATTTTTTGTATCCTTCTGAAGTAAATATTTACACCATGTTCTGTATGAATCACGTTAGCTACATAATCAGCTGAAGTTGTATCAATAGAATTAGGACTTGAGAAACGGCACATTGCGCCTCCGAGTTCAATATGACCAATCAAGCGTCTAAGTTTAACATTGAACTGTACATCAAATATATGCATAGATATATATATGTATATTATATCTATATTAAAATGTATTTGTAAAAAATATGTATCCAAATATATCTATGTACATATATAAATTAATCATCATCTGATGGATCGACATATTCTTCTTCGGACCCTGAGGGTGACGTAGTAATCATGTTGTTCTGCTTGTGTATCATTGAAATTCTAAAAAAACGAAGTACCAAGTTATATAGAATATACACATTATAAATTTAGATTGCATCTCATACCCATTTTCCTTATTGAGTTGGTAAAGTAACGGATTAAACTCTCTTTCCTGCTTCATAATTTCAGTCGCAAAATCGGAACAAGTGGTAGTCAGAATTACTTGATTGCTACCAATGAGTTCGGAAAACCTGTTGATGTAGTAAGTAAACTTAGAGCAATGAATATACTAAAAATGTATCAATTAAAAAATATGTACTGCACCTGCAAATTAAATTCTTTTTCACATTCGAATCCAAGGATTCTTCTGGTGCGTCAAACCCAAACAGCGGAAATCCTGGAATAAGCTGTCGTGCTAAAGCAAACCTAATAATTAACGAGGCTAGAAACTTTTCCCCATGACTTGATCCTCCTTGCATGTTGCGTCCCAAATTATTTGTGACCGTTTCCATCTCAAAGCGATAATCATATTCGACCCGAGTTGGAATTTCTTTTTTAATTGATGCCGTCAAATATATGGATGGGACATCGCCATGATTGTAGAGAGCTGTCCAGTTGTCTTCCAAATGCTTGTTTACTGAGTTAATAATTGTTTGGTGATCGTTAATAAGCGATTTCCGGTTTTTGATAGCTTTCCTGTCCTTTCAGTCATAATCTTGTTGACACTCTTTTTCCTTTGCTTTCAATCTTTGCAATTTTTTAGGCGCATTTCTTAATTCGCCATCCAGTAGAGCATCAATGGTCTTCAGCTTGTTAGTAAAAACTGCTAGATTTGTTGTCGCTGTGTTACGGTTGTACTCCTTATCGGCGATAAGTTTTACAAGTCGACTTATTTCAACTTTAACACCTTCAGGTTCTGGAAATTCTCGGAACCATGTTTCCGTTAGTGTAAACCTTTTATTGCGAATTAGGGTCTTCTTTTCTTGCTGGAGTTTTCTGATAACATTATGTTTATTGCAGAATAGTTTTAACTTATCCTATGGCAAAAAATATATATACCTATGCGTGCATACATTTGACGTTATATATATATTTTCTTAAATTGGATAGTACATATACCTTCATTTTAGAAATTAAAGCATCCTGTTTGTCGACCCTGGTTCGAGCATTATGTATTTTTTTTAAAATTTGGTCATAAGTTTTTTTACAGGAGCCAACCCTTGTTTTTGCGTCTTTAAGTGTTATATGTAGCAAATCATCGTCTAAAGTGGCGATGAAAGTATTTAATATTGACAAATCCTCTCGTAATTCATCAATACATTTCGACTTGATTTTGTGTAGCTCAGAAATTAGATTATTTTCCGTTTTCACCTCTACAGTTTGAATCTGTAAATTCTGCAATCGATTTTTCAATTCTGGAACCATCTCCTGAAGTTTACGCAATTTTTTGTTTTCTTCCTGAATTTCTTTTCCAATTTGGTAAGATCTTCGTTCTAAAAATTAGAAAAAAACATCAAGAGTCAAAATTACATGTTCACGTGCATTATGAATTTCGGATTAAATTGGGCTGGTTTAATTTGAATTTTGCGCCCTCCTCTTGTTTAATTCAGTGAGCGCGACTTTTACGAGAAAAATTCTGACACCCCCTAATCCCAAACCCACAATAGCACCTTGTATATTTTAATACGTATAATTGAAATATGTAACATACGAATGCCCATCTTCGCTTTTTTGTGGCGAGGTTCTTAGTTGTCTCCAACATTTTTTAGATATTCCACAAGTAGTGTAACGGTTTCCAAACGCATATGGTTGTAAAATGCTTTTTCCACTGATTCTAACTTTTTATTTTGTAATTTTAACTCCTTACGATTCTCTCTTATTTTTTCCTTTAAAGCTTTCATACGCATTTTCATTTGAGATCGAACTTTATGAGTAAGACAAAGTTCGTTTCTGCCATTGAAAAATTAAATCTTCAATTTATTTTGTTACTCACAAATGGCAGATCATTTAAAATGAAACTCGCTTACCCACGACTTAATATTTCCTCAGCCAATTCGTATTTCCCGGTAAGATTTGCAACAATTTTCTCAAGTTTGAGTACCTTCATTTTAATAATTTCGAATGTTCGAGTGATTGTTTCATCAGTAAGACCAAGTTGCATCAGGTTGGATTTGTTTTCTAAGATGAGGGAAAGTTTGAAATTTAGTCAAGCAAATTTATAACTGTCTATGACACCATTAAAGATTTTTAGTACCCAAAATTTCATCAGACTTGTCCTTCCGAAACAGATCCACCCATTCCCATTTCGCCTCATGCTTCAATTCCCGTACAAAACAATCTTCTAAATTTTTCAATTTTATCGTACACTCTCCTTGTTTGGCTGCGTTGTCTTCAATTTGACGGTCATATTGTGACCTATGTAAATATGTAGAAAATTTAAGTTTGTATATGCATATTGTGTTAGATATTTGATACTAAGTTTTACAGTGCAAAAGTCGCACATACATACTTAAGCTCTTGTAAATTATTTTTTAAGATGGTTTTGCGACTCCCCAATTCTTGCAAATCGGCTTCAAGTTGCTTCACTTTACTTTCTAAATCCTCTTTTGTCTAACAGCTTGTCCGTTTTAAAATTTTTGGAATCTCTCTTCTCGCTTTTTCACTGCCTTCCACCTTCCCCATGGCATTGGAAACTCGTTGCAATTCTAAAGTTTGTCTTTCAAGTCTGGCTGACAAGGATTTTATTTCAGCTTCAATCTGTACATTTAAATAGAAAATTACATATGTATATTGGAATCTGTAAAAAAAATATTTGTATTTCTTACGTCTTCCTTTAAATCTTCATAAATTGTCAACTGGTCTGACAATTTATCCTTCTCGAATGTCATTTTATCCTCGTCATAATTTCGAATATCTTCCTCCGTTAGGTTAAGTGGTTTTGCTCGTTCATTAAACATACTCATGTAGGCGACCTCCATTAAATCCACCTCTTTGAATTTTTGTAGTTGATTCCGTAGTGTATTTATCTCCCTGGAAAGTTTTTCCTCATGTTCCAGATTGAGTTTTCTGTTTTTTTTACTTGTTCCTATTCCTTCATTACTTCTTTATGCTTTTGATCTAACTCTTTTGCCGATTTAATTGTGGCCCGCAGGTTGTCCAAATCTAAAAAAAATAAACAGTAAGCTTGCAAATTAAAGCTATTTACAAGGAAAATCCTGTAATTACTTAAATATGTATTTGAGCTAGGCTTGACAGTTTCAATCATATTGAAAATAATGCAAGTTTTCTTTTTCTATTTAAGAATTTTCTATTGTACAATAGAAAAATTACATTGTCGTAAATTTAAATTACATAATATAAATTTACGACAATGTATTTACAGTACAGAGAACAATATAAACATAATGTTCGTCGTTCCAATTTCTAATTTTCTAATTTATAATTCTTGGCAAATTTTTTTATTTCCCAATTTACCCTTTCCCAAAGATGTCTTGGATTCCACCAATTTTTTCAAGTCGTTATTTCTTTCCTCAAAATTAAACAGCTTATCGAACCGATTTTTCAATTCATTTCCTGTAAGTTGAAACGGCCATAGGGTTTCTTCTTGTCGCACCAAGAGCAAATTTTGAATAACTGCTGGTGATATTCCGAGAATTTTAGAAATATATTCTCTAGCTTTATCTGAATTTAAGTCAGAAGTATCTCCTCTCCACCGTATGGCGCAGTTAGATTGTCTCTGACTTTTCTTTCCGTTGATGTAAAGTTTCCACTCAATATCCAAGGGATTGCCTCCTTTCTCCAATTGCAGTAGGACATATGCGGAAGGTAAATTTGGCTAAGGAAAAATAAGGCATGCAAAGCTCCGTTTGAAAAATTGCTTATTTTTGGCAAATCCACATAATATTTTAAACAAATATTCATACCTGACTTTCTGTCGGGTTCGATGATACGAATGCTTTCACTGGAAATAGATTATAAGAGTTATTTTTTTTACTTATTACTGCCGCATTTTATTTTGTAGAAAATTTATTTCTATAGTCATTCAATTTTTCTTACTCTGTTCTTTTCCCGGGCTCGAAGGCACAATTCCAGTCAATGCGAATCCAATAACTTCAATGATGGCCTTTATCGGAAAATATTTAATAAAAATATGTTGAGTACTTATTGTATGTGTATACATACACACAGTAATTACATATATATGTATATATGTATGTGTGTATGTAATTACTGTTTAACACTTACCGTCTTACCACTCCCATTATTCCCTTTCAAGATTGTCAAATTATCGTGGAAATTAATTTTATGTACTAGATTATCACCGTCAGGACATCCAAAACTCCTTATACCGTAAAATTTCAATGTTTTTAACTTAATCATTATATATTCAAAGGTTTGCACCTTATTTTACTTATTTCATATGTTACTTAGTTTACTTAGTTCATATGTTATTCATATGTACTTAGGTCTTTTCTTAATTCAACATCCAACATACATACATGCATACGTATGCAAGGCATGTACGTATACGGCTGTGTTCTGGATATATGTACGCCTGTGTTCTGGATATATGCGAAAATAATCTTTGTGAAACTGGAAAGGTTCAAGATTTTGTATAGCATACATACACATGTGACATGTGTATACACATGTCATGTATGTATGTAATGCATACTTGGATTACATATACTTATACAATGTAAGCAAAAGTTTAGTATATTAAATACATTATACAGTAGAAATGCATATTTATATCTGCTCAACAACATCGGAAGACCGTCGTGTGCCCATTTTCCTATTTATGTATCAAGACGACATGCACATTATCGATATGTATATGATATGGAAATTATATTATGCGACACGTCTTACCCTCTGTCCAACAGAATGCATACACACATATGTATGCATACAATGTTAAGTTGTGAATGATGCACTCAATTGTGAAATAGAAACTGTTCTCCAAACAATATTTGCATTTAATTTATGTGACTCTGCAGGACAACGCCATTTGTGCAGAAAGTAAATAATTAATTACTCAACATTAACTGGATTATCACTGCACTACTTCTTTAGTTATACAACATATACATATACATAAATATATGTTCAAGCTCAATAAATTTTCCATAAATATTTGCTTATGTACAGCACAACTACCTTTATGAATGGACGACCAGCTCAGGTCGTCTGAGGAAGGAATACATACATACAATTGTCACGTCAGATCTTAAGGGGAATACTGTTTAAGATCATACCTCTAATAGCGTAGAGAAACTTATCGTCTTTTTTGAACGAGATTTTCTCACCGCCTCGAGATTTCTATGACTCGCACCACCACATAATTTTGTCATACTGGGAGAAAGGTGATGATAGAGTACTCGAGGAAAATGTGTCCAGATTACAACCCATGAGCACATCCCTTTTAAGTCTCCACGTGACCTGGGCACACCCCCTTTGAGTCTCCACGTGACGTGTGACCTGGGCACACCCCCTTTGAGCATCCACGTGACATGTGACCTGGGCACACCCCCTTTGAGCATCCACGTGGCATGTGACCTGGGCACACCCTCTTAGAGTCTCCACGTGACCTGTGACCTGGGCACACCCCCTTATAGTCTCCACGTGACCTGTGACCTGGGCACATCCCCTTTGAGTCCCCATGTGACGTGTGACCTGGGCACACCCCCATGGAGCTACGTTAAACCTACTCTTCGAGTCTCCAAGTGATATGGGACATGGTAACGCTAGGTTCGTCACAAGACGTGCGATGCGACACATCCGCTTAGGGTTTTCACGTTACCTATGATTTGGGCACACCTAATTTGATTCTTCGTGACCTGGGCACGCCCCCTTGGGGCCCGGCTAGACGGGCCATAAATCTCGTACATAAATAAATCATAAATTCAACTTGAAAAGCAGAAATAAATATATATTTTCCCAAATATTTTGCACCTAACTGAATTTGTGTATGTTCGATTTCTATTTCCAGTTATCGACAGACGCACAGACAATCATCCTCAGTATTGAAAATTCTCCCACTTATGTGGTTAACGCAAGTATGTAGGTTAAGAAATAAAACGTCACTCAATAAATGGTTTATAAAACAACAGCTCCATGCAGTTTTAGTGCACTGAATGAATATTACAGTTCACCTCACAGATAACCTCGCATCCCTCAACAAACAAGTAGTGTCTGTATGTAAGAATAATTTGTCATAAATTCATTTTCAGTAAACTTTCTGTCACAGAGAAGATAACACAAATAAAGCGTTTCGCCTCAAAATGTCGTCCATAAAGTCTAAATTCCAGGGTTGCAGAAATCTCATCTCACCTTCAGAAATCTCATCTCAGTGAGAAATAATGAGATTAGTGAGAAATATGAGAAATAGTGAGATTTATGGGCGCCATCTAGCGGATAACGTGATGCACTACCAATAGTACTTTATTATTACCACTAGATGGGGTAATAAATCTCACTATTTCACATTTATCTCACTCAGGCCCAAATGAGATGATTGATATATATCATTAAATCTCATTAAATCTCACTTGGTGATATATATCACTTGCAACCCTGCTAAATTCAATACTTTTCTACTAATAATTTATTCCATTCTGCTCGGCTATGTTGTTCTTCAACTGTACTTTATCCTCGTCGCTGCACCACTTTACATTTACAAAATTACGATAATATTCTTATCCCGGTGGAAAAAAAGGATTTCATTCCGCATTAAGTGTTAATAATTGTTTTTTCGCTCCAGACGATATAACAGGTCGACCAAGATGTTCCCTTAATTTTATTCTTCACGTAAAAGAGCCGCATTCTATGAACGACTTGATTTCAAAGTTGGAAGAATTAGTTGCTAAGGTAAAGAAATATTTAGAATTTTTGGGTAAAAAAATATGATTGTAAATAATTTTAAACTTTTAACAGCATCCCAAACTGCGTTGCACCCTTACGAGGTGGATGTCCGTCTACTTTTGGAAAACCTGTGACTTCCAAATTTTGAATCAGGTCTCTGTAAATGAGGAATGCGATCCGGAAAAGCTATCCCAATTTATTACCGCCATAATCGAAAAAAGTTTCAGAGTAGACGGACCTCTTTGGGAAATTATATCTTTCCCCAACTACGCGCATGCGGAGTACGGCACAAACTCCGCCGTAGCACTCAGATTTCATCATTCCCTTGGAGATGGCCTCGCTGCCATGACCTTAGTGCGTCAAATGTGTGACCCGGGCGCGGCAGGTGACGAGGAAATCGGCAAAATCTTAAAATCTGTCCGGAAGAAGAAAAGTATACCGTTATGGATAAAATTATTGTCCGTGTTTCCACTCCTGTTCGTCACCCCGGTCAAGTCACTTTATGACCTACTGAGGGGATACAGCTCTCAGAAATTTCCATGAGAATAAGGGTTCTGAAATGAGTCGCTTGTCCATTCGGATTGAGTTGGCCTTGCTGAAAAAAATAGCCAGGCAGACGGGGACAAATGTGACGTCCGTAATTCATGCCGGGATAGCGGGGGCTGTTCAAAGGACTATTCTGGAAATGGGTGGTGACCCTGAAAAACATACCGCGGCGCTGTATGCCCTTCCCATGCGGAATCATCCGGGGACCATAAAAAATAATTGGTATGACTTATTAACACAAAAATATAAAACTTTTTTTTTTGATACAACAATGTCAAAACGAAAGTTTTAATACAACATTGTAATACGTCAGGTAACTAAATACTAATAGGTGTAAACTTATTCTTTTGTATTGCTTTTTAGCGGGTCTGATGAGCCCGTTGGGTGGGGAAAGCCGGCTTCAAAGAGTGGCGCGCATCTTTAAAGATTTGAATCATCTCATGTATTCAACCTTTCCGGTCGGAGTTATTATCGGGGGAAAATTGAGGACAATCTTGGAGAATTCAGTTACCTACATCCACTCAAACTTTGCCTGGTTTGGGGAACCCTTGAAAATGTTTGGGCATGTTTTTGAGACAGTTGATATGGCCAATGGGCTTCAGCATCCGGGAAATTCGCGGTTCATTGTTACAATGACGTACAATGGAAAGCTAGGGGTAGAATTTACAGCAGATAAGGCAGTGTTTCGAGGCGACAGGCTTAAAAGATTGGGAGACTATGTGAGAGAGGAGTTTGAATTGTTGGAGAAGATTGGCAATAACGTAAAGCTGCAAGTCGGGCATGTTTAGGTAACTAGATACATATATGTGGAACAGTAAGAAAATTTGTATTTGCTATGACATTGCAGTTTCCAGTCCAGAAACAATTTTATATCAACCATTTAAGAATAAGTATATAAAATTATATTTTTTTATTAATTTAGATATATATATATATATATATATATATATATGTATATGTATATGATATGAAAAAACTATATTGTTGTTCGAATTGGATACATACATATATATTTACAAGATATGGTTGTCAAGTTATGAGTTTCGTTGCATAAATAAAGAAATTACATAAAAAATAATATTAGTGTTTCCTAATAATACTATAGTGTTTAACGTAAGATTAATTTACCTTAAATCTATACATTTTATATGCACACATATAAATGTATAGATTTATATTTAGGTTGATGGTTTGTACTAACACGGATAAATATTGTTGTATTTATCTGTGGTGTGCGGTTTTCATCTTAACAATTTAAAATAATAATAAAATAACAGTACAAATCCTAATGTTACGGGACTGATGAATAGACCATCCCGGTTCTAATAATGATACGTTTTTGTAGACCGAGGAAGATTCTCTAATTTTCACTTTATTTTCGCTTTTACTATTTTCACGTACATACTTGAACCTAAATCTCTTATCCTAACCTCTTGAGTCCTTGCTACCGACTAACTTAACTTTTCTCTCCCCGACTCTGCTGTGGAGATGGGTATTTTTAGCCCGGACTTCACCCAGTCCTGGCTCACCCATCTCCACAACACCCCACAACTTGAAACATAGGTCACGCTACCGTGACCGATGTTCCAGGAAGGTGTCGGGAGGGTCTCTTTATGGTGTCTAATTACATTACAATCTAATTACATTCTAGTTTAATTACGTTCTAATCTGCTTACTCATCACCTCATAAGATTTCATACTGCAATTTTATGCTGACATTAGATAGTTTTACGTAATCTGTTTGACATAGTGAATTAGGATTACGGAGGTCTTAAATGGTAGCTAGTGTAATCTGAGAAACTACATTCTACAACAATGCTGATTGATGCGTTTCCCACGATGATGATGTGATGAGTGCTGTCGAGTTGGGTGGCAGTCGTAGTTGATTTGGTCGTCGGGTCGGTTGGTTTGGGGTCTTATTATTAGTCTTCACATGTTGGGAATGGACAAGTTTACGGTGGTACGGTGGTTCTGGCTATGGGGGTGCCTGGGTGGTTGTATGGGAGTGGCTGCGACGGGAGCAGGGAAGTGTCCTCCTAATACTTTACAGTACCTCGACCGTGAATTTGAGGTTGATTGCTATCGTTGTCTGGATGGTGGTGAGAACGGGCGAATTTTTATCCTGAGAGGCTCCAACTGGGAGTGTATTCCTTGCGCGAAATTCCCACATCGCTCTAATGGGCGTTTGTTCGGTATCCATTTCGTGGTGAACTCTACTTACTGCGCGTATCCTTTTTTATTTGCCAAATATCGTACGGAGGATATGGATTGCGCGGATAAATGTGAGCTATTTGACTGGTCTTTGGGTATTTGTGTGTGAAAGTGTGATCATCATTATTTATTTATTTATTTTTAGCTCTTCTTCCCCGGGTGGTAGTTGAGGTGATAGGACGGCATCCATGTATCCGTCCGTCGTTTCTGGTGTCGAATTGGACAGCACGAGGTTCCTTACTACGCCTGGCCGTGTCGCATTCAACTCATCCTTCTTTGCGACCGCTGACACCGCCCACTCCGGCTGCTGTGGTTATCATCCAGGATGCCATCGGGGAACCTCTTCCCTCGACTCCCGCCCCGCCCGATGCGGCTTGGGAGGAAGAGGTTCTCGCCGCCCCACCTCGTCTGGTGGCTTGGCCGGAGGATGGGAATAAGGGGGTTGGTGGTGGTGGTGCTGGAGACATTTTGAACAACACCGTTGTTGTGGAGGGAACGCCGGCAGTGGAGACTCCAGTGATGACGGTGGGGGAGGAGACTCCTGGGGACAATGTCAATCGGGGTGGGGAAACGGCGCAAGGTGGTTCTGCATTAAATACATCATTTTTAATATAACTCCACCCGTTTTTGAATAGTATTATTATTGCAAATAATTTTTCTTAGGTGATGTCGGTGTCTTTTTGACGGTGTGTCAGAAAGCCCTGACGGGGAAAGTAGAGTTGAGTAATGCAATAACGTACACAGTCCGAATGGCAACACAATACTGAACTTTATTAACAGGGTGCAGGGTATTACATACGCTCACAGGTGACGCCCACCGACGATACCACGACCGTATTTCCGCCGGAGGAGGAGATGGTGACGCCCAACATCTTTTCTTCTGGAGATAATGGGACCGCTCTGCAGGTGTGGGAATCATTTAGGGGTAGGTGCTGCGGAATTAAACAAATTGTTTTTCTTTAAGTACGCATTCTTTCTCAGGATTAATATAGTAAATAATGTGTTTGATTTTTTTCATAGTTATCGTTTCTAATGACACCGGACTGAATAAGACGGGAGTGGTGGCAGGACAAACTGACACGATTCCTTGGCTTCCGGTGGGGTTGGTGGTTGTGATCCTAGTGTTGGTGGGGATAATTATTTTCATCTGCTGCCTTTTTCGCTCGCTTTCCCGATGGGATGTGTAAACTACGACTCATAGATTATTCATCATTATTATTATGATTCCTTAATTATTTTATGCATGCAGAGAGAATATTTTAAACTTGATTAAATCTAAACTAGTTTAAATAAATAATTCACTACTTTTTGACTACTTTTGATTAACTCGCTTTGGCATAATTGATCTTTTTCCTTCCTGGCCTGGTGGGGGCGGAAGGGTGATTCCTCCCAACCAGTTTTCACAGGAGAACAGTATTTTTATGCCAAATAAGTGGCCAGTATGTTTGACCGAGGCTCTTCCGTCGGTCGAGGTCTTGGGTGGACGATGACCGGGGAGGAGTAAAAAGCACGAGCCCTTCCGGCTGCTGCCAAGGAGTAAGGTTCTGAGGCAGTCGCCATTGGCACGCATTGCAATTTTCTTTTACGAGCACAGAACAAACAGCAACAGGTTATCATAATAATGATAACAATTGCATTAAATAGCGCAAGGGCAACAAGGAAAAAATATACTTTGTGCTCAAAAGCTGGGTCCCCTTGATCGCCGCTTTGGCAGAAGGAAGCAAGCTTAAGATGACTAACAGTTGTTGTGCGGTTTGGTGGTTCTTGTACATTAAGAACACACAGACGCCAGACACAAACACTAACCAAATGATGGCGATGCCGGAAAAAAGTGCGTGGTGATAAAATCCAAATTTTTCCTCAAAGCTGGTCACGTCCGGGTGCGTGATTTTGGTAAGGTTCAAAACGAGGTCACCACCATTCCAGGTGTGGTTGAATGCCTCGTCAAACTGATCATACCCTTTGTGTACCAACAAGGTTTGGTCGATCTGACTAGCCTGTTGCACCTGAGTGGTATTGAATCTTGCCCACCTGCCTGGGATGATAATATTTATGGTTGGTGCACCTACGACAAAACCTCCCGTCATACACGGTACTGGTAGTTTCACCGCTGGGTGAGTGTTTCCTAAGTTTATGATGCAACCACATGGAATTTCTGTTAGAAGAGTTCCTATGACTGGAGAGGAGGAGGGCAATAATTCATACGTGGACTTTTTCCCGTTTATGACACACAAGAGGTGTGAATTTTTCGGAGGTGCCGTCATTGCGAATTGATAAAATCCTTTTTGCCAACCTAATTTTACTACCGAGACTTCAGTAGTCCCCGCAGCTCTGCATTTAAACGGACATTTTTCGAATCTACTAGGATCTTCTTGATTTTGCTCAGTCAGGAGGGACCGAATGCACCCTACGTCGGCTGCAGTGGTGGTCCCGTAAGGGAAAACCTGAGAGATTCCTCTCTCAATTTGACAGTGAGCCTGGTCGGCGGAGTTTATTATGAACGAAGTGTCTTCTATGAGGAGCACTAAATCATGGGTGTGGGCTAAATGACATATCTGTGGGGTTTGGCCTTTGGATTGATGATAAAAGGGAACCGAAAATATTTCGGCTAGTTCCATTTTCCTATTTTTTACTCGGATGGGAATTTCCAATCTGATGTCTATTTCTCCCGTACCCGAATTTATGGAACAGCGTACCAATTCATGGTGGTAATATGCGGAGAGTTGCCCGGTAGGGATAGCCAGCTCCCGATCTGCCTTGGCCAGTTCGTCCTGTACTTTTAGGAGTTCTGAACTCAAAGCCTTTGGTAAAATCTCAGCGGAGGACAACTTTCCTGCTGCACAGTCTCCCATTATTTTAGAATACTGTTCCAATTCCATAAGTCTATATGCATCTTCTGAGAGACGTGCGATGAGGAGATACATGCGTAAGTTACCATCATGCACACTTTTCTGAAAATCCTCAAATTGATGTTTGTCTCTTTGCATCGAGTATGAGAAATGCGTATACAATTCTGACAACCCTGAGTCGATATGATGGTGCTCAAATTTTACCGCGTCTGCTATTTTAACTACATTTCGGCCTTGCTCGTCCGAACTAGTGACGAGGGATTTATACATAGCCTTATAGTCTACTTGTGGCGTAGGTGGATCAATGTAGTTAAATAAATGTGCCCCTATGTATCCGATACCTAATCCTATTAATCCCGCCTGACGTTTTGGACGGAAAATTTCATGCCAAGTATGGTTATTGATACTACGTCCTTGCCTGGTTGGTGCCCTGGTAGAGCCCAGCCGATCAAGATAAGCCTGGCTGGACCTTTCCAAAGATTCTTGGCTATTGAATTCGGCAGGTTGCAGTTCCAAGGGTTCCTCTGAAGGCGTTGCCGTTGTCCAAAGTTCTGGTCGCGATGCGTTTAAGTACCCTCCTTCCGGTGTAGTGGGACGTGGTGTGATTGTGGTTTCCGCACTCTCCAAGGATTCGGAGTCAACCGGTGCCGAGGTTGTCGTAGTCGTTGGAAGAATAGCGGCTCCGGATGTGAACCTGTAATCTTGTACAATATTCTTCAAACGGTTATGGTTAGTGACCAGTTTTGGAGCTGGTTGGTTAGTGGTGGCTTGGTAATACGCCTCCAGCCGCTTTGAGAAATAGCCAAGATTGTTATTCAGATACTGCTCTACCAAGCAAATTGCCGAAAAAGGACGACGCCCGCGGATTTCGTTATTCTCGCACACTTTATTGATACCGCTGATGAGGTAATCCTGCGGGGATGTGAAGGTATAATTGAGATGGAAGAACAACGGGCTAGTTTCTTCGTAAATAATGATGGAGGCGGGTTCTTTACGAACACCCCGGACAGCACGTGCGTCTTGGGCGATGTCTGCCCTTTGACCGTAGCCAGTAGGAGGAAGAGCCACCATATCTCCATTGCTGTACATACAAATATTCTAAATGATGCCACCAGTAGAGTGGAAACTCGTCTATGAAATAACGTACATGTAATAATTTTTTTTTTTTATTTTTTTATAACTAAACCGTTCCCGTAGTCTATTATCTATATATCAAGGCGCGCCGGAGGCCGCACTTTTCGACCTGACCGGGTTCCAGTTGGGGATCGCTGATCGGAGGAAGTAGTGACTGTCCTTTTATTAATGGCAGGAATCGGACCTGGGTCCGGCCTAGCCTGGCCCACTGGGTCGGTTACCGGGTTTTCCAGATCTCTGGAGCCTATCCCTGGGTCGTATGTAGAAAGATACTCATATCTTGGTACGATACTTTTTAAACGTTTAAAGTGGACTATTTGACTATCGTAAGGAGGGATTAACCTTGCTATTTCATAATTCTGATTAGTTAGTTGTCGTATGACCTTGTACGGTCCCCTGAACTTTATTGACAATTTTCGAGAGGCTCCTGCCTCATTTGGAGGGTGGTCCAACATAACGAAATCCCCTACCGTAAAAACGAGAGAGAGATGCGCCTTCCCAAAATTGGGTTTAGACCTGTCCTGTGTCACGAGCAACGTATTTTTTACTGCGTTCCGTACCCGTTGGAGATCTTCGAGGTACGTATCTGACATGGAGGGGATGCTAATTCCTAACTCGTATGGGACCCTTGGGTGTCTTCCCATCATAAGGAAGTACGGTGAAAAACCAGTGGACGACTGTTTTGCCGCATTAATGGCGAAAGTCGCTAAGCTTTTCCAGTGCCCAAACCAAAGCTAAAGCCTCTTTTTCGCATACACTATAGTTAAGTTCATGAATATTGAATAATCGGCTAAGATAACAAATTACTACCAATTGTCCCTCTTACGTTTTTTGATGTAAAACTGCCCCACACGCTGTGTCAGAAGCGTCTGTGTGGAGTACGCAGGGACGCCAATGCCTAAATCCGACCAACAACGGTGGACTGACAAGATCCTTTTTTAAGCTTTCAAACGCCTGCTGACATTCTTGGGTCCAGATTCGTGGGGAATCTTTTCTAGTTAATTCAAAGAGTACCCTAGCTCTATCCCCAAGATTTTTAATGAAGCGTCGATAGAACCCTAAGCAACCTAGATAACTACGGATTTTTGTAATGTCAACTTTTCCAGACTGATCCAAGGGTGGAGGCATTTTTGAAATGGCCTCTGTTTTCTTCGGATCGGGTTTGACCCCACCCCCTCTTGAGAGAATGAAACCTAAGATTTTGGCCTCTCCCGTGGCAAAAAGGCATTTTTTCGGACTCAGAGTTAAATTAACTTCGCGTAGCTTATCGAAAAATTCTCGCAGGTGGTCTAGATGCTCCGTAAAGGATTTACTAAAAACAATTCGTCGAGGTAAGCGAAGAGAGATTTAAAGAGGATATGATGAAACAACTGTCGGATTAGTTGTGAAAAGATAAATGGGGCCGTACTGACTCCCATTACGACACGATTCCACACGAACGAGCCGTCCATGTGGATGGTGCCCGTGACCTTTTTGTCACGGTCATCCAGTGGAATTTGAAAATATCCTGACGCTAGATCAGTCCTGGTTAAATGGGTGAAGCTAGATAAGAGCGAGAAGATATCCTCAACCTCAGGCAAAACTTGTTGACAGTCGTGTATGCATAAGGCATTGACTTTTCGTAAGTCCACCACTAAGCGCATACTTCCATTGGGCTTTTTAACCAACAGCATTGGAGACGTTGTTTCACAAACCTGTTGTGAAATAATACCGGCTTTTTCCAAATGCTCGAGATAATCTTTTACCTTGATGCGTTCATGCATTGACATCTTATACGCCTTGGAAAAGACAGGGGCATGGTCCTTTACGTAAAGCCGGACTCCGTTTGCCCCATCCTTCCAAGGAATATTGAGACAACCCAGATCGGATAACCCCTTATCATCCCAGGTAAAGATGTCGGAATATTGAGACAATAATTTTTTCAGTTTTATCAGTTCTGAAGGGGAAAGGTCAGAGGCGATTTGTAAAGAATCTAGTTGTTCCTTACTCATACGGGTAGGTCGCCCATTTATCTTGGACGAGGACGAGTCTGTATGAAATACTTGATGAGCGGGCTTTTTCTTATTAATATAATATTTCGTGCTTATTGGTGAGAGATATCCTACTTTCGTATTTTTATGAATTACTACCCCAGGGCCTATAGAGGATAAAATTATTTTAGTGATTTGTTCTGGGGTGGTAACGAATCCTGGTCCGACTACCGAGTGCTGGTCCAGAAAAGTGGAGTCGAATTCAAAGACATAATCTGTAGAGGGTTGCAGACATTCCCTCATATCAATTGTGACTGGTAAATATTCATATCCTACAGTGGTTAAATGTAAATCTGCTGCGGCTCGGACTATCACACACCCGGGAGGCAAAGTTTGCTGGGTGTGATCAGAGGAACAAAAGGACAATTCTTGAATTGCTTGCTCCCGCTGAAGTTCCGTGTCGCTTAAATACATTGGGAGGCAGGTGTTTCCCAAACGAACCTGCCCTGTCGTATAATTGATAAGGCATTGTTCTTTATTTAGGAAATCGTTGCCCAATATGAGTGGCCGAACTAACGAGGGCGTCACATAAATTCTTTGTGACACGATACGATTATCCAACTTAATTAAAATAGTAATGAATGAATTTAAAGATTCTTGTCCACCAATTCCTCTAGCCTGTAATGGTTCTCTAAGAGTGTGGACGGAGTAACTAGATGCAAATTGAGGAGAACAAATGGAGATCGAACTCCCCGAGTCGATTAATGTATTTTGTTTGAAATCCTGATCATATTGCGTTCCAAGGAGGGCTAATAAGACTAAGACTAGCATTGGACCAGACAGTCCGTAAGACGAGAAACCGAGGCCTGTAACACCCACTTCTGCTGAGTCCTCGCTCTCAGCAGAAGTTACTTGTTTCCCGCCGTATTTTGATTTCTGTGGAAATCCCGCAGTCGCTGCATCAAGCGGTGTCTCTCCGGACAAGACGCTGCTTGGTGCGCTCTGGAGCCACATTGAAAACAGAGACCGTGCCCTTGTTCATCCCTATATTGGCGTGACCATCCAATCAATTCTCCCGGTTGAGCCCCCATGTTACGGGACTGATGAATAGACCATCCCGGTTCTAACCCCACCAACACTAGGATCACAACCACCAACCCCACCGGAAGCCAAGGAATCGTGTCAGTTTATCCTGCCACCACTCCCGTCTTATTCAGTCCGGTGTCATTAGAAACGATAACTATGAAAAAAATCAAAAACATTATTTACTATATTAATCCTGAGAAAGAATGCGTACTTAAAGAAAAACAATTTGTTTAATTCCGCAGCACCTACCCCTAAATGATTCCCACATCCCGGTTGAGCCCCCATGTTACGGGACTGATGAATAGACCATCCCGGTTGAGCCCCCATGTTACGGGACTGATGAATAGACCATCCCGGTTCTAATAATGATACGTTTTTGTAGACCGAGGAAGATTCTCTAATTTTCACTTTATTTTCGCTTTTACTATTTTCACGTACATACTTGAACCTAAATCTCTTATCCTAACCTCTTGAGTCCTTGCTACCGACTAACTTAACTTTTCTCTCCCCGACTCTGCTGTGGAGATGAATATTTTTAGCCCGGACTTCACCCAGTCCTGGCTCACCCATCTCCACAACACTAAAGTATATACATATGTACGACTAAATAAATTGTTGTTTATTAACTACAAGAATTAATTTGAAATTGATTGGTAAATAATTTAGATGCTAACTTTAGTACAGTTCTTTATTTATGTAGATCTTACGTAAATACACATTGACACAGATAAATGGATTTTTATATCGCCGACGTTACCCGGAATAGTAAATCATGCATACATACATTATTTAAATAAATATGTATTTGAATATTTATTTATTTAAATTTAGAGTCTCAACTTTAGACATTTGTATAATGTAATGGTTTAAAATTAAAAGCAGCCCTTGGAGTTTCATTTGCCACACAAGGCGCTGAAGAAAATTATTTATGTGTACATGTCGAAAGGTTCGATTCGAACCATATCTTGACCATATCGGCCTATGTAGGTATTTCGCTGGAAACATTAATAGGATAGTTGAATTTGTGTGAAATCATTTCAATACCTCTGGCAAGTTGGTGTTACCTTTAATATACATATACAGAATATACGTATCTGCATATACAAATTTACTTAAACTAAAATTACAACAATACATACTTATGTATATCAAACCTTTAAATCGGGTTCAATATACGTGTGATCAATAACTTTTACTTTATTAGAGTACGGCTGAATACATAATCAATCCAGACACATCTGCATATGTATGACTAATCCTAAGCAAAAATATATTTACCCCAACAAAATTTAATAATCCTAATTGCCTCAGGTATGTACGTATATCTATGTAGCATGTGAAAATATCGAAATCATCGGGTCACTCTGTTCTTATGTATGTAACTATCCGTGCGTCCTTTTCTTTGATTACAAATGGATTTTCACATCATACTACTACATATATTATACAATAAATCCTGTATCGTTCGTTACAAAGTTATACGACCAGCGTTTATTTTACAGTTTCAAATGAGTAATAACATTACTTAAATATTTAGCTCCACAACTCGACTACATTACTAAGCGTTATTGGATCACTAAATTCTAGTCAACTTAGCTAACCAAGGTCCAGAATGCTTACAGAGAATACAGCTTCACACAAAGTGCTTAGATATTCAAAAAATGTGATCCTTGTGCAAAAAAGACTAGAAATGCTTGCCGTGAAAACATTATCTGTTTGGCTGATATTCATTCTTCCCACCTATTGCTCGTCGTTGAGACATTTTTCAACCTTCGGTTTTATTCAGACTTTGCTACAACACATAGATCCCAGCTGCAAAATAATTTTAACTCATCATAGCTTGCAATCGGAACATTTCGAAGGTATTGTTCCAAAGAAAGGGATTTATATTTACAAGTTACCTAAAATGACTAGCACATGGACACTTGCCAAAACTCCTTATAGCTTCCATAATAAACGAGGTGTTTTAACACTTCCTGATAAGACTAGGTTTAATTGCTTTATCGGCATTCCTATAATTCAACTAACAGATTTCAGCTGGCAATCACCTGCAGAAATTGGAGATAATGGGTTCATCTGCGTCAACCGACATCGCGGAAAGATTATGCATGACATTTTGTATTCAAACTCGAAAACTGTGTCTTATGTAGATGCCCAGTCCAACCCTAGGATTTCCCTTTTAGTCCAGGTTCAACTTAATTTCAGCCGTATCATGATATTTTCTTACAGCAAGCCTATCTTTAAATTTTGCATCTTTTGGGTACTCCAAAACAATCGGGCTACATGGTATCGTCAATGTCGGCCAGGTTCAGTATGCACAATGTTAATGGAGTCACACAAAGCAACTGTGGGGTTAGCTAACCATATGAACTTTTCAACCACCTCTCTCGAACCCCCAAGTGACTTTTATCTGCAAAGTTACCAGAAGATGTCTCTCAACTTATTTGGATTTTATAGTCAAAAGGAGGCATGCCTTGCTTATAAAAAGGGACCATTTTACATGATCCGAGAGAAAAGACAGAGAGGTCGTGCGGCGCTGTTTTTCAGTCTAATTTGCCTAGGGAATTTCACGTATGGTCAGGCCAGTAATGAGGCAGAAGATGGTACACACAGAGCGCGGATGAGACGCGGACCTGAAAGAAAGACCTACACTGAATTCGTTTTCGCCGACTCGATCAAGGAAGATGGACAGGCGCCAATGCTATATTACACCACAATATCACAGGGATTCTCCTTCATGACGTGCTATTCTGAACAAACTTTATCTTTTGAGATGCTTTTGAGACCGTTCGATATCGAGGTATGGATTGTGATAATTCTTTCTGTGCTAACAATTATGGTTGCTTTAGTAGTCGTTTCGATTCCTCATTATAATTGGATGATGTGCACTGCGATATCATTTTCACACTTATTCTTAATATCAACCATGTTTGAGAGGCCGACCACAGTTCTACGTAAATTGGAGGTGAAGACGGAATTCAGAGTGCTAACTGGTATTTGGGTCTTGGTCTCCATTATTTTGACAAATGCATATCTTGGCCTGAGTATAACTTCGATATCTGCTCCACTAGAGTCGAAATCAGTTACACGATTCGAGCAGTTAGCGAAACCAGGATGTATCTGGGAAGATGTGAAATGTCACCTGGATCGGATTCAAGTCTTAGATCAATACATTTATAATGTTAATTACCATATTAGAGTTTTCTGGGAAAAATCGCAAGGCAGTGAAGCATTCTGGAAAGATTTGTATCAAGAATATGGTATGGTGTTTCCAGATGATAGAAATATAACTTTAGAACTTGTTAGAAATAAATCAGTTCGCAAATTCGATGTCGATAAAGATTACATATTGCTACCATATTCCATTGAGTTGAATATTTCAAAGTTCGTATTGAGTGATAACAGTTTTTATTCCGCTTTGAGGAATTTTAATAAAAATACTGCGAAGGATATCCTCAAGAAGTGTACTCCTCGGTGCACACGGATTGATGTATATGATTTGGTAAAACTTCGATTATTTGACTTGCTGGATCCCTGGCACATACCAAACCCAATGGTTGGAAATCTATCTGACATGCGTCAACTAAAGGATTCCTGGGACATAGAGCTTCAACTGATTCAATGTGGAAGAACTGCTCTAATTCTGGGGGAATATGAACTCCAGTGGGAAAATCGATATTTTAAAAAGCATTATCCATGGTTGAAGTTCTTTGTTGCGAAAAATCCAATGTTCAAAGTTGAGTCTGGTTGGAAGTTTAACACCAATGGGATTGCAATCACCCCGATAATATTTAGGAAATTGTATGTGGCTGGGATTGTACAACTGTTGGATACCTGGCCACACAGAGTGACATCTAGAAGGAAAAATATAACCAAAAAGGTTCACAGCATTATGGGTATTGGAAAAGTGGATAACCCTGTAAAGCGAATTTCATTGGATGGGAGCGTTCAAAGCATATTTTGGATCTACTTGATTCTCATGATTACAGTTGCGTTAGAGTATGTAGTTTTTGAGTTTAATCTTTTAAGATGTATGTGGATTAATTTATGTTGGATCTTTAGGCTTTTAAAATTTAAATGGAAGCATGTTAGAAATTATGTTTATCGGTCGAAGAGATAGACTTTTATTAAGGCTTGCTAGCATCGTCAATGTTGTTAGAAAGGTAATTGTTATAAGTATGTAATTTACTCTATCTATACTCAATGATTATTAAAATAGAGAATTAAGTAACCTTGGTTTCATGAACTATGCGAAAGCCTAATATGAGCGTGTGAATTTTTTCTCCGCATACTATGTGGCACATAGTGACCGAGCATTTCTGCATTGGTCAGCAGAACATATTCATTGTTGGCCTAACTTCTATACTACGCAAGGTCCCATTAGTTTCCCTACAATTAGTGTTGATCGTGTTAAGGGTTAACATTTTTAACTGCAATGACCTGTGAAGTGAGTAACACAATTATCTATCAAAATTTCTCAAAATTTATTTATCAAAATCAAAATTTGAAATTCAAGTGTAATTTTAATTCGACATAAATGTCCGCCTGGAAATACATACAAAGATTATGAGATCAGATTATAAAATTTATCATCGGGATGTCTTTAATTACCGTTAGATTGATAAACCGAATATAAACCCTGAATAATATTCAGGGTTCGTTCGGGTTTCGGGTCACGTACATATTCAGTGAATATGTACGTAGTGCACAGACAAGGCCATATGGTCCTGTGTAATTAAATTTTTAACATTAGTGTAAATATTTGAATTCCATAACATGGAATTCAATTTATTTAATGTACATATTATATATGTAGGTACACAAAATCATTATGTAAGTGCTGCTTGATCAATAAATGTAACTAAAACAAAAATCCTACATTGAATGTGTAATGCACTGAAGTTAAGTGACTTAACCAAATCAACCATGTTATGTATTTATTACTACATACATACAGTATGTAGCTAACTCATAGTCCAACCATATCAAGAACATAATGTCAAGCTTGAAAATATTTTCCGTTGGAAGCACTTTGAATTTTCAATTGAGTTTCTAAAGCATTTTCTTGTGCATTTTATTTACTAGGGTTTCTCAACCAAGCGATGGTGATTACACGTCGGAATTTAGGAATAAAATTTGACAATTTTTTTAATTGGTCCAACTATTTACTCTTAATTAAATACAGGCCAACTATTTATTTCACGGGAAGGATCACAAGTGAATTTACGATATTATGCTGAACTGATTTTTGTTTAGAAGTATGTATACAATTAAATTAGTAGCCATCACATATTCAGAATCCTGACTGCATAAAAAATTTCGGGCAGATATGGGAATCGATAATAAATTTAATTACGGTTTTGACCGTCTTAACCTTATATTAGCAAGTTGTCTCATCCCGACTAGAGAACGGACTCTGTGGGAGCTCTCTGCTGCATAGCCATTCCGTATGGCTGGGTTCACCCTGCAACAGGTCGAGCACCTACCCCGTACTAACACAGAGCCAAGTAGGATTGGGAAGCTGCCCTGGCTAGGATTCGAACTGGCAGCTGCGTGGTGACGGCCAACCAACCAAACCCCTAGACCATAAGGACTCCCATAATCGAACCTGGCAAGCGTCACGTCCCTCTGATCCTGCACACTGCATCGAGTCCGTTAGATATGGACCATACACTGCCTTACAATCCGCCTCACTAATAATGGGGACATCCACCACTTGCAATTGATCCGATAACGTAGTAGCACCCTCAGATTTGACACCTTCGTGGATAATAAAATATTGAAGGATAAATCGTGCATGTTTTAAGAGGTAGTGCCAAACAAATGTTACCCCAGCCAGTAGTATGACATATAGTTCCGGCAACGGGTCTAGAACCGTAAGCTGGTAGATCTATGTATTGAACTGCAGGACCCAAAACGACGTCAGATGGTAGCTACGACATATAAGTACAATTAAATTATTTAGATCTGAACGGGATAGTTCCAGTAGCCTCAAAATCAATATCGTGACACGGCCATGTGCACTTACAACTAATACGGAGACATCGTGGTTATTGCTTTCTGCATTATACTCATGATCTTGGCAGTACTTTTGAACTTTAAAAATGTGCCCGCCCCTGTTATGATATGAAGATCCAACGCGTACCGTTAAACTGTATGCTGGACGAGCGGCTGTGCACGACCTAAGGTTTAATGGAAAATTATTCTCAGCAAGTGTTTATGATGTGTGGGCCGGGTAAACCACTTAATGTCAAGTATTGTAAATGACTTCATGTCTTCTTAAAAATAGTTAGAGGTGCCAACGATAAGTTGGCTATTGTATAATATTTATGATTTATGGGTCTTTTAAAACACATTTGCTTGGCAAATTTATTTCTTCGACGTCCTGGATTTTTTTAAGCTGACTATTTTTCAATATTGGGAAGCCTAAGAATTCTACAACACGTCATAACGATTATGAAGGTAGACGAATTAGAACTAATATTTCGAAAGGTCTCGAAAGAAAACCCGGACATCGAACTATGCAACAATTAGTTCACGAAAAAGTTTTCTTACACCTTGCTAAATTAAGTAAAAGTATTTTGTTTAAACTCCTTACGCCTCGTCAGAACGTGCCGTGCAGATATCAACGATCCCCCACAGATGTGGGTTCCCCCCGCATGAACAGAGACTTGGTACGGATATTCTTCTATGGTCGCGTCGTGTCCTCCCACAATTCGCACGCCTCCCAAAACAGTCGATTTTTTTGTGAGTCCTGGGGAAGAACATGTTTATGAATAATGTTCACCTTTGTTCTCCAAAGAGAAGATGGACAAATTTCACAATATGTGATCCTCCACGCCTCCGAATTATACTCACGATTGCACAAAAATCGCTTCCTCTTTTTTATTATAATGTAGACACGTTTGAATTTTTCTTACAATGTAAGGTAAGCCCTTATCAACGAATTTATAAAATTGAACCCCAGCACTTCTGGGCATGGTACGGGGCAAGAG
>QIRE01000075.1_pt1 | contig 24346 bp, 20 predicted proteins | sample 2940141 | NCBI WGS metagenome assembly QIRE01 (sample SAMN09273532, study PRJNA473421) | Gut metagenome, whole genome shotgun sequencing project. | isolation source: gut tissue | host: Folsomia candida VU population | place: Netherlands: Amsterdam | collected 2016-03-06
ATCTGGTCTTGCCCGCGCCGCCCGAAACAGACGGCGACAGCGGCACGAAATCCGTGGTCAGCTATGTCGCGCTGTTCGATATCGCCAATCCGGGCGGTGAATTGCTGTCGGGCATGACGGCGCAGGTCTTTTTCGTCACCGACAGGTCCGAAGATACGCTGGTCATCCCGGGCTCGGCGATGGGCGACGACGGCACCGTGCGCGTGCGTGACGACAGTGGCGGGCTGGACATCCGCAGGCCCGCGACCGGGCTGCGCACCCGGTCCCATATCGAAATCACATCAGGTCTGGCGCAGGGGGATCAGGTCGTCACTGGCGAAAGCGCCGCCACCGGGCAATCGCTGCTAAGGATCGCGCCATGACCGATGCCGCGCCGCTGATCCGCATTCGCGGGTTGCACCGGATCTTTGGCGATGGCGCTGCGCGGGCGCATGTGCTGCGCGGGATCGACCTCGATATCTGGCCCGGAGAGTTCGTGGCCATCATCGGCGCGTCGGGTTCGGGAAAATCCACGCTGATGAACATCCTTGGGCTGCTGGACCGACCGACAAGCGGCAGCTTTCATCTGGCCGGGCAGGATGTTGCCCAACTGTCGCGCGATGATCAGGCCGGACAGCGTAACCGATTGTTTGGATTTGTGTTTCAGCAATATAACCTGATCCAGACCCTGACCGCACAACAGAATGTCGAACTGCCCGCAAGCCATGCGGGTGTGCCCCGCGCGCAGCGGTGCGAACGGGCGGCGGGTTTGCTGGAAAGCCTTGATCTGGGTCACAGAACGGGCGCGCTTCCCGCGCAGATGTCGGGTGGTCAGCAACAGCGGGTGGCGATTGCCCGCGCGCTGATCAATGGCGGGACGATCATCCTTGCGGACGAACCGACGGGCGCGCTTGACGGGCAAAGCGGGCGGCAGGTCATGCATCTGCTGTCCGATCTTGCCAATCAGGGCAAGACCGTCATCCTGATCACCCATGATGCCGATATCGCCGCACAGGCCCGCCGTGTCATCCGCATCAGCGAAGGCCGGATCATCAGCGACAGCGGCGCGGCCACGCCACATGTCACCCCCCCGCCGCCCCGTATGGCGGGCCGTGGACCGGCGCTGTTGCCCACCCTGCGCGAGGCTGTTCGTTCAGCATTCGCGGCGATTGCGGCAAGTCCGGTCCGCACGGCGCTGACATTGTCGGGGATCGTGATCGGCGTCGCCTCGGTTCTGGCGATGCTGGCCATCGGACGCGGCGCGCAAGAGGAATTCATCCGCCGCGCCTCGGCCCTTGGCACGAACTGGGTCGTGGTCAGCTCGGATCAGGATACGCGAATGCCGCGCCGTCCGCTGACGATGGCCGACGCTGTGGCGATGAAGGGGCTGCCCAACATTCAGGGCGTCATGCCGGGGCGGTGGGAACAGGCATCGGTGACGGCGGGCGGGCGGTCGATTGAGACGGATCTGCTGGGCACGGATCGCGATTTCCGGGGCGTCCATGGCTGGGACGTTGATCGCGGCAGCTTCTTTTCCGCCGCGGATGAGGATGGCGGCAGCCCCGTGCTGTTGCTGGGCGCGACTGTCGCAAAGACGCTGTTTCCCGACAAGGCCGATCCGACCGGCGAATTTGTCATGGTGAACATGTCGCCGTTTCTGGTCGGCGGGGTGCTGCAAGCCAAGGGGCTGACCGAAAACGGCAGCGACCGCGACAAGGTTGTCGTCATGCCGCTGCGAAGCCTTGAAAGCCGGGTGTATGGCCCGGACGAATTATCGGTGATCGTGGTTGCGCTGCACGACATGTCGCGGCTGGCCGCATCCAACGATCTGGTCCGCGATGTCATGATCGAACGCCACGGGGCCGAAGATTTCTGGCTGACCAACGCCGCAGGCGCCTTTGCCGCGGCGCAGGCGGAACGCGCGCAGCAGAATCTGCTGCTGGGCGCAATTGCCGCGATTTCAATCTTTGTCGGCGGAATAGGGGTGATGAATATGATGTTCATCACCGTGCGCGAACGCACCCGCGAAATCGGTATCCGCGCCGCAGTCGGCGCCCGCACGCGTGAGATTTTCATCCAGTTCATGACCGAGGCGCTGTTGCTTTCGGCCATTGGCGGGGTGACGGGGCTTGTGCTGGCAGGCGCCATCGGCGCCCTTGCCGCGTTCGGATTTGGAATGCCGACGGTGTTTTCGGTGACGGTCGCGGTGATCGCCTTGCTGGCGGCGTTGTGCATGGGCGCGATCTTTGGCTGCATCCCCGCATTGCGCGCCGCGCGGTTAACCCCGGTCGAGGCGCTGGCCAGCCAATAGCGGATCGGCCAGCCCGCCAACGATGTCGCCACCGCTGTGCCCTATGGGTCGCGCGGGTCGGGGCATTCGCCTTGCAGCAGCCGGGCCAACCGCTGTCCTTCATGCCACATGTCGTGGTTTTGCAGCACACGGTGCCTGCCCTGACGCGCCATCGCAACCGCCTGCTGCGGGTTTGTCAGATGGTCGCGCATGGTCTGCGCCAGCTGACGTTCATCGCCGGCGGTGACAAGCCGCCCGGTGACGTTGTTTTCGACAAGCTCGGGCGTGCCCGCGACATGCGTGGCAATGACGGGCAGGCCGGATGCCATGGCCTCCATCAGGACAACCGGCAGCCCCTCGGCGAGTGAGGGCAGCACGAAAAGATCGGCTTCGGCCATCCGCGCCGCAACCTGTTGCTGACTAAGCGCGCCGGTGAACAGGATTCGGTCGCCCAGTCCCAGCCCCGCGGCCGTCGCCTTCAGTGCCGGGCGTTCGGAGCCGTCGCCGACGATGGTCAGCACGGCACCCGGAAAGTCGGTGGCGATGCGGCGGAACGCGCCCAGCAGAACGGCCACGCCCTTGACCGGCGCAAGGCGACCGACGAACAGGATGCGGCGCAGCGGCGGCGTCCTGTCGATCATGGGATACAGCGTGGGGTCCAGTCCGCACCGGATGATGTGCAGTTTCGGCCAGTCTGCCGGGCGACAATGCTGCCGCGTCTGATCACGGCAAAAATTGCTGATGCAGGCGACAAAATCTGCCGCCGCAACCTTTGTGGCCATCTGTCCCGTGACATCATCGAAAAAATCATCCGGGCCATGCAGGGTAAAACTGAACGGAATCTGGGCAAGGATTGCGGCATACATGCTGACGGACGCCGATGGCATACCCAGCTGATTATGGATCCGGCCCGCCTGACAGTCTTGCAAATACCGGGCCAGCACGATGCCTTCCAGCAGATAGGCGCATTGCCGCAGATATCCCTTGATGCCCGTGGCGCCGCTGCGTCTTAGCGTGCAAAGTGCCCGCGCCAGACGACCGGGGCGTCGCAGCGCCCGGCCAATCGCCGCCAGCATCACCAGCGGCCTGCGAGCCTGCGCCAGCAGATAGAACGTCGAGGCGAAGGCCGCCTGTTCGTCAGGACCGATCAGATGCTGCGATCCGGGCCGATTGACAGAGCATGTGGTGACGCGAAACCCCGCCGCGCGCAGGGCGATAACCTCACGCAGGACGAAGGTATGCGACACCGCAGGGTAAAGACCGGTCAGATAGGCGATGTGGACCGGGCCGGGTTTCGGGGGGCTGGGGGGCAAAACGAACGCTCATCAACAAAAAGGCACATAACATTGGACCGGCTGTATCCAGCTTTGCCATTTTTTACCACGGCCCATGTTTTTCGTAAGCCAATCAGACATAATTAACCGGGGTTTTGCAATATTTGTCTGCGACGTATTTATTTAAAGTTGCAAGATAAAATTAGGCTCAACTTTGGCGAGGCACTGTTGGCGGAAAATGCGCCAAAGCCTTGCCTACGAATAAATTTTCTATTGGCGGTTCTTGCGATGTAGGGCAGATGATTTTCGCGACTGCCCCCCACGAATCGCGCTGTTCGGGGGCGTCGGAAAAAGTGACCGTCCGGGTTCAGGCGGCGTGGTTAATTGTAAAGTTTTTGGAGCGATGATTGATGAACCACAGCGTTCGTGTTCCGCGTGCGTTGGCACCTGCAAGGCACTATTCCACCGATTTACTGCCGATTGGGGACGCCGTTTCTGGTCATCGCCTGCTGATGGTGGACCTGAACAATTTTTCGACCTTTCCAACGCTGGCCATCGGCCTTCTGATCGCGTCGCTGCGCAATCGCGGGCACACGATCGAACTGCTGTCGCCGCTGGCCCATGACGTTCCCGCCGCCACACGCGAGCGGCAGGAGAACATCTTTGACCATCTGCGGCGCCGGATCAGCCTGACCGACATGCCGCAGGCCTTTGCCCTGCGCGATTTCCTGCGAAACGCCAATAATATTCGGGAAGAACGTCCACATCCGGTCGTCCTGAAACAGGTCGCGCAGGCGCTGGCCCGGCGGCCGGATGTTCTGCTGATCTCAGCCTACTTGCAGCACATGCCGACGATCCGTTCCCTTGCCGAACTGGCCAGACAGGCGGGCATTCCGGTGGTTGTGGGCGGGCCGATGTTCAACCTGCCCCATGTGGCAGAGGAATGGCGCAAGATACCCGGTGTTTCGATGCTGTTCGGGGGCGAGGCTGATCTGGTCCTGCCCGACCTGGTGCAGACCTTTCTGGCGGGCGGAAATGTCCTGCAATATCCGGGGGTGACGCTGCCTGATGGCGCCACCTCGTCCGCGGCGCCACCGCTGCGGCGGCTGGATGAGACGCCGATCCCCGATTTCACCGATTTTCCATGGGACCGTTATCCGGTGCGCATCGTTCCGCTGATGTCGGGGCGGGGCTGTCAGTGGGATCGGTGTCTGTTCTGTTCGGACGTGATCTCTGCCTCGGGGCGGACGTTCCGCACCCGCAGCATCGACAGTGTCCTGCTGGAAATGCAAGAACAGGCGCGGCGCCATAACACGGCCAGCTTTCTGTTTCTGGACCTGAAGCTGAATTCATGGCCGAACATGATCCGGGGCATCGCGGGCAGGATACAGCAATATGTTCAGGGCGCGGAGTGGGTTGGCACCGTTCATGTCGATCAGCGCGCCGACAATGGTCTGTCACGCAGCGATCTGACGGCCGCCGTCGATGGGGGAATGCGTCGGATTTCTTTCGGTCTGGAAACCGGCAGCCAGCCGCTTTTGGACCGTATGAAGAAGGGCAGCAGCGTCGAACGAAACGCGCAGTTCATCACCGACGCCAACGCGGCGGGGCTGTCGATCCGCTGCACCATGTTCAAGGGCTTTCCCGGTGAAACCGCACAGGACATGGAGGCGACCGAGCGTTTTCTGGACCGGCATGGCCATATGCTGGACCGCGTCCGTTTCAACAATTTCAGCCTGTATACCGACACGCCCATCTGGCAAGAGATGATGGACAAATCGGGTGCCGGCGCGGAACTGGAACTGACGGTCAGCGACCATGCCCGCGCCAAATTCCGCTATCGTCGGCGTCAGCCCTTTGGACGTGATTATCGACGGTCCAAGGCGCGGGTTCTGGCCATCGTGCATGAGATCAACAAGCGGCCCCTGCGCGATTCCGCCCGGCAATTTGACGGATTGATGTGATGAACATGTTCCGAGGACGTTGGCAGCGCGCCGATGCGCTGCAAGGCAGCCCGCTGCAACGACGGCTGCGGCGCCTGTCTGCCATGGAGAAAAAGGAAGAAGCGCGGGCGTTTCTTGATAATTTCCACGATGCGACGGGTGCAGGCAAGGCGGCCCGGCAGGCGCGCTGGTCTGCGGTGCGACGGGATCTGTCGCGGCACGGGCATTACGAACACACGCCCGAGGAACTGGCCTATGGCGCGCGTCTTTCCTGGCGCAACAATGGCCGCTGCATCGGGCGGCTGATGTGGGAAAGTCTGGACGTTGTTGACTGTCGCCACCTGACGCACCCATCGCAGATCGCGGACCGGGTGTTTGCCCATCTGAATGAGGCGCATGGCGACGGGCGCATCCGGTCGGTCATCTCTGTCTTTGCGCCTGTCCGGGGGACAGAGCTGCCAGCCTGGATCGAAAGCCCGCAGGCGATCCAATATGCGGCCCATGTTCAGCAGGACGGGCAGGTCATCGGCGACCGCCAGAACCTTGAAATGACGCGGATCGTCACGTCATTGGGTTGGCAGCCTGCGGCCCCGCAGCAGGGCTTTGAACCGCTGCCGATCCTGATCCGGGACCGCGACGATCACCGTCACATGTTCCAGATCCCGCCATCCTGCATCCACGAAGTTGCGATTTCGCACCCCGTCCATTCGGCCATCGCCGATCTGGGGCTGCGCTGGTATTCCGTTCCGCTGGTCACGGGCCATATCATGACGATCGGAGGCATCGACTATCCCTGCGCCCCGTTCAACGGGTTCTATATGGCGACAGAAATCGCCTCGCGCGATTTTGCCGACAAGAAACGCTATGATGTTCTGGCCGATGTCAGCCGCGCCATCGGTATCCGGCCCGACAACCGGGCCGACCCCTTGTGGAAAGACCGCGCGCTGACGGAATTGAACGGGGCTGTTCTACACTCATTCAAACAAGCGGGCGTGACGATACTGGATCATCATACCGCGTCGGATCAGTTCATGACGTTTCATAACCGCGAACAGGCGGCGGGGCGGTGTGTGGCGGCTGACTGGCGATGGATCGTGCCGCCGCAGGCATCGGCCACCTGCGATGTGTTTCACTTGCGGATGCGGAATTTCCACCCGGTCCCGAACTTCTATCGTGATCGCGGCGATGAAGGGTTGCGAATGATGCCGTGGTATGGGGATGGTCACCGGTCTCGGGCGGGGGTCTGGCTTGATCGGCTTCATCGCAGATGGAAGATCTGGAAGCGGATGGCCAGCTAGGGTCAGGACCACGGGCTTGCGTTCACCACAGGCCTGCATCACGCGCTTTGCGTGACGCAAAGGCGTTGTCACAGGCATCTGATGTCAGACGGATGCCTCATTCGGTGGAATGTCGTCCACAACGTCGCGGCCGGGCGAAGCGCGCCTGCGCATGGGGGGCGCCTCGCGGATTTCGCGCTGCCATTCCCGCCAGATTGACACCAGCAGCGCCATCAGCACCGGCCCGACGAACAGGCCCACGATCCCCATGGTTTTGACGCCACCGATCAAGCCGAAGAACGTAGGAAGGAAGGGCAGGCGGACCGGGCCACCGACCAGCATCGGACGGATGGTCTTGTCCACGATGAACAGCTCGACCGAGCCCCAGATGAACAGCGCCACCCCCGCAAAGACCGAACCGGAGGCAATCAGATACAGCGACGCCAGCGTGAATGACAGCGGCGCGCCGCCGGGGATCAACGCCATAAGCCCGGTGATGACCGCGAATGTCACCGGCGACGGCACCCCCGCCAGCCAATAGGCGATGCCCAGCACCACGCCTTCACCGATGGCGATGATGGTCATGCCGGTGACCGTGGCGCTGATGGTGGCGGGTGCCACGCGCGACAGCCGCTCCCATCGGCCGGGCAGGATACGCAGGCCCACGCGGTCGATCTGTTCAACGATCCGTTCGCCGTCACGATAAAAGACGAACAGCGCGATCAGCATGAACACAAGGTTCAGAAACAGATGGAACGCGACCGATCCCGTCGCCAGCACGCCGCGATAGATGCTGCCGATGTTCGATCCGCTGACAAGCTGGATCAGCTCTCCAATGCCGCCTGCGCGGCCTATCGTCTCACTCCATTTTTCGTTGATCCATTCACCGACCTGCGGCAACTCGCGCAGCCATTCGGGTGTGGGCGTGCCGGTCAGGTTGACGCCGATGGACCACTGAATCCAGCTTCGCAATTCATGCGAGGCGTAAAACAGCGCCAGCAGGATCGGCAGCACGATAAAGCAGATCAGGACCAGCAAAAGCAGCGCCGCCGTCATCGTGCGCCCAAAGGCCGGGACCGCGCGCATCCGCAGCGGCCAGCTTGCAACCGCGATGATCGTCGCCGCCAGCACCGGCACCAGAAAGCCGTGAAAGAAATAGGCGGAACATGCTAGGATCGCCAGCAGCAGCCACCGCGCGGCTGAGACATCTGTAATCAGCGGCGGCCGGCGCATGGTGGTGCTGCGCGGGTCGTGGCTGTCCTTTGCAGGTCTGGCGTCCGTTTGCGACATGATCTCACTTACTAACCTGTTGGCGGCCCGGACTTGTTCTGCGCCGGTTGACCATTTGGTCATTCCGAACGCCTGCCGCTCTGATTCACAAGGCTTTCTTGATGGCTTTGACCAAGAAAAAGACTTCCTCCGCTCACATCCGCGTCAGCAGATGATGCATGTGTCAACCATGTCGACCGGATTGCCTGCCGCCGTAAAGCCCGTTCATGGCCGCGGCGGCGATTTCCGCGATGTGATTGCGTTGCATCGGCCGACATGCGTTCGCGTCAGGGTTTAACAGGGGCCAAAGCCGCTCCGGCTTAAGGGCGATCCGCGTTTTGCCTGCCGCATGTGATCCAAAGGCGCTGTCGCTGCGTATTCTGATGATACGCACAGAAAGGGCGCGCTGATGGGTCAGGTTGTTCTTCTTTACGCGGCGACGGCGGTGGTGTTTTTCGGCCTCGACATGCTGGGGATCCGCTATCTGGTGCGGCCGGTGTTTGAACCGCATGTCGGGCATCTGCTGGCATCTCCGCTGCGGTTGGGTCCGGCGGCGGTGTTTTATCTGTTCTATGTCGCGGGCGTGTTGCTGTTCGTGTCGCTGCCCGCGCTGCGGGCAGGGGCGCCGATGCAGGCGCTGGTGATGGGCGCTGTGCTGGGCGCGATGTGCTATGGCACCTATGAGATGACGAACTTTGCCACGCTGGCCGATTGGTCGTGGCAGCAGGTCGTGGTCGATGGGCTGTGGGGCACGGCGCTGACCGGGTTTGCGGCCTGGGCCGGGGTGGCACTGATCAGCGGTCGTCTGGCCTAGCGCGCAGGCGACCGGCCAGCCGCAGCGACAGCGCATAGGGCAGGGCGCGCAGCAGCTTGACCGCGTAGGTGAAACGTTTCGGGAAATGCACCTCGAACGCGCGGGTTTGCAGCCCGCGCAGCACCGCCTCGGCGGCCTGTTCGGGGGTGATGATCGCGGGCATCCGAAAGCGGTTCTTGGCGGTCAGGCGGGTTTGCACAAAGCCGGGGCAGACAAGGCGCACATCGACGCGCGGGGCCAGTTCGGCGCGCAGGGTTTCGGCCAGATTGTTCACGGCCGCCTTGGTCGCGCTGTAGGGTTGGCCGCCGGGCAGACCGAAATAGCCCGCAACGGACCCGAACAGCACCAGCTGTCCGCCAGCCCGGATCAGCGGCGGCGTCAGGCGGGCGATGTCAAAGCTGCCCATCAGATTGACCGCGATCAGCGTCGCGGTGGTATCCGGGTCAAGATCCTCGACGCGCCCCGGATCATACAAGGCCGCCGTGCAGATCACCGCGTCCAGCGCCCCCTGGTCGATCCCCGAGACCGCCGCCGCCAGCGATCCGGGCTGCGCCAGATCAAGCGGCAGGACGGTGGCGCCGCCGCATTCCTGTGCCAGATTGTCCAGCGCCTGTTGATTGCGGGCCGACAGGATCAGCCGCGCCCCTTGCTGCGCCAGCGCGCGGGCAAGGGCTGCGCCGATGCCATCGCTGGCGCCGATGATCCAGACTGTCTTTCCGGCGAAACCCATCCATCAGATCCTGAATAAGGGTTGCAGCAGGCGCGGGATCATCGCGTGAAACCGCAAGGGCGCGTCGGTCGCGGCCAGACAGATGCAGGGCATCTCCGGCCCCGCCATCGGCTGATGATCCACATCGTCATGGGCGGTTTCCACATCGCCCGCGCCAAACCGGCCACCGCTGTCGGAAAAGCTGCCCTGCAACACCAGCGTCAGTTCAAGCCCGCCATGCCCGTGTTCCGGCACCGCACGACCCGGCGGGATATACAGCAGCCGCAGCGATCCGCTGGCATCCGCCGACAAGATCTGTTGGCGAATACCGCCGCCCAGCATCCGCCATTTCGGCGGCTTGCCGCCAAGCGCCTGCATCACCGGCGCCGGAAAGATGTCGGACGCGGCAACGGCGGGCGGCGGCGGCGCGTTGTCCAGCGCGGCCAGCAAGCGGGTCTGCGCGTCATCGCCAAGCTGCGCGGGGGTGATCTGGTCGAGCAATGCGCCGCCCAGCAGCTCGGCCGCTTCGGCCCGTGCGCGGCAGGCATCGCACAGCGACAGATGCGCCGCCACAACCACGGAAAACGCATGGGGCAGGTTGCCGGTGACATGGGCGTCCAGCAGGTCGTCGGAAATATGGTGGACGATGGTCGTCATGGCTGCCTCAGGTCGTTCAGGTCGCGCCGCAGCCGGTCAAGCCCAAGACGGATGCGGGATTTGATGGTGCCCAATGGCAGGCCGGTCATCTGGCTGATCTGGCTGTGGGGCAGGTCCTCGAAATAGGCTTGCTGCAACACGCGGGCCTGATCGGGGGACAGCGCCGACAGGGCGCGGCGCAGCAAGGCGGCCTCTTGCCCGATGGCCAGTATCTGCGCGGCATCGGGTTCCGCGCCATCCGGCGGGGTCAGCGGATCGGCCTCTGGCGGGGGCTTGCGCCGGGCCAGATCAATCCGGCGGTTTCGCGCGATGCGGTAAATCCAGGCGGATGCCTCGGCCCGGTGCGGATCGAACTGCGCCGCCTTGTGCCAGACGGCCAGCATCACGTCCTGCACCACATCTTCGGCGCTGCCATCGCGCAGTCCGCCGCGCATCAGCATGGCTTTCAGGCGCGGGGCAAAGTAATCGAACAGGCTGATAAAGGCCGCGCGGTCGCGCTGGTCGCGCACGGCAATCAGCCAGCGGGTCGGCTGCGATATGGTTTGCGGGTCGTCCTGCACGGGGCCGCTCTCCTTCCCGGGGGGTCGGGCATGGGCGCAACGCATGACAAGGCCGGATGGCTGCGGCCGGATCAGGTCGAGGTTGCTGCGGTCATCGTGCATCATGTCACGGATACGCGCCCGCGCCCCGGTCAGATCACCCCGGGACGCGAATTTCAACAATTCTTTCGCCAAGGTGATCCGGGGGCCGCCGTCGCGCGTAATCCCCCCATACGCAATGCAGGAGGCGGCCTTGCCCTTTGACGTGACCCGTGGCGCACCGCAAAAGATCGCCATCATCGGCGGTGGCATATCCGGCATGTCGGCGGCATGGCTGCTGTCGCAGCACCACCATGTGACCTTGTACGAGTCAGCGCCCCGTCTGGGCGGTCATGCCCGCACGGTGATGGCCGGGCGTCGCGGCGATATCGCGGTCGATACCGGGTTCATCGTCTTTAACTATGTCAACTATCCGCACCTGACGGCACTGTTTCGCGATCTGGATGTGCCCGTGCAGCCCAGTGATATGAGCTTTGGCGTCTCGCTGAACCATGGCCGGGTCGAATACGCGCTGCGTTCGCTGAACGCGGTGTTCGCGCAGCGGTCGAACCTGTTGCGCCCCGGCTTTCATGGCATGATCCGCGACATCCTGCGGTTCAACGCCCGGGCCGAGGGCGTGGCCCGCGGTCGCCCCGATCTGACGATTGCGGGGCTTGCCGATGAACTGGGCCTGCGCGCGCGGTTCCGTGATCAGTATCTGTATCCGATCTGCGGGGCGATCTGGTCCACGCCCGCCAGCCGGATCGGGGATTTTCCGGCCGAAACGCTGCTGCGCTTTATGTCCAACCATGCGCTGATGTCCAAAGGCGGTCAGCACCAGTGGTGGACGGTGACGGGGGGCAGCATCGCCTATGTCTCGCGTCTGGCGGCGGCGCTGACGGCGCGCGCTGTGGCGCTGCGCGAAGCCACGCCGGTGCGGACGGTCACACGGCGCGACACCGGCGTCACCGTTCAGACGCAGGGCGAGGCCGAGGATTTCGATCAGGTCATTCTGGCCTGCCATGCCGATCAGGCGCTGGCGCTGTTGGCCGATCCGTCGGATGATGAACGCGCAGGCCTTGGCGCCGTCCGGTTTCAGGACAACCACGCGGTTCTGCACGCCGATCCGTCGGTCATGCCGCGCCGCAAAGCCTGTTGGAGCTCGTGGGTGTACCGCGCCGATGACCCGCAGGCAGATCGCGCGGTGGGGGTGACATATTGGATGAACCGCCTGCAATCGCTGCCGATGGGCGATCCGCTGTTTCTGACGCTGAACCCCGAAAAGCCAATTGATCCGGCGATGGTCTATGACCAGAACACCTTTCGCCACCCGGTCTTTGATCATGGCGCGATTGCCGCACAGGCGCGGCTGCGCGACATGCAGGGCACGCGTCGGACGTGGTTCGCGGGCGCATGGCTGCGCAACGGGTTCCACGAAGATGGCTTTGCCAGCGCCGTGCGCATTGCCCGGCATCTGTCGCCGGCGCGGGTCTGACGGATGGTGGGCGATCTGGCATCACGGCTGGCGGCGGGCGGGGTGCTGCATCTGCCTTCGGACGTGACCCATGCACGGCGCGGGCGGTTGCGCCATGCGTTTCGTTACGGCGTCGATTACCTGATGTTCGCGCCTGAACATGTCCGGGCAAAGGGCCTGTTCCGGTTGGGCCGCGCGGGTCTGTTCAGCTTTCATGCCGCCGATCATGGTGGCCCGCGCGGGGCGGGGACGGGGGCCGATTGGGCGTGGCAGATGCTGGACCGCGCAGGTCTGACGCGGGAACCGGCAATGGTGATGGCGCTGATGGCGCAGCCGCGGTTCATGGGCTTTTGGTTCAACCCCGTCAGCTTCTGGATGGTCCTTCGCGGGGGCGACCTGCTGGCCGTCATCGCCGAGGTGAACAACACCTTTGGTCAGCGCCATTCCTATCTGTGCCACAATCCCGGCTTTGCCCCCATCGCACCGGGCGACAGCATGACGGCGGATAAGGTGTTCCATGTCTCACCCTTTCAGGATGTGGCGGGGGAATATCTGTTCCGCTTTGGCGTGACCGCTGATCGCATAAGCATCCTGATCCGCCAGACCGATGGCGACGAAGGGCTGATTGCCACGATGCAGGCCCGTCCGCGCCCCATGCGTCAGCGCGGGCTGGCGCTGGCGGCGTTGCGGCGACCCGGCGGTGCGCTGCGGATCGTGGCGCTGATCTATTGGCACGCCATCCGCCTGCGTCTGAAAGGCGCCGCCTATCGCCCCGTGCCCACCCCGCCCGAACAGGAGATCAGCCGATGAAGGCGCTGCAAACCCGGTTTCTGACCTCGCTTGAGGGGATCACCCACGGTCGTCTTGCCCTGACCACGCCCGAGGGCCACCGCCACTATTTCGGCAGCACCGGCCCGGATGCCGTGATCGAGATCAGGGATTGGGCGATGCTGTCCGCCCTGGCGGTTCGTGGCGATGTGGGCTTTGGCGAAAGCCATGTTGCGGGCCATTGGGACAGCCCTGACCTTGAGGCGCTGTTGGTGCTGGCCCTGCGCAATCTGGATCATCTGGGCGGGCAGGGACAGCACGGCGTGCTGGCCGGGTTGCGCTTTCGGCTGACCGACCGGCTACGCGCCAACTCGCTGACCGGATCACGGCGCAATATCCGCGCGCATTACGATGTGGGCAACGAATTCTATCAGCTGTGGCTGGACCCCGGCATGACCTATTCATCGGCGCTGTTCCACGGCACGGACGATCTGGAAACCGCACAGATGCGCAAGAATGACCGCATCCTGTCGCGGCTTGCGCCTGGCGAGCGGGTGCTGGAAATCGGCTGCGGATGGGGCGGCTTTGCCGAACGTGCGGCCGACCTTGGCCGCCATGTCACCGGGCTGACCCTGTCGCCCGCGCAGCGCGGCTATGCCGATGCGCGGCTGGATGGCCGCGCCGACATTCGCCTGCAGGATTATCGCCACGCGGGCGGGCAATATGACAATATCGTCTCGGTCGAGATGGTCGAGGCCGTGGGCGAACGCTATTGGCCCGCCTATTTCGCCACGCTGCGCGACCGGCTGAAACCCGGCGGGCGCGCGGTCGTGCAGGCAATCACCGTGTCGGACGCGGAGTTTTCGGTCTATCGCAAGCGGTCGGATTTCATCCGCCAACACATCTTTCCGGGCGGCATGTTGCCAAGCCCTGCGGTTCTGGCGCATCAGGGCGCGCAGGCGGGGCTTCACATGACCAACAGTTTTTCCTTCGGGCAGGATTACGCCCGGACCTGTCGCATCTGGGCGGCGCGGATGGCCGCCGCCGCGCCCCGGATCCGTCGTCAGGGCTATGACGACGCGTTTCTGCGCGGCTGGCGGTTCTATCTTGAAGGCTGCGCCGCGACATTCGCCACCGGGCGCACCGATGTGGTGCAGGTCGAATATGCCCATCACGATGCGGCGGCGATGGCGGCCTAAGTGATGACTGAACCGTCAATCCTGTGGCTGTGCCGCGATTTTCGCCTTGATGATAACGTCGCGCTGGTGGCTGCCGCGGTGCAGGGGCCGGTGCTGCCGGTCTTTGTCCATGATGCCGCGACCGACGCGCAGGGATCGGCAAGCCGCTGGCGGCTGGAACGCGCGCTGCGGACCTTTGACGCGGCGTGGCACAGGCGCACGGGCCAGCGTCTGACGATCATGCGGGGCGAACCTGCCGATCTGCTGCCGGGCCTTGCCGCACAGATCGGCGCGGTGACGATCCACCAGAATGACTGGCCCGCGCCCGCACAGCGCCGCGTTCAGGCAGCGTTGCGGGCGGCGCTGAAGGATGGTCCCGTCCAGTTGTGTCTGCACGAAGGTCATCTGCTGCTGCATCCGTCGCGCGTGAAAACCGGGGCTGGCACGACCTATCGGGTCTATACCCCCTTTGCCCGCGCGGCGCGGGCGGCAGGGCCGGACAGCCCGGTCGCTGCACCCGGGAACCTGACGGCGCTGCCTGCCATCGGTCCGTTGCGCGTGGCCGATCTGGCGCTGGCGCCCGACATGCATAGCGGCGCGGCGGTGCTGGCCGAACACGCCCTGCCTGTCGGCGAGGGCGCGGCCTATGACCGGCTGGACGCGTTTCTGGACCATGCCAAGACCTATCCCACCGACCGCGACCGTCCCGATATCGACGCCACGTCCGGGATGTCGGATTATCTGGCGCTTGGCGAAATCAGCCCGCGCCGCATCTGGTCCACAGCATCAATGCACGCCGAGGCGCATCCGGCGCAGGCCGCCGGCATCGAAAAATTCCTGTCCGAGGTTCTGTGGCGCGAATTCGCCTGGCATCTGCTGCTGGAATTTCCGCAAATGGCCTCGAAACCCTGGCGCGGTGAATGGGCTGATTTTCCGTGGCACAAGGCCAGCGCCGCATCCCGGGCATGGGTGCGCGCCGAAACCGGCATCGCGCTGGTCGATGCGGGCTTGCGCGAAATGCGGGTGACGGGGCGGATGCACAACCGCGTCCGCATGGTGGTGGCAAGCTGGCTGACCAAGCATCTGCTGACCGATTGGCGCGTCGGCCTGCGCCATTTCGAGGACAGCCTGACCGATTGGGATCCGGCCTCGAACGCGATGAACTGGCAATGGGTGGCGGGATGCGGGCCGGACGCCTCGCCGTTCTTCCGCATCTTCAATCCGGTCAAACAGGCCGAGACATTCGACCCCAAGGCCCGCTATCGCGACCACTGGCTGCGCGGCGATGGCGCACGCGCCTATCGCGACACGGTGCCGTCGTCATGGGATCGTCCGGCCAAGTGGCGCCCGGCCGAGACGGCGGAATTGCTGGCCGATGGCCGTGCCCGCGCATTGGGCGCGCTTGAACGCTTCAACGACAAAAAATAGCCAAGCGGCTTGGAATGCTGCGCCGCAGCGGCTAAGAAAGTCCCGAATCGCATGGAGCCGGTGCAAGCCCGGCTGGCTATTCCGGCCGCCGATCCGCCGGACAACGCATCCCAAGACGCGTCAAATCCTAATCATGAATACTGCACGGCATTACCTTCGCCAGTGGCAGGGAAATCCTGTCCGCGAAATCCTCGCCGGGGCTGTGGCGACATTCGCCCTGATCCCCGAAGTCATCGCCTTTTCCTTTACCGCCGGAATTGATCCTGCGGTCGGGCTTTACGCATCCTTTGTGATCAGCATGGTCATCGCCGTCTTCGGCGGCAGGCCGGCGATGATCTCGGCCGCGGCGGGGTCCATCGCGCTGGTCGTGGCGCCCTTGGTGCGCGACCACGGGGTTGAATACCTGTTCGCGGCAGGACTGCTGGCGGGCGTGTTCCAGATCCTGTTCGGCTTTGCGCGGCTGGCGACATTGATGCGCTATGTCTCGAAGTCGGTCCGCACGGGGTTTGTCAATGCGCTGGCGATCCTGATCTTTGCCGCGCAATTGCCACATATCCTGAATGCCGGTCCCGCAGGATATGTGGTCATCGCGGCAGGGCTGGCGGTGATTTATCTGGCACCGCGCGTCACCACGAAAATTCCCGCGCCGCTGATGTGCGTCGTGCTGATCACTGCCGTCTGTTCGGGCCTTGGTATCGACGTGGCACGCGTGGCCGACCTTGGCCGCCTGCCTGACGGTATGCCGGTGTTTCACCTGCCGGATGTGCCGGTCAGCCTGGATCTGCTGGGCATCATTTTCGCGCCTGCGCTGGCCATTGCGATGGTTGGCCTGCTGGAAAGCCTGATGACGGCCAGCGTCGTCGATGACCAGACCGGCACCCCATCCGAAAAGAACGTCGAGGCGCGGGGCCTTGGGCTGGCCAATGTCGCGGCCAGCCTGTTCGGCGGAATTGCGGGCTGCGGGATGATTGGGCAGACCGTATCTAACGTCAAATATGGCGGACGCGGGCGGCTGTCCACGATGGCGGCGGGGGGCTTGCTGCTGCTGTTCATGGTCGCTGCAGGCGACATCATCGGGCAGGTGCCAGTGGCGGCACTGGTCGCGATCATGATCATGGTGTCGATCGACACGATGGACTGGGGCTCGATCCGGCGGCTGCGCACGACGCCGAATCTGTCAAACCTGGTGATGCAGGCCACCGTGGGCGTCACCATCCTGACCCACAACCTGTCCCTGGGCGTTCTGGTCGGTGTGCTGGCAAGCGGCGTGTTCTTTGCGGCCAAGGTTGCCGCCATGCAGCATGTCCGGCGCGAAGGCGATCTGTATATCGTCGAGGGGCAGGTCTTCTTCGCCTCGGCCGAGGCATTCATCGACGCGTTCGACCCGACCGATCATGACGGCCCCGTCACCATCGACCTGACACGGGCAAAGCTGTGGGACATCACCTCGGTCGCGGCGGTGGACAAGGTCCGCGACCGCTTCGCCCAGAACGGCCTGACGGTCGATCTGCGCGGGATGCCCGCCAGCCTGTGATCGCATTCCGGGCCCCGGTCGATACGAATTTGACCGGCGCGCGGAATTGTGACGCGGGCGTGCGGGTTTCGGTTTACATGCAGGCGGTTGCTGCTTCAAAACGCATCGAAACACGTCGCATCGCAGAGGATATGATGAAAGCATTGGTGCTTGAGGAAAAGGGCAAGCTGGCCCTGCGGGATTTCGATATTCCCGGCCAGATGGGGCCACAGGATGTGCGCATCCGCACCCATACCGTCGGTATCTGCGGGTCCGATGTGCATTACTATACGCATGGCAAGATCGGCCATTTCGTCGTGAATGCGCCGATGGTTCTGGGGCATGAAGCATCCGGCACGGTGGTTGCGGTGGGCGAGGGCGTCACGACCCTGAAGCCCGGCGACCGCGTCTGCATGGAGCCGGGGGTGCCGAACCCGACCTCGCGCGCGGCCAAGCTGGGCATTTACAACGTCGATCCGGCCGTGACCTTCTGGGCCACGCCGCCTGTTCACGGCTGCCTGACGCCCGAAGTGATCCACCCGGCCGCCTTTACCTACAAGCTGCCCGACAATGTCAGCTTTGCCGAAGGCGCGATGGTTGAACCCTTTGCCATCGGAATGCAGGCGGCGCTGCGCGCGCGGATCCAGCCGGGCGATGTGGCGGTGGTGACGGGCGCCGGTCCCATCGGCATGATGGTCGCGCTGGCGGCGCTGGCGGGTGGATGCGCAAGGGTGATCGTGGCCGATCTGGCACAACCCAAGCTGGACATCATCGCCGCCTATGACGGCATCCAGACGGTCAATATTCGCAATCAGTCGCTGGCCGAGGCGGTGGCGCAGGCGACCGATGGCTGGGGCGCCGATATCGTGTTCGAATGTTCGGGTGCGGCACCCGCGATCCTGACCATGCATCAGCATGCCCGCCCGGGCGGCGCCATCGTGTTGGTGGGGATGCCGGTCGATCCGGTGCCCGTCGATATCGTCGGCCTTCAGGCGCGCGAATTGCGGGTGGAAACCGTGTTCCGTTATGCCAATGTCTATGACCGCGCGATTGCGCTGATCGCGTCGGGCAAGGTCGACCTGAAGCCGCTGATTTCGGGAACGATCCCGTTTCAGGACAGCATCGCAGGCTTTGACCGCGCGGTCGAGGCGCGCGACACCGACGTGAAACTGCAGATCGTCATGCCCGCCTGAACCCCATGCCGCGGCGTCCAAACGCCGCCGCGGCCCTTCCTTGGCGCGACCCGCGGCAGGGCTTGGCTTAAAAGCGTGGGTAACCTTGGCGCCCGCGATACAGCGAAACAGTGCGCGCGTCTAAAGACGGGGGCATAACCGGTTATCTCGCGTATCGGGCGACGGTGCCCACGGCGCACAATAGCGGCCATCTTTTGCATATTGTGGAAAAATGGCGGCGGAAATGCGCTTCCAACTGGACCGTCTCCAGTGAGCCCTACTTATCGCGTCGGTCTGGAACTCTCGCTGGACACTTCCCTGCCGCCGCCCTCGAGAGTTTTTTTCAGGCCGCGTCGGCGACGATTTCCGATCTGGGATGTGGGTGGGGCGTCGTCGCAGGCGGGCCAGGCCTGCCAGTCTATCCCTTCACGGATGACGATGTCATCGTCAGCAAACCACAAGAATTGGACCCATTTCCTTCGCTCGGCGACAGCTACAACGCCATCACCGCGCGCTTTCCCGATCCTGCGCATTTCTGGGAAACGCGTAAAGCGCCCAAGCGCGTTAATCTAGCGTGGGAAGAAGGCGTCTAAAAAACTCGCTGCTCTCGTCAGCCATTTTTATGAAGCCTGACCCTAGGCGATCTTCGTCCCCTCCCGCCATTTTGAGAGGAACGGAGGAGCGAGGCGTCTTTACTGCCCCTCCGAACGTGAGTTTACTCGTCGATATAGCTGAATTGGAGGATCGCGCCCGGATTGGCCATTTCCTGCGCCACACCGTTGGTTGCATCGTTGCGGGTCAGGCCGCCGCCGTCGGTTGCGACATAAATGGTCTTGAAATCGGGGCTAAACGCTGTGTCACGGTAACGGTTCACAGTATCGAAATAGACCTGTACATCGCCCTGTACGGAGCTGCCGTCGCCAGTCAGGCGCATCCGGTAGAGAGCGCCATTCTTCAGGCTGGTGACGATGAGCGAATTACCCCAGCCTGGAATGGCGCCGTCCACAGGGTAGTAGTCGATGCTTGACGGAGCAATCGTCGGCCAGCAGATGAAATACATCTCGCCACAGACCGGATCCTGAAAGTTGTAGCTGTTGGGCACCGTGTAGAAGGTCTTCAGCGGCTCCACGAAATCCGGGTCATTCCACTCGGTTTCTTTGTATTGCGGGACTGAAGGAGGGAAGGTGAAATCGCTGAACTCAAGTGCCTCGCTTTCGGGCGCTTCGCCCCATGCACCGTAGACATAGGACATGTTGTCTTTGTACCCTGCAACTCGCGGCCAGCCATAATTTCCCCCGGCCTGTATCAGGTTGATCTCGTCATCTGCCTTCGGCCCCTGCTCGGACTGGTAGAGCTTGCCTTCGTCGCTGAAGACGATGCCCTGCCCATTTCGGAAGCCATAAGCAAAGACGTGGCTCCTCACGCCCTTAATCTCGGGGTTGTCCTCGGGGATCGAGCCGTCGAGGTTGAGTCGCAGGATCTTGCCGCTGTAATTTGTCCAATCCTTTGTCCTGACCTGATCGGCATTCGGCAACTCTTGCGACAGGATCGGTTTGCGGAAATTTCCGAACTGATTATGCCCCTGATCGCCTATGGTGAAATATAGCTTCTCGTCTGGACCGACCTTCAGGCGCCCGGAATTGTGGTCATTACCGGCGGGCAGGCCGGCAATCAGCTCTACCGGGTCCGACAGCGTGGCCGTCTCGCTCACATAGGTAAACCGTACGACCTTAATGTAACGCTCGACCTGATCGTCGCCCTCGGCTGGGTTGGCATCATAAGTATAGGCAACATAGACAAAGTTGTTACTGTTATCGTCGCCCAGAAGGCTGGGATGCAGCGCCAGGCCCAAAAGGCCCTCATGCTGCGGACCGACCAGAACATCGTCGATGATGACGGCCACGGCCTTTTCGCCGCTTTCCGGGTTCACCCGGGTAACCCGCTTGCCTACCCGTTCGGTGACCCATAGCCAACCGTCTGGCCCCATGGTGATCTCCCACGGAAACTCAAGATCCGATGCCAGAACCGAACCTTTAAACGGCTGCGATACAGTAACTTCCTGCGCATAAGCATTCGTCACCAAGCTCGCGGTCATGGCCGAAGCCAGCACGACACCCACTTTCGTAATAAATGGCATCTTCATAATGGTCCTCAACGCTTCCACTATCGGGGGTTACAAGAAAACAAAGTGGGGTAGTCCGGGGGATCAGAGTAAAAGTGGTAGTGTCTGTCAGTCAACTGCAATCGATGACTGCTGCATGCGGACTGCGGCTATTTCGTCTGCTCTGAGTTGCTGCCGGTTTCGCGGACATCGGGTTCTCGCTACACCGCCTCCACCGGCTACCGAGCGTCCTATGCGGACCATACGGAAGGGCCCACCGCCGCCAGATCGGCAGCGCGGCGGATGCCCTAGGCGACGTCGTAGCTGCGGCGCTAGTTGGCCCAGCTGGCGTTGCGCTCCTTGTTGTCGGAGGCTAGTTCAACGACCTGCGTGCGCCGTCGCGGTCCGATGCGCCTTGGTGGCCTCGCGTGACATGGGCGCGGCGGCATGGCCCGCAGCATGCCGATCCCCGAGACTGTGACGCTGCACGTCCCGTTCCGCATCGTCAAGCGCGGCGGGCGTCCGCCGTCACCGCGGCCTTGATCGGCGCCAGCGGATCCCGGCCGTAGCCGAGCAGCTCCGAGTTCAGCAGCGGCTGTTCCGCGCCGAGCGACGTGCTGGCGAAGGACATGCGGGTGTCGCGTCGCCGCCTGCTTTGACACGAGCCGGAACCAGCGAAACACGGGCGCAGTGCGTCCTGTCAGTTCACTGAAAAATATGGGGATTAATGATCCGTCTCGCCGAGAGCGAGGGGCGGGTGGAAAGAGACGGCGGGCGTTCAGAGACCAATCTCGCGCGGCAGGCCAATCTCAGAAGGGCGGATGGTCCCTGCAAACCCCTTTGGCACATAAAGAAAAAGGCCCCGCGAGGGACCTGTTTTCGGGTTTGCAATGTGCAAGTGGCGGAGGGGATGGGCCTGACGTCTAACCTTCTCCACCTTAAGTCATTGAAATTCAGTATGTTTAAATCTCGGCAATCTTCAGTTTGCGCTTCAACATGACGCGATTAGCGCAGACCTTGCGCATATCCCCCCTGGGGGGATAAGAGCGCACCATGTCCGAGTCAGCCCAGCACAGTTCGCACCCCGATATCATCAACCGCCTCAAACGGGCGGAGGGACACCTCAGATCCATCATCGCCATGCTGGAGGCGGAGAAGCCCTGCGCCGAGATCGCGGGCCAGATCAAGGCGGTCGAAAGCGCTGTCACAGCCGCCAAGCGGATGCTGATTCACGACCACATCGACCATTGCCTGGGGCACGGCGGCGAGAGCGATCTCGTCGAATTGCGCGCGCTGGCCAAACTTCTCTGAGCGGCACCATGCTCGCCGTCCTTGCCAACCGCACTTACCGTCATCTGTTCGCCGCGCAGGTCATTGCGCTGATCGGCACCGGCTTGGCCACGGTCGCTCTCGGGCTTCTGGCCTGGGATCTCGCGGGGGCCGATGCGGGGGTGGTGCTCGGCACCGCGCTTGCAATCAAGATGGTCGCCTATGTGACGCTTGCGCCGATTGCCTCGGCCTTTTCCGACCGGGTGCCGCGACGGGCGATGCTGGTGGCGCTCGACCTGATCCGGGCGACGGTCGCGCTGGCGCTGCCTTTCGTGTCCGAGGTCTGGCACATCTATGTGCTGATCTTCCTGCTGCAGGCGGCATCGGCCGGCTTCACCCCGACCTTCCAAGCGACGGTCCCGGACGTTCTGCCCGACGAGGCCGAGTACACGCGGGCGCTGTCGCTCTCGCGGCTGGCCTATGATCTGGAGAACCTGCTCTCGCCGATGCTCGCGGCCGCGCTGCTGACGGTGGTGAGCTTTCCGGTCTTGTTCGGCGGCACCGTCATCGGCTTTCTGGCATCGGCCGCGCTCGTGATGACCGTCACTCTGCCGTCACCCCGGCCGACGCAGCCGCGCGGCATCTGGGACCGGACCACCCGCGGCATCCGCATCTATCTCGCCACGCCGCGCCTGCGTGGGCTGCTTGCGCTGAACCTTGCGGTGGCCGCGGCAGGGGCCATGGTGATCGTCAACACGGTCGTGCTGGTTCAGGCGCGGCTTGGCCTCGGCGAAGAGCAGGTGGCGCTGGCGCTCGCGGCGTTTGGCGGCGGCTCGATGGTCGCGGCGCTGCTCCTGCCACGGCTGCTCGACCGAATGCCGGACCGACCGCCGATGATTGCAGGTGCCCTGATCCTTGTTTGCGGAACGGCCTTCGGCCCGCTGGTCGGATCACCGCCTCGATCTCGGGCAGGCTTTCGGCGGCGATCAGCGGATCGACCCCGAGCGCCCGCGCCATCGCAAGGGCAGCGTTCATGTCCCAGCCGAGCACCGTGGCGCCGCCCATGCCGGCGGCGATGCGCAGCTGCCCGGTCAGGCGCTGCGCCAGATCCCAGACCTGCCAGCCTTCGAGTGTCAGAGGCTGGTTCAGCCGCGCCGGGCAGTCCGGGCACGAGCCTTCGCAGGCCGCGCAGTAGCTTTCGCCCCCGCCGAAGTGCCAGGCTGCGAGGGCGCGGAGCCGTTTTTTTCCGCATCCAACATCAGATGCGGCGCGAGGCAGCGGGTCTGGAAGGCCTCGAACACCGGCCAGATGTCCAGAAGCGCGCCGATGCCTTCCGGTGTGACGGGAACGGGATTGCCGTCGGCATCGCCGACACCTTCCCAGCCGGTGACCACGCGGCGGGCGACCGCCTTCGCCATCACCAGCGCCTGTTCCTCCTTGCTGGCACCCTCGGGCAAGGCTTCCACCGCCGGGTCGTTGCGCGCGGCGACCATGATCGCGGTACTGACGGGCAGGACCTGTAGGCGCAGGCCATGGCCGAGATCGAGCCATTTCGGCCCGGCGGAAAGATCAAGACGGATCATGGTCAGTAGTTCTCCACATCATTGACGAGAACGGCGGTGCACATCCGCCCCAGCGTGGCGTCGCGCGCTGCCTGCCAGTCGAAGCTGGCCTGGATGCCCTGCGGCCCGCCGATCTCGATGCGCGGGCGCGGCAGATAGACGGCGTGTGCCGTGAACGTCAGGCTTTCGCCCGAGATGAGCGTCCAGGAAAACTCCAGCTCGCAGGGTGTGCCGTTGATCGCCTGGCTGACGAGCGTGCTGTCGGCGAAACGCACCTCGGTGCGGCCGGTCAGCGCGGCGATGGAGGGATCGGCGCCATCGATCATGCCGTCGGCGCGGATGGTCTCGATCCGGTCGAGGTTGTTGGCATAGGTGATCTCGGTCGAGATCACGTTGCCCAAGGCGGTGCCGTTGCGTTTGATCGCGCCGTTGAAGTGCCCGAAGCGGATCAGGTCCAGCTCCGCCGGTGTCCCCACACCGCTGGTCGTGGCCACCGTCTCGCCCTGCGCCACCAGCCGGGCGGTGGCGGTCAGCAGGCCCGATCGCTGCATCTGCCAGCTGAGCTGGTCCAGCACCACGCCGGAATACATCGCATAGCGCGGCACCTCGGGCATGGCGGTCTCGATGGCCATGCTGGGCAGGGTCCAGCCGCCGGACTGGAAGGTATGGGTCCAGGGTCCGGGCGAGCTTCCGGTGGTGGTCGGCGCGCCGAACGCTGCCTTCAACCAGAAGCCGAAGGCTTCGGCGTCGATCGGCACCACCACGTCGCCGTCGGCGGTCACCGCGTCCTTGACCGGCGCCAGAGGATCGCGGCCGTAGCCGAGCAGTTCCGAGTTCAGCAGCGGCTGCTCCGCCCCGAGCGAGGTGCTGGCGAACGGCATCCTTGTGTAACCGCTCGCCGGTGCGGTGCCATAGGTCGTCTCGAACGCAAGCGCCATCCGCGCCCGCGCCCCTTGCGCGCGTGCCATGTTCGTCTCCTTGGATTGTCGGGGTCAGGCCAGCGTGTCGGCCGTGGAATAGTGCAGGACGACCGGAATCACCGCCGCCTTCAGGCTCGCCGCGCCATCCACCGGCAGATCGACCGGCTGCGG
>QIRE01000076.1_pt1 | contig 23926 bp, 21 predicted proteins | sample 2940141 | NCBI WGS metagenome assembly QIRE01 (sample SAMN09273532, study PRJNA473421) | Gut metagenome, whole genome shotgun sequencing project. | isolation source: gut tissue | host: Folsomia candida VU population | place: Netherlands: Amsterdam | collected 2016-03-06
TTTCCAAGATGGAAACCGACCTGCGCGACACCTTGGCCCGCGCCACCGCCTCGCGTCAGGGGGATCATGCGGCGTCCGGGGCGCCTCTGCGCCGGTGACAGCGCGTCACGCAAGGGCCCGCCTGACATGGCTGGCTTTGCTGGCGTTGGCCGCCTGTCAGCAGGCACCCGAGGCCCCGGCGCCCGATGTGCCGCCGCCCGCGCCAAAGCCGGTGCAGATGCCCGAAAGCGCGCCCTCGCAGGCCGAACTGCGCAAGCTGCGCGCCGAACGCAACCGCGCCGCCAATCAGACGGCCACCCTGGCCAGCGCATCCGCCAGCGCCAGCAGTGACCATCAGCGCAATCTTTATGCCCGGGTCGAGGCCGGTCTGCTGGCCCGCAACCGCCTGCGCCGTGACCGCGTGCCGATGGACGCGCCGATCACGGCCGACACGCTGACCCGCAACTTCATCGCCATCGCGCTGCATGACGAATACAGCCGCGACGGCGCAGACATGGTGTCGGACCATCAATCCGCGCCATTGCGCCGGTGGGCCGACCCGGTGCGTCTGCGCCTGCATTTCGGCGCCGCCACCGATGTGGCAACCCAACGCGCCCTGCGGGTCGAGGTGGCGGGCTATGCCGCCCGCCTGACCTCGGCGTCGGGGCATTCGGTGCAGACCACCGACGGGCGCGGCAATATTCTGGTCCTGTTCGTCAATGATGACGAACGCCGCCAGATTGGCCCCGTCTTGCAGGAACATGTCCCCGGCATCCCCGTAACGGACGTGGCGATCCTGCGCGATCTGGACAATCGCAACTACTGCACCGCCTTCGCCTATTCCAAGGGGCAGGCCTCGGCCTATTCCAATGCCGTGGTGCTGATTCGTGCGGAACTGCCCGCGTTGCTGCGCACATCCTGCATCCATGAAGAACTGGCGCAGGCGATGGGGCTGACCAATGACGATCCGGGCGTGCGCCCGTCAATCTTCAACGACGATGAAGAATTTGCCCTGCTGACCCGGCATGATGAACTGCTGTTGCAGATGCTCTATGATCCGCGTCTGTCGCCCGGCATGACCGAGGCCGAGGCCGCCCCCATTGTCCGCACCATCGCGGCCGAGCTGTTGGGCGAGGATGCGTGATCGCTTGCGTCATCACCGGCTTGGTCGCATAGAATAGGCATATCAGTTAACGGGGACAATCATGAGTATCTTTGACATTCTGGGCGGCGAATTCATCGAAGTCATCGAATGGACCGACGATAGCCGCGACACCATGGTCTATCGCTATCCCACCGTCAGCAAGGCCATAAAATACGGTGCCAAGCTGACCGTTCGCGAAGGTCAGGCGGCGGTGTTCATCCATGAAGGCCAGCTTGCAGATGTGTTCGGCCCCGGTCTTTACATGCTGGAAACCAACAACCTGCCGGTGCTGACCCGCCTGCAACATTGGGACCACGGCTTTCGCAGCCCCTTCAAATCCGAGATCTACTTCGTCAACACCACCCGCTTCAACGATCTGAAATGGGGCACCCGCAATCCGGTCACCGCGCGCGACCCGGAATTCGGCCCGGTGCGCCTGCGCGCCTTTGGCACGTTTTCGATGCGCGTGTCCGATCCCGCCAAATTCATGACCGAGATCGTCGGCACCGATGGTGATTTCACCCGCGACGAAATCGTCTTTCAGATCCGCAACGTGATCGTTCAGGAATTTTCGCGATCCATCGCCGCGTCGGGTGTGCCGGTGCTGGATATGGCGGCCAATACCGATCAGCTGGGTCAGGCGGTGGCCAAGGCCATCGCCCCCACGATCGAAGCCTATGGCCTGACTTTGCCCGAATTCTACGTCGAAAACATCAGCCTGCCGCAGGATGTTGAGAAGATGTTGGACAAGCGCACCTCGATGGGCATCCTGGGCGATCTGGACCGCTTCGGCCAATATGCCGCGGCCGAGGCAATGACGACCGCCGCCCAGAATCCCGGCGGAGCGGGCGCCGCGATGGGCGCCGCCATGGGCGCTGCGATGGGCATGGGTGCAGGCCGCGCCGGTCCCTGGGGTCAGGCGCCACAAAGCGCGCAGACTACGCCACCGCCCCTGTCCAATCAGCAACCCGCCACGCTGTGGCATGTCGCGCTGCAAGGTCAGGTGCATGGACCGTTCGACGCCGGGGGTCTGGCGCCGCTTACCGCTGATGGCCGGCTGAATCGCGACACGCTGGTCTGGACGCCCGGTCAGGATGGCTGGCGCGCGGCAGGCGACGTCGCAGAACTGGCCCCGCTGTTCAACACGACGCCGCCGCCCCTGCCCGGCTGATCCCCGATGCCGACCCCCCGGACCGAACACCGCTATCCGTGTGAACAATGCGGGGCCAGCCTGCGCTTTCAGCCGGGCCAGCAACAGCTGGTCTGCGACTGGTGCGGGCATGTCCAGCAGATCGGCCATGGTCCCGCCCGCGCTCCCGCCCGCCAACCCAAAGGCGGGGCCGAGGGCGAGGACGCGATCCTGGCCGACCCCGAAACCGGACGTGCGCTGCAATGGGACGCGCAGCACAAGGCCCCCGATCTGGTCGAGCTGCCCTTGGAAAGGGGTCTGCGGCTGGACGCGGGTTCCGACATCTCGACCACGATCCGGACGCTGTCCTGCACCAATTGCGGCGCTCAATTCGAATTCGACGATGAACTGCACGCCACCGCCTGCCCGTTCTGTGCAACGCCCGTCGTCACCGATACCGGCACCACCCGCAAGATCAAGCCACAGGGCCTGCTGCCCTTTCGCCTGACCGAACAACAGGCCCACCGCGCGATGGAGGATTGGCTGGGCAACCTGTGGTTCGCGCCATCAGGCCTGACCGCCTATGCCCGGCGCGGGCGGAAGCTGCGCGGCGTCTATTCCCCGTTCTGGACCTTTGATGCCGACACGACCAGCAGCTATTCCGGCCAGCGCGGCGATTACTACTATGAAACCGTCTGGGTCACACAGCAGGTCGAAGGCCGGCAGCAGCGGGTGGCCCGTCAGGTGCGGCGGACAAGGTGGCGCGCCGCTTCGGGGCGGATCTCGCGCAATTTCGATGATGTGCTGGTGCTGGCGGCGGCATCGCTGCCACGCAAATTCGCCGACGGGCTGGCGCCGTGGGATTTGTCGCACCTGCGCCCCTATCGCCCCGACTATCTGGCCGGGCTGGAATCCGAGGCCTATACGATCCCCCTTTATGACGGCCACAAAACCGCCCGGTCCGAAATGGCGGGCGTCATCATCAACGATGCCCGCCGCGACATCGGTGGCGATGAGCAGCGCGTCGATCACATCCAGACGCAGCACTCGAACGAGACCTTCAAGCATATCTTGCTGCCGGTCTGGGCGGCGGCTTACCGCTATAACGGCAAAAGCTTTCGCTTTGTGGTCAACGGGCAGTCGGGCCGGGTGATGGGCGAACGCCCGTGGTCGGCATGGAAAATCGCGGGCGCCGCATTGGCTGCACTGGTGGCGCTAGCGGCGTTCATGTATCTGGCGCAACAGGGCGGATATATCCAGATGGGCGGATTGCCCTCGGCCAACGATGTGATCCGGGGATACTAAGGGGGCAAGACCATGATCCTGTGCGCGGGGGAATCGCTGATCGACATGGTGCCGGACAACGGCACCTTCCGTCCGCTGGCGGGGGGCGCGGTCTATAACACCGCCATCGCACTTGGCCGCCTGGCCGAGCCGGTGTCCTATCTGTGGCCGATCAGCCGCGATGCCTTTGGCGAACAACTGCTGCGCCCGCTGGCCGAGGCGGGCGTGAACACCGACCTCTGCCCGCGCACCGATCGCCTGACCACGCTGGCCGTCGTCAGCCTGATCGGCGGCGAGGCGCGCTATGCCTTTTACGACGAAGGCTCGGCCGGGCGGATGCTGGCGCCACAGGATATCCCGCCGCTGCCCGCGCGGGTACAGGCGATCTTTGCGGGCGGCATCAGTCTGGTCCCCGACCCCTGCGGCGCGGCCATCGAAACCCTGATCGCCCAAAACGCCGCCAACCTGCCGGTGATGCTGGACCCCAATATCCGGCCGTTCTTCATCAGCAATGCAGATGCCTATCGCGCGCGGCTGAACCTGCTGCTGCCGATGGCCGAAATCGTGAAACTGTCCTCGGACGATCTGGAATGGCTGCTGCCCGATGACAGCCCGGCAGATGCCGCACAAAAGGTGCTGGCGATGGGTCCAAAGATCGTGCTGCAAACCGGCGGCGCTGCCGGCGCGCACGCCCATTGGGCGGGCGGCAGCGTCAGCGCCCCGGCGATCCGCACCACGGTCGCCGACACCATCGGCGCAGGCGACACCTTCAACGCAGGCGTTCTGGCCAGCCTGCGCCGCCAAGGCCTGCTGACCCAGCAGGCACTGGCCCAGATCACCGCAGATCAGCTGCAAGCCGCCCTGACCCTTGGTGCGCAGGCGGCGGCAATCACCGTCTCACGTCCCGGCGCAAACCCGCCCTGGGCGCATGAAATGCCCGCCTGACCCATTTCTCCTTTACGAAAATATCCTCGGGGGAACGCGCATCGCGCGTGGGGGCAGACAGCCCCCAGCCCCGTCCCGGATCAGCGCTGCCGGATCTGATGCAACACGCGGGCGACGCCGCCATTGACCAGCAGAAAGCTTAACCCAAAGCCGGTGAAAAATCCGGCAAGCTCGGCGATCCAGCCATAGCCCGCGCCGCCGAAGGCCAGCCCAAAGACCAGCTGAAATGCCAGCAGCATCCCGATCAGCGTGAAGGCCCGCATCCGGTTGGCATTCATCGCCCCAAGCCGGGACCACAGCAGAAATGTGAACGCACCGACCAAGCCGTATACCGCCGGATAGCCCCCGATCAGCGGTCCAGGCTGACCCGGCAGCAGCGACACCGCGACAGTATAGACCAACGCCCCGCCAATCGCCGATCCCATATACAGCGCGATCACCGCCCAGGGCCGGAATTCCCGCGCCACCATATTCCCAAGCGCCAGCGTGAACACCACGACAAACGCCCCATGGGTCAGGTTTCCATGAACAAAGCTATAGCTGATGATGCGATAGAATTGATCCCAGTCGATGGCGCGCACGCTCCACATCCGCTGGATCATCTCGGGCGCGAAGGCAGTCATCTGCATCGCGGTCAGGCGCAGGCCCACCCCCTCGGGCCCGCCGATGAAGCCCGCGCGGCCAAGGGCAAAGACCGCCTCGGACGCGATGACCGGCAGCGTCAGCAGCCACACCGCCAGCGGCAACGGGTTCAGGGGGGATTGGGTCAAACCGTCGCGCATCTGGATTCCTTCACGGTTGCTATGGCTGCGTGCAACCGCTAAGCCAGCCGCGACGAAAATCCAAGCAGGTTGGCCATGAACGATAGCAGCAAGACCCGTTTCACGCCGCGCATCTTTTCGGGGATCCAACCCTCGGGCGGGCTGACATTGGGCAACTATCTGGGCGCGCTGAAACGCTTTGCCGCGTTGCAGGGCGATCAGGCCGAAACGATCTATTGCCTTGTCGATCTGCACGCGATCACCGTCTGGCAAGATCCCGACAAGCTGCGCCACAACATCCGCGAGGCGGCGGCCGCTTTCATGGCATCGGGCGTGGACCCGCAGCAGTCGATCCTGTTCAATCAGTCACAGGTCAGCGCTCATGCCGAAATGGCTTGGCTTTTCAACACTGTGGCGCGCGTGGGCTGGATGTATCGGATGACCCAGTTCAAGGACAAGGCCGGCAAGAACAGCGAAAATGTCAGCCTTGGCCTACTGGCCTATCCGGCGTTGATGGCCGCCGACATCCTGACCTATCAGGCCACCGCCGTGCCGGTGGGCGAAGATCAGAAACAGCATCTGGAACTGACGCGCGACATCGCGGCCAAGTTCAACCACGATTACGGGGTGGAGCATTTTCCCATCACCGAACCGCTGATCGAAGGCGTGGCCACCCGCGTCATGTCGCTGCGCGACGGCAGCAAAAAGATGTCGAAATCCGACCCTTCGGATGCAAGCCGCATCAACCTGACCGACAGCGCCGATGCCATCGCCCAGAAAATCCGCAAGGCCCGGACCGATGCGGAACCCCTGCCCGCCACCACCGAAGGCCTGAAAGACCGGCCCGAGGCGCGAAATCTGCTGAACATCTATGCCGCCCTGTCGGATGAGACCCCCGATCAGGTTCTGGCCCGCTTTGAAGGTCAGGGCTTTGGCGCCTTCAAACCGGCGCTGGCCGATCTGGCGGTCGCCTCGCTGGAACCGATCAGCAAGCGGATGAACGACTACATGGCCGATCCGGCCGAAATCGACCGCATCCTCGGCGCAGGTGCCGTCCGCGCGGATGAGGTCGCAACGCCGATTCTGGACAAGACCAAAGATCTTATGGGGCTGATGCGCAGCAGGCCCTGATCCAACAAAAAGGCCCCACCAATCGGCGGGGCCTTTTACTGTTCAGGTGGTTCGGATCAATACCGCGACGCCATCGCCGACAGCGGCAGCGGCACGATCTTGTCGGCGTGGCCTGCGGTGCCGAATGCCTCGAACCGGGCCTTGCAGACCTCGGCCATCATCGCCATTGCGGGCTTCAGGTATTTGCGCGGATCGAATTCCGACGGGTCTTCGGTCAGCGTCTTGCGGATCGCGGCGGTCATCGCCAGACGGTTGTCGGTGTCGATATTGACCTTGCGCACGCCCGATTTGATGCCGCGCTGGATTTCCTCGACCGGGACACCCCATGTCGGCTTGATGTCGCCGCCATAGCTGTTGATGATCTGTTGCAGATCTTCCGGCACCGAGGACGAGCCGTGCATCACAAGGTGCGTGTTCGGCAGGCGGCGGTGGATTTCCTCGATCACATGCATCGCCAGAATGTCGCCATCCGGCTTGCGCGAGAATTTATAGGCGCCGTGGCTGGTGCCCATGGCAATCGCCAGCGCATCGACCTTGGTGTCATTCACAAAGCGCACCGCCTCATCGGGGTCGGTCAGCAGCTGATCATGGCCCAGAACCTCGGTCGCGCCGTGGCCGTCTTCCTGATCACCCATCCCGGTTTCAAGCGAGCCAAGGACGCCCAGCTCACCCTCGACCGACACGCCGCAGGCATGGGCCATCTCGACCACTTTGGCGGTGATGTCCATGTTATAGGCATAGTCGGCGGGGGTCGAACCATCGGCCTTCAGCGACCCGTCCATCATCACGCTGGTAAAGCCGTTCTGGATCGCCGTCGCGCAGGTCGCCAGACCGTTGCCGTGGTCCAGATGCATACACAGCGGGATGGTCGGGAACGCCTTGGCAAAGCCCTGGATCAGGCCGGCCAGAACCAGATCATTGGCATAGGACCGGGCACCACGGCTGGCTTGCAGGATCACCGGCGAATTGGTCGCCTGTGCCGCGGTCATGATTGCCAGACCCTGTTCCATGTTGTTGATGTTGAAGGCGGGAACTGCGTAACCGTTCTCGGCCGCGTGGTCGAGAAGCTGGCGCAGGGTGATCATGGCCATAGGGCGTTATCCTTTGCTGTGGAGGTAGGCGAGGATCGTTTCGACCTCGTCCTTAGCGCCGAAAATCAGGGGCGTCATGTCGTGTAACGCTAACGGTTTGCGATAACGGATGGGTTGTGATCCATCCGAGGCCAGACCGCCCGCCTGTTCGATCACGAACGCAATCGGCACGCATTCATAGATCAGGCGCAAACGGCCATCTTCATAGCCGGGGCGACCATCCGCGGGATAGAGAAACGCCCCGCCGGTCATCAGGATGCGGTGCAATTCACCCACCGCGGCGGCCAGCCAGCGCATGTTGTAGTTCTTGCCAAGCGGGCCGTCCTTGCCTGCCCGCACATCCGCAATCCATGCCTGCAATTCCGGCGACCAATGCCGTTCGTTCGAGGCGTTATAGGCCAGCGTCGAGGCCGTCGGTTTCAGCGTCACGTTTTCGCGCACCATGCGGAATTCGCCCGCCTCGGCGTCCCATCCGGCGATATGGGTGCCGTCGCCCAGTGACCAGCCGAAATCCATCGAATGCCCAAAGCTGGCATAGCCTGCCGCGACGACGCTTTCGCCCGTGCGCAAAAACCCTTCGGGCGCGGCGGGCAGGACGCTGAACAGCATCCCCAAGGGCGCGCCGATGCCGATGCTGCCCGACCCGTCGATCGGGTCGATGGCCACATCCCATGCGCCGTCGGGGTTCAGCTCGATCACCTCTTCGGCCTCTTCGGACAGCACCAGACGGACGCCAGCCGCGCGCAACGCCGCGATCATGTGGTGATGCGCGCCCACGTCCAGCGCCTTTTGCTTGTCGCCGCTGTCATTGACACCGACGATTTCGGTCGGGTCGCCATGCAGCCGACCCGCCGCCAGACGCAGCGCCAGCGGCGGCTGCGCCTCGGCGATGGCGCGCACGATGGCGGCGGGGCCGTCACCGGTCAGAACCTGCGACAGCAGGCGGCCCGTTGCCGGACCGTCATTCGGCAGCTTCAGCATGGGTCAGCCCTTGTTGTATTTGGCGCCAACGGCGTCGATGGCATCCACGTTGCCCGCCGATTTTCCCGCCGCGTCAAAGTTTTCGGTCTGCGCCAGAAACGCATCGGCGATGGCCTTGGCCAGTTCCGGGCCAATAACGCGCGCGCCCATGGTGATGATCTGCGCATTGTTCGACAGCGCCGCACGTTCGGCGGAATAGGTGTCATGGGTCAGCGCGGCACGGATGCCCGGCACCTTGTTGGCCGCGATGCAGACGCCGATGCCGGTGCCGCAGACCAGAATGGCGCGGTCATAGGTGCCGTCGATCACGCCGCTCGCGACGCGATCCGACAGGTTGGCATAGAACGCATCCGCGCCTGCCTCGGTGCGGCTGATTTCCGACACCTCGAATTTGCTTTTCAGGTGATCGGCCAGAACCTTGGCCAGACCTTCACCCGCGCTGTCGCCTGCGATTGCCAGTTTCATGATGTTTCTCCGTTGATATGGTTCAGATTTTCGCGGCGCATTTTGCCAGAATGTCCAGATAGCCTTCGACATTCCAGGCGGACCGCCCGATGAACAGCCCGTTGATATGCGGGCATTGGATCAGTTCCTCGCAATTGCCGGGGTTGACCGAGCCGCCGTAAAGGCAAGGCACCTTGCGGCCCAGAACCTCCTGCGCCACGGCGATGATCTCGGCCTGCCGCGCGTCGGCGTAATCGGATGTCGCGGGGATGCCGTTCACGCCAATCGCCCAGACGGGTTCATAGGCCAGCAGAATTTCGGCGCCTTTCTGATCGTCCGACAGCTTGGACAGCGCGCCGCGCACCTGCGTTTCCAGAACCTCTTGCGCGCGACCGGATTCGCGCTCGGCCAGCGTTTCGCCGATGCAGATCAGCGGGATCAGACCGTGGCGGACGGCGGCTTCGGTTTTCAGGCCCACGGTCTCATCGGTTTCGCCAAAGAATTCGCGGCGCTCGCTGTGGCCCAATTCGACGATATCAAGATGGCAGTCGCGCAGCATCACCGGGCTGACCTCACCCGTCCACGCGCCATCGTCGGCCCAGTGCATGTTCTGCGCGCCGACCTTGACGGATGTGTCGGCCAGCATCGCCTTGACCTCGCGCACGGCGGTAAAGGACGGGATCACGAAACGCTGGATGCGGGTGTCGCGGGTGGCGTCAGTGGTCGCCAGACCTTCGGCGAACTGACGCGCCTGATCCAGCGTCTTGTTCATCTTCCAGCTGGTGCCGATCCAGAAATCTGTCATGTCGTCAGTCCTTTGCAATAGTCAGCCGCAGCCCCGCCCGGTCCATCGCAGCGCGATCTTCGGGTGCGGGGGTGGCATCGGTGATAATGGCATCAAAATCGGTCAGATCGGCCAGCGCGTGCAGCGCCGACCGGCCAAAACGGGTGTGGTTGACCAGCAGCACGGCGCGGTCGGCGGCGGCGATCATCGCGCGTTTCGCCCGCACGGCGGCATCATCCATGTGAAACGCCCGCAGCCCGGCGACGGCGGGGGTCGAGATAAAGGCCAGATCGGCGCGCAGCCGGATCAGCGCGTCTTCGGTGACGGTGCCGAAGAAGCCGTTGAATTTGGCATTGAACGTGCCGCCAAGCGCGATCAGCGTGACCCGCGGCGCATCCTTCAGCGCATCGATCACCGCGCCATTGTTGGTAATCACGGTCAACGGCGCCTTGTCGGGCAGGCTGGACCCCAGCAACGCCGCCATAGACCCGTCATTGACCATCACAGTCATGCCCGGTTCGACCCATTCCATCGCGGCGCGCGCCATGCGGATCTTGGCATCGCTGTCCTGCAACGCGCGGATGCGGAAATCGCTTTCGAACTGGGTTCCGGCCTCTATCGTGGCGCCGCCGCGCACCTTGCGCAGCAGGCCCGACTGTTCCAGATCGTCCAGATCGCGGTGGATCGTCATTTTCGACACCGCAAAGCGCAGCGCCAGATCATCCAGATCGACCGCGCGTGCGCCCACCAGCAGATCCATGATCGCCTGTCTGCGTTCGTCGCGCTTCACCGGAATCCCCCCTGTTGACGGATATCTAACATGAACCTCACTTTTCGCAACATTATTTTTGTGACATTGTGATGATGTTTTGTGATTATTGTTGTTATCGCTGCCAGACCGGGATATGCAGGCGCAAACGGAGGACCGGATATGCCGCTAGATTCGCCCAAAGACCCCAAGATCGCCGCCAAAGCCGCGCTTGACCCCAGCAACTTCGCCCTTGCCAACTGTATCCGCGCGCTGTCGATCGACGCGGTGAACGCGGCCAATTCCGGGCATCCCGGCGCGCCCATGGGCATGGCCGACGCAGCCGCCGTGCTGTTTTCCAAGCATCTGAAATTCGACGCGAAAAACCCTGACTGGCCGGATCGTGACCGCTTTGTGCTGTCGAACGGCCATGCCTCGATGCTGCTTTACAGCGTGCTGCATCTGACCGGCTATGAAGACATGACGCTGGATCAGATCAAGAATTTCCGCCAGTGGGGCGCGATCACGGCAGGCCACCCGGAATATGGCCACGCCAAAGGCATTGAAACGACCACTGGCCCCTTGGGTCAGGGCATCGCGACCGCCGTCGGCATGGCGCTGGCGGAACGCCGTCTGGCGGCCGAATTCGGTGACGATCTGGTCGATCATCACACCTATGTCATGCTGGGCGATGGCTGCCTGCAAGAAGGCATCGGCCAAGAGGCCGCCAGCCTTGCCGGCCACCTTGGTCTTGGCAAGATGATCGTGCTGTATGACGACAACGACATCACCATCGACGGGCCGACCTCGGTGTCGTTCTCGGAAAACATCCCCGCCCGGTTCGAGGCGATGGGCTGGCATGTGCAATCCTGCGACGGCCATGACGGCGCCGCGCTGGACCGTGCGATTACCGCAGCCAAGGCGGAAGCCGCGAAACCGTCGCTGATCGCGATGAAAACTGTGATCGGTTTCGGCTCGCCCAACAAGGCGGGCAGCTATTCGGTCCACGGCTCGCCCCTGGGCAAGGATGAAGCTGCGCTGACGCGCGAGGCGATTGGCTGGGCGCATGATGCCTTTGTCATCCCTGACGATCTGGCGGGGCAATGGCGCGACATCGGATCGCGCGGCGCCAAGGACCGTCAGGCATGGGAGGCCCGTCTGGCCGCCAAAGCCGCCGACGTGCAGGGCGAATTCAACCGCCGCCTGTCGGGCGATCTGCCCGCCGCATATGACGCCGCCGTCAAGGCCGCGCGCGACGCGCTGTTTGCGGAACCCAAGAAAGCCGCGACCCGCAAGGCCAGCCAGATGGCGCTGGAACCGCTGACCGCCGCGCTGCCGGAAATGATCGGCGGATCGGCCGACCTGACCGGGTCGAACCTGACCCGCGTCAAGGCCGTGGACAGCCAGTATACGCGTGAGGCGCCGGGCCGTTACATCGGTTACGGCGTGCGCGAATTCGGCATGTCGGCGGCGATGAACGGCATCAACCTGCATGGCGGTTTCATCGCCTATGGCGGCACCTTTCTGGTGTTTTCGGACTATGCCCGCAACGCCATCCGCCTGTCGGCGCTGATGGGGGTCGGCACGATCTATGTCATGACCCATGACAGCATCGGCCTTGGCGAAGATGGTCCGACCCACCAGCCGGTCGAACATCTGGCATCCTTGCGCGCCATTCCCGGCCTGACCGTCCTGCGCCCCGCCGATACGGTGGAGACGCTGGAAGCCTGGGACATCGCCATCCGCAACCGCGATGTGCCGTCGCTTTTGGCGCTGTCGCGTCAGGACGTGCCGCAATTGCGGCTTGAGGCCAGCGATGAAAACCTGACCGCCAAGGGCGCCTATGTGATCCGCCAGTTCGGTGAGGGCCGCGACGTGACCCTGATCGCGACCGGGACCGAGGTTGCCATCGCCGTCAAGGCGGCCGAGGCGCTGCATGCCGATGGCCTGTCGGTCGCGGTCGTGTCGATGCCGTCGTGGGAATTGTTCGATGCGCAGGACAAAGCCTATCGGGACGAAGTTCTGGGCAACGCGCCCCGCATCGCCATCGAAGCAGCGGGCAAGTTCGGCTGGACCCGCTATGTCGCATCCGAAGATGATGTGATCGGCATGACCGGATTTGGCGCTTCGGCCCCGATCGACCGGCTGTATCAGGAATTCGGCATCACCGCCGAGGCGATCGTCGCCCGCGCCAAGGCGCTGACGGCCAAGTGATCTGTCTGACAGATTGAAGGACGGCCCGCGAAAGCGGGCCGTTTTTCTTTGCGCAAAAGCGGGGGGCTGTCTGCCCCCCCGGGCCGCCTGCGGCGACCGCCCCCCGAGGATATTTTCATAAAGGAGATGGGGGTCAGGCGAAGAGGGCGCGGGCCGTCGCCTCATCCGTGATCAGGCCGTTCAGGCGCCCGCTGGTCAGGACGGCGCGGATCGCCTCGACCTTTTCGGCGCCACCGGCGATGACGACGATGCGGGCGTCTGCGGGGCCATCAAGCCCGACCGACATGGTACGGGTGCTAAGCGTGGTGTCCAGCACCCGACCGTTTGCGTCGAAGAAATGTCCCATCATCTCACCAACCGCGCCGGCGGCGTTGATTTCGGCGATTTCCTGCGGCTCTATCATGCCCGAGGCGACCAGCTGCGCGCCTGCGCCCGCCGTGCCCATGCCGACCAGTTTCAGCGTCGCGCCGTTCGACAGGTCAAAGATTTCGCGCACGCCCGGCTGTGCCAGAACCACCGCACGGTCCTGTTCGGAATTGGCAAAGAAGGGCACCGGCAGGACAAAGGCCTGCGCGCCGGTTTTTTCGGCAAGCTGGTGCATGACGTCATGCGGATTGGCGGCGTAGTTGCGCGTCAGCCCGCCCAACAGCGACACGAAGCGGGCGCCGCGTGCGTCAAAGCGGGGCATCTGATGCACCGCCGCCGCCAGCGTCCTGCCATGGCCAAGGCCGATCACCGCATGTTCGCCGCTTTCGATCTGACGGCGCAGGAAGCTGGCACCGGCAAGGCCGAGGGCGCGCAGGGGCAGACCTTCCTCGCCCAAGTCCGGGGCCACCTCGCAGAAGTCGAGGTTATAGGCCTTGCACAGGCGATCTTCCAATTCGGCGCATTCGACGATTTCGCCGTCGATACTGACTTTGACGACGCCCTCGGCCACGGCTTTGGCGATCAGGCGGTGGGCCTTGACGCCCGGCACGCCAAGCCGTTTGGCGACCGCCGCCTGCGTCAGCCCGCCCGCGTAATGCAGCCATGCCGCGCGGATCGCGAGGCTTTGTTCGGGATCAAGACCTGCCGCGCGTCGGGCCATCAGCTTGCCTTTGCCATCAGGGCGCGCAGGTCGTCGGGCGACAACGCGGCGGGGTTTGACGCCATGGATGAGGATGCCGCCGCCGCATCTGCGGCCGCCGCCTGTGCCTGTGCGTTGATGCCAAGCGCGGTCAGACCCGGCAGGCCAGACGCGCGCGACCAATCGGCCAGCCGCGTGGCGGCGGCGTCCATATCGGCGCCCGGATGCCCGAAGGAAGTGCCGATCCATGCGGCGACCCGATCCAGCCGGGCGGCGCGGTCAGGGTCGCTGACATGGCGGCGGTTCGCCATCAGCACATGCGGCAGCAGCGCGCCGCAGATGGCGCCATGCGCCGCCCCGGTCAGCCCGCCCAGTGGCCCCGCCAGCCCATGCACCGCGCCCAGCCCCGCATTCGCCAGTGCCAGCCCGCCGCACAGGCTGACCCATGCCATATCGTCACGCGCAGCGGCATCTTCGCCGTCCATCAGCCGCCTCAACGCCGTCAGCCCGCGCGGGATTGCATCGGCGCACAGGGCATCGGTCATGGGGTTGGCGCGGGTGCAGACATAGGGCTCGATCACCTGCGTCATCGCATCCAGACCCGAGGCCAGCGTCACCGCGCGCGGACAGTGATCCGTCAGCGCCGGGTCAATGATGGCAAGCCGCGGCAGCATCCGCGCATCGCGCAGGCTGACCTTGCGGCGCTGATCCGGCACGGCGATGACGGCGTTCCGCGTTACCTCGGCCCCGGCGCCTGCGGTGGTGGGGATGGCCACAAATGGCAGCGGCGGCTGGTCCAGCGGCAGGCCACGGCCCACGACCTCGAGGTGGTCCAGCATCGGCCGCGTCGCAGGAACCAGCGCCGCGATGGCCTTGCCCGCATCGATGACCGCACCGCCGCCAAGCGCCACGACGACCTGCGCCCCGGCCGCGCGGGCCTGATCGACGCCCGCCTGCACCATCGCCATGTCGGGTTCGCCTGCCACGGCAAAGCGTGACACGTCACAGCCCCGCGCCTGCAAGGCGGTCAGCAGCCATCCGCTGCGCGCGGCATTGGCGCCGTGGATCAGCAGCACATGCAAGCCCATCGCCGCCACGCGGTCAGCGGCAGAACCCGCCTGCCCCCTGCCGAACAGGATCTGGGTCGCTGTGGCAAAGGCAAAGGGCGCGATCATGTCAGACCTTCAGATCGGCGGCGCCGCTGTCGATATGGGGCGCCCAGAATGCCACGCTTTCGGCGATCTGGGCGATGACCTGCCGGTCATTGGGTTCGCGTTCCTTGAAGGACAGCTCAAGACAGATTTCGTTATCGACCGCGCCCCCTTGGGCGAAGGCCGCCAACAGCGGTTCGGGCTGAACAGCGCCCTTGGCGTTAAAGGCGGCGGTAAAGGGGCGGTGGCCCGACTTGTCCATCATCGACTGTTTGATGTGGATGATCGGGCTGACCTTGGGCACCGCACGCGCCCAGGCATAGGGATCTGTGTCGTCGGGATTGGGGCTGGTCACGTCGCCATGGTCGATATCGGCCATCATCCACATCGGGATGGCCATGTCGGCGGCGGTCAGGCGGTCCTGCAATTCCATCGTCGCGGCGATGGTTTCGCCGAATTCGCGGCCCACGCTCATCGGTTCCCAAAAGACATAGGAGAGGCCCGCAGATTTGGCGTGTTCCGCCACCTCGGCCCAGCAGTCGATGGCCGTCTGGATCAGGTCATTGCGCCGGATCGGGTCGTCAAAATCCTGATAGGTAAAGATCGCGAACTGCGTCCCGACCGAGGCGCCACCAAGATCGGCGGTGATATCGGCAAATGTCTTGAACCAATCGACATAGTAACGCCGCACATCGCGGTCGGGATGGCCGAAATGGTTCAGCCGCCCATATGGCCCGGTCATGCCCGATGTGACACGCACGCCGGTGCGATGCAGCGCCGCGCCCATCTGGCGGGTCAGGCGCCGGATCACAGGGGCGGGCCAGCTTGGGTTGATGAATTCATGCGTCAGTTGCAGATCGCGGATGCGCAGATCGCGCGCGACCGTGGTGATCAGGTCATCGGGATCGGCAAAACGGTTGACCAGCGGATTGGTGTTCAACGACAGCGTCAGCGTCATGGCGTTCCCCTTAGGCCGCGCGGGCCAAACCCGACTGGGCAAACCAGTCGGCGAATGCGTCACGTTCGGCGGGCGTCAGGTGCAGGTAGTGCTTGGTCCGACGCCACAGAATATCCTGCGGCTGCTGCGCCCATTCCTTGGCGACCAGATAGCGGACCTCGGCCTCGTACAGGTTGCCGCCAAAGTGGCGGCCAAGACCCTCAAGGCTGACCGCGCCTGCCAGCACGTCCTTGGTCCGGGCGCCGTAAAGGCGGCTGTAATGCAGCACCAGCTTGCGCGGCATCCACGGGTTCAGCTCGCGCAGTAGATCGACATAGCTTTCATAATCGGCATTCGCGATTTCGCCCCCCGGCAGCGGCGCGGTTTCGGTCCAGTCCGCGCCCATATCGGGAAAGATGTCCTTCAGCCGGTGCATCCCGCGTTCGGCCAGTTCGCGGAAGGTGGTGATCTTGCCGCCGAACACATTCAGCAGAGGCGCGCCGCCGGTCTGGTCCAGATCGAACACATAATCGCGCGTCACGGCCGAGGGGTTGCCCTTGCCATCGTCAAACAGCGGGCGCACCCCGGAATAGGAATGCAGCACGTCAGACCGGCGCAGCTTTTCCTTGAAATAGCGGTTCACGACGGCCAGCAGATAGTCGATTTCGGTTTCATCCGCGGTCACGTCTTCGGCGCGGCCTTCATAGGCGATGTCGGTGGTGCCGATCAGCGCCATGTCGCCTTCGTAGGGGTTGATGAAAATCACCCGCTTGTCGTGGTTCTGCACCAGATAGGCGTTCGATCCGACCCACCATTTCGGCACGATGATGTGGCTGCCCTTGACCAGCCGCACATTGCGCGAGGAATTCGACCCGGCCACGTTATTGATCACATCCGTGACCCACGGCCCGGCACAGTTCACCACGCAGCGGGCGCGGAAGGTTCGGATGTCGCCGGTGGTGTCGTCGCGGGTCTGGATCGTCCATGCGCCATCCTCGCGGCGGGCAGAGATGCAGGGCGTGCGGGTCAGAACCGTCGCGCCCTTTTCGGCGGCGTCCACCGCGTTCAGCACGACCAGCCGTGCATCATCGACCCAGCAATCGCTGTATTCAAAACCCTTGTGATACTGATCCAGCAGCGGCGCACCTTCGGGATCGCGGCGCAGATCCAGCGTGCGCGTGCCGGGCAGTTTCTTGCGGCCACCCAGATGATCGTAAAGGAACAGCCCCAGCCGGACCAGCCATGCCGGGCGGTCCTGTGGGCTGTGGGGCAGCACAAAGCGCATCGGCCAGATGATATGCGGGGCGGCGCGCAACAGCACCTCGCGTTCGATCAGCGCCTCACGCACAAGGCGGAATTCGTAGTATTCCAGATAGCGCAGCCCGCCATGGACCAGCTTGCCGGACCGCGACGATGTGCCCTGCGCCAGATCGTCTTTTTCGCACAAGACCACCTTCAGCCCCCTGCCCGCCGCGTCGCGGGCCACACCGGCGCCGTTGATGCCGCCACCGATGATGAACAGGTCGATCAATTCGCTCTCATGGCTCATGTCAAAGTCCTTTCGCAGGGCGCGCGCGGGTGGCGGCCAGGGCGTCCCAGGCGGGCGGCAAGGCCCGGCGGGATGCGGTGAATGCGGGGAAAAGCCGGTCATAGGCATCGACCAGCGCGGGATCGGGCGGTTCAGTCTGACCAAGCAGGGGCGTGACCCATTCACTGATACAGGATTGCATGTCGGGATAAGCGCCGATGGCGACGGCGGCCATCATCGCGGCCCCTGCGGCGCCTGCCTCATCGCGGTCGGACACGCGCACGGGGGCGTTCAGCGCCGCCGACAGGATGCCGCGCAACCCGCGTGACCGCGCCGCCCCGCCGGTCAGCCGCAATTCGGATGGCAGCGGCCCCATCGCGGCATAGCAATCGCGCATCGCCATGCCCAGACCTTCGGCCACGGCGCGGATCAGATCGGGATAGCGATGCCCCGCCGACAGCCCGACAAAGCCCGCCCGCGCATCGGCATTGACGAACGGCCCACGTTCGCCCGCGTCCGAGATATAGGGGTGATAAACGATCTGGCCGGGTTTCGACTGCGCCAGCCACCCCTCGATCCGGTCAACCAGATCGCGATGCGTGACCGACTGGCCCATATCGGACATGATCCCCGCCGCGATCCCCAGAACCCAATCGAGGTTCAGCGTCGCCGCCATATTCGTCTGCACCTGCGTGACGATGCCGGGGATCGGCAGGCAGATGACATAGCCGGTACCCTCGTCGTTCAGATGCACATCGCCAGACCGGACGGCACGCAGATGCACGCCCGTGGACCCGACGGTCGAACAGGCCACATCGCCCGCCGCGCCGCCATAGACCCCCGCGCCAAGCGCCGTCATCACCATATCGACATAGCCCAGACTGACCGGCGTGCCCGCCAACAGCCCCGTCTGGCGCGCCGCCGCGTCGGTCAGCGGATGCGTGACCTGCGTGCCGTCGATGATCGGCGGCAACAGCCCGTGCCGATGGGTCAGGCCAAGCGCGTCGATCACCGCGTCGTCATATTGGCGATTACGGAAATTGCCAAAGGTGAAGCTGGCCTCGGACGGGTCGGTCGCCCGCACGCCGGTCAGGTTCAGATACAGCCAGTCCTTGCAATGCAGCGCGACCTGCGCGTGATCCAGCAGGTCGGTATGGGCGTCCATATGCGCCATCTGCGTGCCCTGCTGGCAGGTGTTCAGGCCGGTGCCCGTCGCCACGAACCTTGCGCGGTTGGCGTCGCCTGCCGCAAGCCGCGCGACCGTGGGGGCGGCGCGCGCATCCAGCCACAGCCAGGCATCGCCGACCGGGCCATCATTGCCCACCAGCCATGTGCCGTCGCCCTGCGCCGTCACCGACAGCGCGGCGGTGCGACCCGCAAGCCCGTCCACCTTTTTGCCCAGACCGCGCAGCGCCGCCGCGCAATCATCCCATGTCTGCGCCAGCGATTGCGTGGCTGCCCCATCGGCCCCCGCATGATAGCGGTTGGACACCGATGACGCCGCCAGTTGCCGTCCGCCCAGATCAAATGCAACCGCCTTGATGACCGAGGTTCCGGCATCGATTCCGATCAGGATGTCAGCGCCTGACATGGCCCCCTCCGCAATGCGGCCAGCGCCCGGAAAAACCCGGCGGCACACGCATCTTTGAAACCCCCTCCGTGTGGCGATCCGTCGTCACGCCACGAGCTCTGGTGCCAAGCTATACATCACCCGCCCCGCTTCGGGAACGATTTTTTTTACAGACACAGCAAATAATTTCATGTAACGTCACTTCAACGGTCGCTGCATGTCTTTGGGAATCGCGCGGCCAAGGGGGAAAACGCCACCTCGCCAGACATGGCGCGGCAGCATGACAGACCGGAGGGAGGAGGCCGGCCACATGCTTGATATGACGTGCTTTATTCTTCTATCCCGATATTCCTGCGGCGACCGCACCGGCGCGCGCAACGTCCTGCCTGCAAAATGGGGGCACGATTCGCAGCCCTTTTGCCACAACAAAAAGGCTGCATCATGACTGACAGCATCGCCCCGAAAGCCCCTGCCCGCCCGCGTCGCGGCCTGATGATCGGGGTCGCCGCCGCAGTCCTGCTGCTGGCTGGCATCGCGCTTGACACATCGGTCGTGCATATCGGTTCGGAATCGGATGTGCGCGCACAGGGCTTTTCGCCTGATACCTATGGCCAGACCGAATTCCCGCGCATCCAGACGCTTGTCGCCGAAAAGGCCGTCGATGCCGCGACCCTTGCGCCCGAGGTTCTGGCCGACAAGGATGCCGCAATCGCGAAATACGGCACCGCGGCCAGCACCGGTGCCATCATGTTCGTGACCCTGACCGGCACCGCAGGTGAGGCGCGGTCGGGCGTCTATCCCGTCACCGTGGCGGGCGTGCCCGAAGACATTACCGTCCGCGTCCAGACCGGCCCCGCCATCAACGGCACCGATCTGCGCGACGCGCCGGGCGATATCGTGTTCGGCAATTTCAAGAACCAGATCGAGTTTCAGGACGCCGGATCGGGCATCAACCGCGCGATGAAGGCCAGCGTTCTGGACGGGCTGGACACCGCCAACCTGACCGGTAAGACTGTGACCGTCACCGGCGCATTCCGTCTGATCAACCCGAAAAACTGGATGATCACCCCGGTCGAGGTCTCGGTCCAATGACGGGCGCGCAGGTCAAGGGCAATCCCGATGCGCGCGAGGTGGTTCTGGCCGCCCGCAATGTCGCGAAATCCTATGGTCAGGTGCACGCGCTGAAGGGCGTGAACTTTGACATTCATCGCGGCCAGGTCACGACGCTGTTTGGCGAAAACGGCGCCGGCAAATCGACGCTGATGAAGATCCTGTCGGGCGTGATCCAGCCGACGACAGGTGATATTATCCTTGACGGTCAGCCGGTTGCCTTTGCCAACGCCAATGACGCGCGCGACCGTGGCATTTCCATCATCCATCAGGAACTGTCGCTGGCGCCCAATATGTCAGTGCGCGACAATATCTTCATGGGCCGCGAAATCCGTGGCCCGATGGGCGTCGATTATGCCGAAGAGGAACGCCAGACCCGCAAGCTGATGGCGGAACTGGAAGAAGACATCGACCCGCTGACCCCGGTCGAAGAACTGCGCCTTGGCCAGCAGCAGATCGTCGAAATCGCCCGCGCCCTGTCGGTGGACAGCCGCATTCTGATTATGGACGAACCGACCAGTGCCCTTTCGGCCAGCGAGGTCGAGGTGCTGTTCAAGGTCATCAACGACCTGACCGCCAAGGGCGTCAGCATCGTCTATATCTCGCACCACCTGGAAGAGGCGCTGACCATCACCGATCACGCCGTGGTGCTGCGTGATGGCACGATGACCGCCTATGCCCCGCGCGCCGATATCGATCTGGAATGGATCGTGCGCAACATGGTTGGCGAAAATTACGATCTGGGCAGCCCGCCCGACAGCGCCAAGGGCGACGTCGCGCTGTCAATCCGGGGCCTGTCGGTGCCCGATCAGACCGGGCAGGATCTGGTGCGCAATCTGTCGCTGGATGTGCGTGCCGGGGAAATCGTCTGCATCTATGGGCTGATGGGCGCGGGCCGCACGGAACTGCTGGAAACCTGCGCGGGCCGTCTGCGCGCGACCAGCGGCCAGATCGTGCTGGAAGGCCGCGAAATCAGCCATCTGTCCATCGCCGAACGCATCACCCGCGGCCTTGCGCTGGTGCCCGAAGATCGCCAGCGCGACGGCCTTGTCCAAACGATGAGCGTGGGCCAGAACCTGTCGCTGGCCTCGATCCACAAATTCACGCGCGGGCTGTTCACCAATCTGCGCGCCGAAAAGCAACTGATCGCGGACAGCATCCGCGAGGTCACCGTCAAGACATCGGGCGGCGGTGCCGCCATCGGGTCGCTGTCGGGCGGCAACCAGCAAAAGGTCGTCATCGGCAAGATGCTGGCCACCAAGCCCACGGTGGTGATGCTGGACGAACCGTCGCGCGGCATCGACATCGGCGCCAAGGCCGAGGTGTTCCGCCTGCTGGCCGAAGGCGCCAAACAAGGGCTGGCCGTCATCTATTCGACCTCCGAAGTCAGCGAATGCCTGTCCATCGCGCATCGGATCATCGTCATGCACAAGGGCCATATCACGGCCGAATTCGATTCCACCGTCACCAAGGAAAAGATCATGGCCGCCTCGGGCGAGTCCGTGGCTGCCGCCTGACTGACGCATGTGAGGGAGGAACCCAGAATGTCCGCAACAACCGCCACCACAACCGCCAAGAAATCCGATTTCAGCATCGGCAAGCTGCTGCTGGAGGGTCGCGCCTTCTTTGCGCTGATCGCGATTATCGCTGTCTTTTCATTCCTGTCGCCGAACTACTTCACGCTGTCGAACTTTCTGATCATGTCCTCGCAGGTGGCCATCTATGGCATCCTGTCGGTGGGGATGCTGCTGGTGATCCTGAACGGCGGCATCGACCTGTCGGTGGGGTCGATCCTTGCGCTGTCGGGCGTTGTCGCAGGGGCGATGATGCAGGGGGTGACGCTGGACGTGGCGGGGGTGATCCTTTACCCGCCGGTCTGGGCGGTCGTCGTGCTGACCATCGCGGTCGGCGGCGCGGTCGGTGCGCTGAACGGCATCCTGATCGCGTTCTTCAAGGTGCCGCCCTTCGTCGCGACGCTTGGGGTGATGTATGTGGGGCGCGGTGTGGCGCTGCTGATGACCAATGGTCTGACCTATAACAACCTGCGCGGTCAGGCCGAATTGGGCAATACGGGCTTTAACTGGCTGGGCTTCAACCGCCTTTGGGGCGTGCCGATCAGCGTGATCGTGCTGGCCACCATCGCCATTCTGGCCGGGCTGATGCTGTCGCGTTCGGCCTTTGGTCGCTGGCTGTATGCGTCGGGCGGCAATGAACGCGCGGCGGAACTGTCGGGCGTGCCGACGCGGTTCGTCAAGATCACCGTCTATACGCTGTCGGGGATGCTGTCGGCGGTGGCGGGCCTTGTGCTGGCCTCGCAGCTGACCTCGGCTGGCCCCACCGCCGGCACCACCTATGAGCTGACGGCCATTGCCGCCGTCGTCATCGGGGGCGCGGCGCTGACCGGCGGGCGCGGCAATGTGCGCGGCACCATGCTGGGCGCATTCGTGATCGGGTTTCTGTCGGCTGGCCTCGTTATCATCGGGGTGTCGTCTTATTGGCAGACGGTGTTCACCGGCGCGGTGATCGTGCTGGCCGTGCTGATGAACTCGATCCAATATGGCAAGGGCGGCAAGAAAGCCTGACGCCACGATCTTCCCCGCCCGGCCCAACATGCGGGGCGGAAAGCCTGCCCCGAACAGGGCAGTTTCACCAACCCAAAGGGAGAGAGAGTAATGATCAAGATGACGCGCCGGATGCTGATGGCCGCCGTGGCAGTGATGCCGCTGATGGCAGGCGCTGCCTCGGCCGAAGGTTTGATCACGATCATCGTGAACGACCCGGCCAACCCATACTGGTTCACCGAAGGTGAGGTCGCCAAGGCCACCGCCGAGGAACTGGGCTATACCGCCAACGTCGCGGCACACCGTGGCGACACCAACACCGAAAGCACGCTGGTCGATACCGCCATCACCAACAAATCGGTGGCGCTGATCCTTGACCCGGCAAACGCTGACGGGTCGGTCGGTGCCGTTCAAAAGGCCGTGGACGCGGGCATCCCGGTGTTCCTGGTCAACGCCGAGATCAACCAGGAAGGTCTGGCCAAGGCGCAGCTGGTGTCGAACAACGCCCAGGGTGCCGCCCTTGGCGCACAAGCATGGGTCGAGGCCGTCGGCGATACCGGCAACTACGTCGAACTGTTCGGCGCTCCGCCCGACAACAACGCCCAGACCCGTTCCAACGGCTTTGAAACGGTCCTTAGCCAATATCCCGATCTGGTGAAGGCCGGTCAGGAAGTCGCCAACTGGGACCGCACCCAAGGCTATCAAAAAATGCAGTCGCTGCTGCAAGCCAACCCCGACATCGTCGGCGTGATTTCCGGCAACGACGAAATGGCCCTTGGTGCCGTTGCGGCGCTGAAGGAGTCGGGCAAGCTGGAACAGGTCAAGGTCGGTGGCTTTGACGGATCGCCGGACGCGGTCGAGGCCGTGAAGGCGGGCGAGCTGCAATACACAGTTCTGCAACCCGTCGCCGTGTTCTCCGAAGCTGCGGTCCGTCAGGCCGACAACTTCATCAAGAACGGCTCGACCGGCGTGGACACCGAAAAGCAGCTGTTCGACTGCCTGCTGATCACCGCGGACAACGTCGACAAATACACCGCCGCCTTCGTTCTGTCGGAATGATCGGGGCGTAAACGACAAGGGGCGCGATCCGTCGCGCCCCTTTTTCTGCGTGAAGGGATCACCATGCCCCTGCTGCTTGGCATCGACAACGGCCTGACCGTCACCAAGGCGGTGATCTTTGACGAAACCGGGCGCGTTCTGGCGACCGCGCGCAGACGCGTGGCGCAATCCATGCCCGCGCCCCGCCATGTCGAACGCGACATGCATGATCTGTGGCGCCAGACCGCCGCCGCCATCGCCGAGGCCGTCAGCGCCTGCAACCGCCCCGCCAGCGATATTGCTGCCATCGCCGCCACCGCGCATGAGATC
>QIRE01000077.1_pt1 | contig 23918 bp, 21 predicted proteins | sample 2940141 | NCBI WGS metagenome assembly QIRE01 (sample SAMN09273532, study PRJNA473421) | Gut metagenome, whole genome shotgun sequencing project. | isolation source: gut tissue | host: Folsomia candida VU population | place: Netherlands: Amsterdam | collected 2016-03-06
ATCCGAGCTGTTCCGCAGACCGTTCTCCCGCGCAACATTCTTCGTGGTTGGCCTGGGCTTCTTCATCCAGATCACCGGTATCAACGCGATCATCTATTACAGCCCCGACATCTTCGCGGGCATGGGCTACGACGACAACTTCGGCAAGTACATGCTGCCCGCGTTCGTACAACTGTTTGGCCTGGCCGCCGTGATCGTGTCGCTCTTCACCATCGACCGCTTCGGACGTCGGCCCATCTTGCTTGGCGGCATCGCCACGATGATCGTCGCGTTTCTCGTCATGATCGCCGCCTACGCGATGGCCGACGGCCAGTTCAAAGGCGGCGGTGCGGCAGGCATCGTCGGATTCATCGGCCTGGTGCTCGTGGTGGTTGGCTTCTCGTTCGGCTTCGGTTCGCTGGTCTGGGTCTATGCCGGTGAAGCCTTCCCGGCCCGACTACGCGCCTACGGTTCAAGCGCGATGCTGACGGCAGATCTCGTCGCCAACGCGATCGTTGCTCAGTTCACGCTGACGATGATCGACGGTCTTGGTGGTTCGACGACATTCGCCATCTTCGGAGTGCTGACTGTCGCGGCATTCGTGTTCGTCTTCAAGTTCGCGCCGGAAACCAAGGGGCGCAAGCTAGAAGACATCCAGCACTTCTGGCAGAGCGGCGGTAACTGGCCCGGTTCGAGAAAGGAGATCCCATGAGTGAGGTCCGCGGACAGCTGATGGCCGCAGAAATCGCCGAGCAGCCGAGCGCATGGCAGAGGTTGCTCGACAACGGCACCGAACCGATCACCGCCGCCGCAGCGCGCATTACCGAGTACAAACCGCGGTTCGTACAATTTGTAGCTCGCGGGACAAGTGATCACGCGGCGCTGTACGCGAAGTACATCGTCGAAATCTCCCACCAACTGCCAGCCGGACTCGTTTCGCCGTCGACGACGACCGTTTACGGAGCGCGTCCCGACCTTCGAGATGTCCTCTACATCGCGGTGAGTCAGTCGGGTGGATCCCCGGATCTCGTGCAATCGGTCGAGGTCGCGCGGGCGCAGGGTGCGCTGACGCTAGCGGTGACCAATAACGTGTCGTCGCCACTGTCGAAGGCGGCCGAGCTCCACATCGACGTCGCGGCAGGTGCCGAAAAGTCGGTGGCGGCAACTAAGTCGTACACCGCTGAACTCCTCGCGCTCTACCTCCTCTTCGATCGCGTCGCTGGCGGCGATGGCTCGGCAGCGCGCGCTCTTCCCGACCTCGGCGCCCGCGTCCTCGAGGGCGATGCTCATGTGCGAGATGTGGCTCAGCGTTACCGATTTGCGCAGCGCCTCATCACAACCGGCCGCGGGTACTCCTATCCGACGGCTCGCGAGGCGGCGCTGAAACTGATGGAAACGTCGTATCTTTCGGCCCAAGCATTCTCCGGTGCCGATCTGCTGCACGGTCCGCTCGCGACCGTCGATCCGCAGGTGCCAGTCCTGGCCGTGGTCCCGGCCGGGGCGGGTGGCGCGGCGATGGGGCCGGTCCTGGAACGGCTTTCCGAGCGCAACGCCGACGTCTTCGGTGTGGGAGCGGCGTCGGTGATTGAGGGTCTAGCCGGAGGCATCGCGCTACCCGACGGTGTCGACGATTCGCTATCACCGCTACTGGAAATCATTCCGCTGCAACAGCTTGCGCTGCATCTTGCGATCGCCCGCGGCGGCGATCCCGACACTCCGCGCGGGCTGCGGAAGGTCACGGAGACCTTGTGATACTTGCTGCTACGCGAGTCGTTACCCCGAGCGAGGTAATTAGCCCGGGTTGGCTCGAGGTGGTCGACGGTGTGGTGAGTGCCCTCGGAGAGGGCCACCCGCCTGGACCGGTGGATCGTGAATTTGCCTCGCAGACAATCGTTCCCGGCTTCGTAGACATGCATGTGCATGGCGGAGGCGGCCACAGTTACACCGACGTCGACGCGGGACAGGTTCGACGCGGCGTCGCGTTCCATCGGAGCCAGGGCACCACAACGACGCTCGCGAGCCTCGTTAGCGCCCATCCGGCGGCCCTGCTCGAGCAGATCGAGGAACTCGCGCCACTCGTCGGCGACGACGTTATCGCGGGCATTCACCTCGAAGGTCCGTGGTTGAGTGAATTACGTTGTGGCGCACACGATCCAGCGACGCTCCGGGCGCCGGACAAGGCGGAGATCGCGACCGTCTTGGAAGTGGCCCGCGGGTCGATCGCGATGGTGACCATCGCCCCGGAGCTGCCCGGTGCGTTCGACGCCATCGCACAGTTCGTCGACGCAGGTGTGTTGGTGGCCGTTGGCCACACTGACGCCGACTATGCCACCGTTCGGGCAGCTATTGACCGGGGTGCGCGTGTGGCCACACATCTGTTCAACGCAATGCGACCCCTGCACCATCGTGAGCCCGGACCGATTCTGGCGTTGCTGGAAGACCCGCGAGTCACGATCGAGATTGTCGGGGACGGCGTGCACGTCCATCGCGACCTGGTCTCCTACGTTTCGTCGGTCGCGGGACCGTCGCGGGTTGCGCTTGTCACCGACGCGATGGCGGCTGCGGGCATGACTGATGGGTCCTACCGCCTTGGCGTCCTGGACGTCGACGTCGTGGACTCGGTCGCGCGTCTTCGCACGACAGGCGCCATCGCTGGCAGCACCGCGAGCATGGCGATCTTGTTCCGCCGAGCCGCAACCCTATTGGCCGAGGGGCCCGCGGCGCGCGGCGTCGACGATGCGCTGCTTGCGGCCGTCGAGATGACGTCCGCCACTGGCGCGCGGGCATTGGGACTGTCGGATCGGGGATTCCTCGAGGTGGGCAAGGTGGCGGACCTGGTTGTCGTCGACGATGAGTACGAGGTCAGCGCCGTGATGCGCGCCGGGAAGTGGCTACGAGGGAAGTAGTTTGAGAAATAGATTGCACACAACTCAATTGTGCGTTACCTTAATGGGGTGACCGACAACCTCGCCCTCAATCGTCAACTGTGCTTCGCGCTGTACGCAGCGTCGCGCGCAACGACGGCGATGTATCGGCCATTGCTGGAACCGCTTGGCCTGACCTATCCGCAGTACCTCGTGCTGCTGGCGCTTTGGGAGCAGGAGCCACGTAGCGTTCGCGAACTTGGCGAGGCGTTGGATCTCGACAGCGGAACGCTGTCACCGCTCCTGAAGCGGCTCGAATCGATGGGACTCGTCGAACGTCGACGGGCCGCCACCGACGAACGCCGAGTCGACGTTGCGCTCACCGACGTCGGCCGCGACTTGCGGTCGAAGGCGCAGTCGATCCCCGACTGTGTAGCGCGGGCAACGCAACTGTCGGAGCCGGAGATCATCGCGCTGCGCGATGATCTGGTCACACTCACCGCAACGCTGAAGAATTCATCCAACGCAGAACAATCCCACGCAAAAGAATCCCACTAGGTAAGGAAGTTTCGATGACCACGATCTACACCGCAGAAGCATTGGCCACCGGCGCGGGGCGTGATGGCCACGGCCGCACCTCGGACGGTCGTCTGGACCTCGACCTGGCGATCCCAACCGAGATGGGCGGCTCGGGCAACGGAACCAACCCGGAGCAGCTCTTCGCCGTCGGATACGCGGCATGTTTCCATTCGGCGCTACAGCTTGTCGCGCGTGAGGCGAAGGCCGACATCACCGATTCGTCGGTTGGCGCGCGCGTCGGGATCGGCCCGAACGATCAGGGTGGTTTCGCACTCGAAGTTGCCCTCGAAGTGACGCTGCCGAATCTCGACCCCGCGCAGGCGCAGGCGTTGGCGGATAAAGCACATCAGGTGTGCCCCTACTCGAATGCGACGCGCGGCAACATCCCGGTGACCGTGACGGTCACCGACGACTAGGTCTCACCCGCGCGCGGTGAACCGGCCCTCGACGCGGTATCCGTTCGACGCGCCCGTCCCGACCGCGTCGACGAGAAGCGACGCAAGGCCGCCGTCGTAGTAGAGCCACGAGTTGTCCAGGTCAGTTAGTAGGACCGGCCACCGATTGGGGTCACGGCTGCTGCGATGCCAGTACCCGAAGTAGCCATCGGTGGTTGATCCCCACGGGGTGAACAGCGTTCCTTCGCCGGCGTCGGCCCGCAACCGTTCGGGTACCGCATCGCGGGCGTCTTCCAGGCGTTCCGCGGCGTCGGTTGCGCGGGCGAACAGGTCGTCGTCACCGCGGTCGTCGGGAATCCACACCGACAGCTGGCTCCCGAATCGACCGGCACCGTAGCGTTCGACGATCAACTGGTAGTCGTCGGGAAGTGATAGTCCGAACCGCCGCTGGACTTGCGGCCAATTGATGGCGGCGCCCTTCGCGGGAGGTGGCACAAGCAGTTGCAACGTCGCCAGGTCGGGCGACGCGCTGCGGCGGTGCAGTGATCTCAGCAGCACCCCGTGACGCTAGCGCTGATCTGCATTGTTGCGAAGTCGTTCGGGTGACCGATCGCGCGAGCAACTACAGTAAGCGCCATGTCCGGACTCCTAAATCCCGCTTCCAATGAATACAACCAGTTCGACGAGCAGTCTCGACGACTCTTGCGCGCGACGATCGACTTCTTCGAGTCCTACGGCAAAGAGCGACTCCTGAACGCCGACCTCAATGCCGAGTGGGTTGCCGACTTCTTGGAGTTCGAGAAGAAGGAAAAGCTGTTCGCCACGTTCTTGACCCCGGCGGCCTACGCCGACGGCGATCCGGACCGTCGGTGGGACGGCGCCCGCAACGCGGCATTGAGCGAGATCTTCGGGTTCTACGGTCTGGCGTACTGGTACGCCGAGCAGGTGACCATCCTCGGTCTCGGCCCGATTTGGATGTCGGGCAACGACGCCGCGAAAACTAAGGCTGCTCAACAGCTTCTCGACGGTGAGGTGATGGCATTCGGCTTGTCCGAGCGATCGCACGGCGCCGATGTCTACAGCACCGACATGATCCTGACCCCCAACGAGCAGGGTGGTTTCACGGCGTCGGGCACCAAGTACTACATCGGAAACGGCAACGTTGCGGGCATGGTGTCGGTCTTTGGCCGACGCTCCGACGTCGAGGGTCCGGAGGGATACGTATTCTTTGCCGCCGACAGTCGACATGCGAACTACAAGCTGATCGACAACGTCGTGCACGGGCAGATGTATGTGTCGACATTCGAGCTCGACGGCTACCCGGTCACCGCTGACGACATTCTGCACACCGGCCCGGAGGCATTCGCCGCAGCATTGAACACAGTGAATGTCGGCAAGTTCAATCTTTGCCACGGCTCGATCGGCATGTGTACTCACTCGCTGTACGAGGCGATCACCCACTCAAACAATCGAATCCTCTACGGCAATCCGGTCACGGACTTCAGCCACGTGCAGGGCAACTTCGTCGACGCCTACGCCCGACTGTCCGCGATGAAACTGTTTAGCGACCGGGCCGTCGACTACTTCCGTAGCGCCAGCCTCGACGATCGCCGCTACCTGCTGTTCAACCCGGTCACCAAGTCAAAGGTGACGTCGGAGGGGGAGACCGTCATGACGCTGCTCCTCGACGTCGTTGCCGCGAAGGGTTACGAGAAGAACACCTACTTTCACCAAGCGAACCGATTCATCGGATGGTTGCCGCGGTTGGAGGGCACGGTGCACGTCAACGTCGCGCAGATCCTCAAGTTCATGCCGAACTACCTGCTTAACCCGACCGACTATCCGGAAATCGGCACCCGCCTCGACGCCGCGGACGACGCCTTCTTCTTTGCGCAGGGCGCGGTTGGTGGCGCAGGCAAGGTCCAGTTCGCCGATTGGACCCGCGTCTACGAAGCCAACCTCGACATTCCGAACGTCGCGGTGTTCTACGAGCAGGCAACCGCGTTGCGCGAGCTACTCACCACGGCGGCTCCCAGTGCCGAGCAGCAGAAGGACCTCGACTTCGTCCTGAACATCGGGCACCTTTTCACGCTGGTGGTCTACGGTCAACTGATCCTCGAACAGGCTCGACTGATAGATGCCGACCGTGATGTTCTCAACCGCATCTTCGACTTCCAAATTCGCGACTTCTCCGGCTACGCAGTGTCGTTGCACGGCAAGCCATCGGCAACGTCGGAGCAGCAGGAATGGGCGTTGGCCTCGGTACGCCGCCCAGTCGCCGATGCCGATTCGTTCGCCCGCGTGTGGCAGCAGGTGAAGGCCCTCGACGGTGCTTACGAGATGCCTGCCTAGCGTCGGAATCGGCTCGGTAGGGTGAGACAGAATCACCGCATCTAGGAGGATCATCGTGTCGCAGACAGTTCGTGGAGTTATTTCGCGTAGTAAGAAGGCCCCAACCGAGTTGGTGGACATCGTGATTCCCGATCCTGGTCCCCGCGATGTGGTCGTCGATATCAAGGCATGCGGCGTTTGCCACACCGACCTCGCGTACCGGGAGGGCGGTATCAACGACGAGTACCCGTTCCTGCTCGGGCATGAAGCCGCGGGCATTGTCGAGTCGGTCGGCACCGAGGTCACGCACGTCGAGGTAGGCGATTTCGTCATCCTCAACTGGCGCGCGGTGTGCGGTGAGTGTCGCGCCTGCAAGCGTGGCCGCCCGTGGTACTGCTTTGACACCTTCAACGCCAGCGCGCCAATGACCCTCACCGACGGCACGGAGCTGACTCCCGCACTGGGCATCGGCGCGTTCGCCGACAAGACACTGATCCACGAGTTGCAGTGCACCAAGGTCGACGCCAGTGTTGATCCGGCGGTCGCCGGCTTGCTGGGGTGCGGCGTCATGGCCGGCCTGGGCGCAACTATGAACACGGGTGGTGTGGGGCGCGGTGACTCGGTGGCCGTTATCGGCTGCGGCGGGGTTGGCGATGCGGCCATCGCGGGCGCCAAGTTGGCGGGCGCGACGAAGATCATTGCCGTCGACCGTGACGCCAACAAGTTGGCGTGGGCAACGGACCTGGGCGCGACGCACACCGTCGACGGTTCCAAAGTTGATGACGTGGTTACCGCCATCCAGGACCTGACCGACGGCAACGGCGCGGATGTCGTGGTGGACGCGGTTGGTCGTCCGGAAACGTACGAAACAGCTTTCTACGCACGGGATTTGGCCGGCACGGTGGTTCTCGTTGGCGTTCCGACGCCGGAGATGCGTCTGGAGATGCCGCTCGTTGATTTCTTCTCGCGCGGCGGCGCACTCAAGTCGTCGTGGTACGGGGACTGCCTGCCTGAACGCGACTTCCCAATGCTGATCGACCTGTACCAGCAGGGCCGGTTGCCGCTCGACAAGTTCGTGACCGAACGCGTCGGATTGACCGACGTCGAGGCAGCCTTTGAAGCCATGGAAGCCGGCAAGGTTCTGCGTTCGGTGGTGGAACTGTAGTGGCGGCCCGTATCGACCGCGTCGTGACGTCGGGGACGTTTTCCCTCGACGGCGGGACGTGGGATGTGGACAACAACGTCTGGCTGATTGGCGACGACACCGAGGCTGTCATCATTGACGCCGCGCATACCGCCGCACCAATCCTCGAGGCCGTCGGTGACCGCACGGTCAAGGCCATCGTGTTGACGCACGGTCATAACGATCACGTGACCGTCGCACCCGAATTGGCTGCGGCCACCGGTGCGCCGATTCTGCTGCACCCGGGTGACGAAATGCTTTGGGCGCAAACGCATCCCGACGTCGATCACGGTGAACTGACCGACGGCCAACGGATTGACGTGGGCGGCGTCGAATTGGAAGTCATCAACACGCCGGGGCATTCACCGGGGTCATGTGTGGTGTACGTCCCGGCACTGTCGGCGCTGTTTTCGGGGGACACGTTGTTCCACGGTGGTCCGGGCGCGACGGGACGGTCGTTCTCCAGCTTCGACACCATCATCGACTCGATTCGTGAGCGACTCTTGACGCTGCCAGCGGACACGACGGTCAACACCGGCCACGGTGATTCGACGACGATCGGAGCCGAAGCGCCGAACCTCGACGAATGGATCAAACGGGGGAGCTAGTCAGTTAACCCCGCTACCGAGCACGCGTCGCGCCTCATCGCCACCGTCGACGATGCGCGCGGTTCGGTGCGCGATTTTCCACGCGCCCTCGATCCGACGCAGCTTCCAATGATTAGCGGTCAGACGGGCGATGGCGTATCCGCCGTCTGAGCGTCGAAGGACCAACAACGAGTAGCTCACGACATCTGCGGTGTCAGCGTCGAGCTGAATCCGCGGTGCGGCCATGACATGCCCGGCGCCTGACCCGATGATCCCCTGATGCTGATCACCCTCGATCATCGCGACAATGTCGTTGTGGCCCCGCATGATCGAGGTGTCGACGTCGTATACACCGTCATCGGCGAACAAATCCGCCGACGCCTCCGCCGAACCGGTGTCGACCGCGGGGCCATAGCTGTAGATGAGCTGGGTGATGGCGAGGTGATCCTCGGCAACTTGAACGCGAGCTTCCAATGCGGCGAGCCGGTCCTCGATCGTCATGCGGTATCTCCAATCGTTCGCAGCGCGTTCAGTGCAGCGATGTGCTGGTCGACGCTGACGGACACCACTCCGACGGATGCAATCGTCGCGCCCGCGGCGCGCAGGCGATCGAGTCGGCGTCGGGTGCCGTCGGGATCGCCGAGCGGATCAAGCCCGGCGACGCCGAGCACGACGTCGAAGCCCGCTGGAAGGTCCACGCTTGCGAGCATCTCTTGAATTGCGCCGGCTGACAGGGCAAATGGGCAGAAGCCATCGCCAAGCTCGATGGCTCGGCGCAACGCGCGTCGAGTCCACCCACCGACCCAGATTGGGATCGACCGCGCGCTATGCGGCTGCACCACAACGTCGTCGAAAGAATAGAAGGGGCCGCGATGACGTGGCCGCGACGTTCCGAATGCCGTGCGGATCGCTGCCAACGCGTCGTCGGCTCGTGCGCCGCGGTCGGCGAATGGTGCACCGAGAAGGTCGAATTCGGGCTCCAAACTCCCCACTCCGACACCGAGTACAACGCGCCCACCGCTAGCTCGGTCAAGGGTCCCGTAGCGTTTCGCCACTGCCAACGGATGGTGGTAGCCCAGGACCAGCACGTTGGTTGCGAGCCGGATCTGTCGGGTGACCGCTGCGAGATATCCGAACGTGGCTAACGGGTCCCAGTAGGTGCCACCGCGTTCCGCCGCGACGTCGGTGGGGATCGCGATGTGCTCACTACACGTCAGATGATCGAAGCCGAGCTCGTCGGCCGTCTGCGCGACAGCGGCGATTTCATCGATTCCGGCATCGGCCTCCCATGCATTGACCGATGCCGGGTGCGCGGTGACCACCGGGAGCGCGATGCCCATCCGCATCGACCTAGCGCCCCATCATCGCGGCGATGGCATCCGACGCTTTACGGACCATGACGTCACGGGGGAATCGCGAACGCTTCTGTGCGGCCTCGTAATTGCCGCCCGCAACCCACACCGGTCCGTCGGTGAGATGTGCGAGACCTTCGGCCGCGACGTCGGTCGGATCCGCGACGTTGAGGCCGGGCAAGTCGAAGCGCAGACCCGCGCGTTCCATCGCGGGAGTTCGGGTAACGCCAAGAACCAGCTCGAGCACGTCGACGCCCTGGGGCGACAACTCCGCCCACAGCCCCTCGGCGAACACGCGACTAAACGCCTTGGATCCCGCGTACACCGATTCATGGCTCGTCCCCAAGTAGCCGGCAAGTGAGCCAACCAGGATGATGCCGCCGCGCCCGCGCTCGACCAGCCCGGCACCGAAGTGGTGCACGAGTTCAAGCTGCCGATCGATGTTGAGTGTGACCATATGGCGGAGTCGGGCCAGGTCACCGGAGACAAAGTCGTGGCCGTAGGTGTTGGCACCGGCGTTGAGAATCAGCAAGCCGACGTCGAGATCGCCGGTGGCAGCGCCGATCTTCGACGCGGCGTCGTCGGAGAGGAGGTCAACCGGCACCGTCCGCACGTCGACTCCGAGTGTGCGGACGTCGGCGGCCGTAGCCTCGAGTCGGGCAGCGGTCCGCGCGACGAGCACCGAGTTGATCCCATCCGCCGCGAGGTGTCGGGCGAAGGCGGCTCCCACTCCTTCGGACCCGCCGACGATCACGGCCCACGGTCCATACTTCTCGCCGTCCGTCATCGCCCGCCTCCTAGCCGACCAAGCATTTGCTTGTTCCGTTCTAACACACACTCGCGCTGGGCGATCACCGATCAATGCACCGACGTGACAGCGCCCGTTGTAATCTCACCCGGTGACCGACAACGTCAAAACCGATCCCGCGAAGACTGTTCCGCGTAGTCGCATTGTTATCGCGTCGATGGTCGGTACCAGTATCGAGTTCTTCGACTTTTATATTTACGCGACGGCCGCGGTCCTTGTGTTCCCGACGCTCTTCTTCCCCAAGGGCAACGACACCGCGGCACTGCTGCAGTCGTTCGCAACCTTCGGGCTCGCGTTCGTAGCGCGGCCGATCGGTTCGATGCTGTTCGGTCATTTCGGTGACCGAATCGGCCGAAAGGCCACTCTGGTGGGGTCATTGCTCACCATGGGTATTGCGACCTTCATCATCGGCCTACTGCCTACCTTCGAGTCCGTCGGATACCTGGCGCCGGCATTGTTGGCGCTGATGCGTTTCTGTCAGGGTCTCGGACTAGGCGGCGAATGGTCGGGCGCGGCGTTGTTGGCAACGGAAACCGCAAAGCCCGGTAAACGCGGATGGGCGGCGATGTGGCCGCAACTCGGTGCACCGATCGGCTTCCTGTTCGCCAACGGACTGTTCCTGCTGCTGATGTTGTGGATGGACTTCGACGCGAAGTCCGCCGCGACAAACCATGCGTTCCTCACCTGGGGGTGGCGCATCCCGTTCCTCGCCAGCTCCGTGATTGTCGTTGTGGGACTTTATGTTCGACTCAAACTCACCGAGACTCCGGTCTTCACTCAGGCCGTCGCCGAGGGCAAGCGCGTGCGCGCTCCGCTCGCGGAGGTGGTGCGTACGTCGTGGCGTCCGCTCATCATCGGCACGTTCGTCATGCTCGCGACCTACACGCTGTTTTACGTGGTGACCACCTGGACTACGTCGTATGGCACCGGCAAAGTCACCGACCATTCCGGCGTTGGCTTGTCGATCTCGTACACGGATTTCCTTGGCCTGCAGGTGATTGCAGTGGTGTACTTCGCGGCGTTTGTCCCGCTCTCGGGTTGGTTGGCCGACCGCTACGGTCGACGTCCGGTGCTCCTCATCGCGACGGCGGGCATCATCGTCTTTGGCCTACTGTTCGGCACGTGGCTCGACCCGTCACGCGTGACAGATTTGCAGATGGGCTTCTTCCTGGTCGCCGGAATGTCGTTGATGGGCTTGACCTTTGGCCCGATGAGCGCGTTGCTGCCGGAGATGTTTCCGACGAACGTCCGCTACACGGGCTCGGGCATCTCCTACAACTTCGCGTCAATCCTCGGTGCGGCCGTGGCTCCGTTCATCTCCGCGTGGTTGGTCACGACGTACGGCGTCACCTGGGTTGGCGTGTACCTCGCGGCCGCTGGCGTACTGACCTTCATCGCGCTGCTTGCGGTACGGGAAACCCGCGACGTCGAATTGACCGAGGTCTAGACCCATGGCGATGCCCGCGTGGTTACTGCCACCCGCGGTGCGCGGGTATCGCCTCACGTGGCTGCGCGGTGACATTTTGGCGGGCATCACGCTGGCCGCCATCGCGATCCCGGAATGCATGGGCTACAGCTCCATCGCACAGGTACCGGTCAGTGCGGGTCTGTACACGATCATCGTGCCAACGACGATCTTCGCGTTACTCGGAGCATCCCGACTACTCGTAGTCGGAGCTGATTCAGCGACGGCCGCGCTACTGAGTTCTGGCATCGCGGGCCTGGGCATCGCTGGTCTGGCGACCGGCACCGACCAATGGTTGGCGTGGTGTGCACTCGTCGCCGTCGAAACCGGTGCGCTGCTTCTCATCGCGTGGATTCTGCGGCTGGGCTTCCTCGGTGACTTCCTGTCATCGTCCGTCCTGACGGGATTCCTTACCGGCGTTGGAATTTCGGTTCTCGTCGGGCAGCTCGCCTCGATCGCGGGACTTCCGGCCGAACATGGAAACGCGGCAAAGAAGGTGTGGGAGGTCATCGCACACCTCGGTGGCGTCAACCTCTATGCGCTCGGATTCGCTGCCGTCACGCTGGCGGCAATCCTGCTGGGCAACCGCTACGCCCGCAAAATTCCGATCGCGGTCCTGGTCGTCGTGGGTTCGATTGTCGTTGTCCGACTGGCGGACTGGTCGCATCAACTGCCGGTCGTCGGGGCAGTAACCGGTGGGCTGCCGCACTTCGGATGGCCGAGTGGAATCGGATTCTCCGACGTCGGGCTGGCGCTGCCGGTGGCCGCCGGCTGCGCCCTGGTCGTGTTGGCGCAGAGTGCCGCGACGGCCCGCAGTTTCGCTCAGCGGCACGGCCAGGTACCCGATACCAACCAGGATCTATTGGGTCTCGCCGGGGCCAACGCCGCGGCTGGGTTCACTGGGACATTCGTAGTGAACGGCAGTCCCACCAAGACCGAAGTGCTCGACGAGCAACATGGCCACACGCAGGTCGCGAACATCACGATGGCCGCGGTCGCTCTCGTCGTGGTGCTCACGCTGGTTGATCAGCTTGCCTTCCTTCCGCATGCGGTGCTCGGTGCGATCGTCGCGCTGATTGCGCTGCGGCTCATCGATATTCACGGGATGTACCGGATCTGGCAGGTACGCAAGGTCGAGTTCGCCATCGCCCTGATCACCGCGTGCGTCGTAGTATTCGCGTCGGTGCGCGACGGCATCATCCTCGCGATGGTCCTCTCGCTGGTCGAGATGATCCGACGTCAGTACCGGCCGAACCGGTTTGTGATCGGTGTCCGTACGCACGGCGAGCCAACTTTCACCGAGGCGCGGCCCGGAGCGCAGTCGGCGCCCGGCTTGATCGTCTTCCGCTACGACGCGGATCTGTTCTATGCCAACGCAAGTCGGTTCGCCGACGATGTGACCGCCCTGATCGAAGCGGCGCCCGACCACGTCGACTGGCTGGTCCTCGACTGTTCGTCGATCGCCGACGTGGACTATTCGGCGTCCAAGGTGCTCAATGACCTCATTAACTACGTTCACTCCCACGACGCGCATTTCGTGTTGGCCGGTGTCGATCCCGACCTCCATGAAGCGCTGCTGACCACCGGCGTTCTGGGCGACGTGAATCCCGACCATGTCTATCCCGACGTGACCGCCGCCGTCGCGGGATTCCGAGCTTGGCAGGAAAAAGATGCTGCTGAACGACGTAGTTGAAGTATCCGGAAGCGTCGCATCGACGCGATCCCGGGTACGCAAGCGAGAGTTGATCGCGGAACTTCTCACCGAAGCTTCGCCCGCGGACGTACCCATTGTCGTGGCGTGGCTGTCCGGTGAGCTGCCGCAGGGACCGATCGGTGTTGGATGGCGGAGTTTAGTAGCACAACGCGCGACGACTCCTGGTGCGGTCGCGACATTGAGTGTCACCGACGTCGACTCTGCGCTAACCGAGATCGCCGGCGTCGCAGGCGCTGGTTCGCAAGGTCGACGCGCAGGCCTCCTTGCTGAACTATTTGGCGCCGCAACGGAATCCGAGCAGACCTTTCTGGCGCGACTCATCTCCGGTGAGCTGCGGCAGGGCGCGCTCGCGGGTGTCATGGCCGACGCCATCGCAGCATCGACGGAGATCGACCCGGCGTCGGTGCGTCGGGCGGTGATGCTGACCGGATCCCTGCCCGAGGTAGCGGCTATCGCGACATCGGATGGTGCGCAAGCGCTGTCTCGGTTACGGATCCAGGTTGGCCGCCCGCTGTCGCCGATGCTCGCGACCCCCGCCGAATCAATGGTCGACGCATATTCCGAACTCGGCCCCGACTGCGTGGTCGACTACAAACTCGACGGTGCGCGAATTCAGGTGCATCGCAACGGCGCGGACGTCCGCATCTTCACCCGCACACTCAATGACGTCACCGACCGGCTACCCGACGTCGCGGCCGTTGTGCGCGAATTTCCTTGCGACACGGTGATTCTCGACGGCGAGACCCTCATGCTCGACGAGACCGGGCGCCCACGGCCATTTCAGGAGACCATGAGTCGGTTCGGGTCGTCGGGCAACGACCCCGATCGAGTCCTGCGCCCGTACTTCTTTGACTGCCTCCATTGCGACGGTCTGGATCTGATCGATGAGCCACTTCTGCGGCGGCTCGAAGTTCTGAATTCGATTGCGCCGCAGCATCGAATCCCAAGCTTTGCGCCCGACGATTCCGCCGACGCCGAGCGAGTCAACGCCGAGGCCTTGGCAGCGGGCCATGAAGGCGTGATGGTCAAGGCGTTGAACGGCGTGTACGCGGCGGGGCGTCGGGGCCGAAGCTGGCAGAAGGTTAAACCGACGCACACCCTCGACCTGGTGGTGTTGGCCGCCGAATGGGGATCGGGGCGTCGACGCGGCTGGCTGTCGAACTTGCATCTCGGCGCACGAGACCCGGAAGGCGGCCCGCCGATCATGGTCGGCAAGACCTTCAAGGGGTTAACCGACGAGCTGTTGCGTTGGCAGACAGAGCAATTCCCGCTCTACGAAGCTTCCCGGGATCAACACACCGTGTATCTGCGACCGGAACTGATCGTCGAGATTGAGTTGGACGGCGCGCAGGGAAGTTCGCGGTATCCGGGAGGCGTGGCGTTGCGATTCGCGCGGGTCGTTCGGTACCGACCGGATAAGACGACCGCTCAGGCAGATTCTATTGACGCGGTACGGGAGTTGTTGAAGTAGTTGGCGTTGAACCAGTCGGCACAATCTCGGCGCCGAGTGGCAGTAGCGATACCGGGACCATTTTGAAGTCGGCGATGGCGAGCGGTATGCCAATGATGGTGAGCGCCATGGCAATTCCGGTCAGAATGTGCCCGATCGCCAGCCAGATGCCCGCGACGAGAATCCAGATCACGTTGCCGATCATCGACGCCGCTCCCGCCGTCGGCTTACGCACAACGGTGCGACCGAAGGGCCAGAGCGCATAGTTCGCCATCCGGAACGATGCAATACCGAACGGGATGGTGATGATCAAGATGCAGCAGATGACGCCCGCGAGCGCGTACCCAACGGCCATCCAAAAGCCGCACAGCACAAGCCAGATGATGTTGAGCAGAGTCTTCATGGCTCAAGTATGCCGCGCAGGCACTACCTGCGCATCGACGTCCGCGCTTTGAACTCGTGCGCTTCACCGCGGGTCTGCCAGTCCAGCCAGTCGGTCCAGGCGCGCACGCGGCGACGTTGCCACGCGGCGTCGACGCCGGGGAAGACCCGGCGAAGCAGCTCAATCGACAGGAGTAGCGGGACTCGACCGAGTAGGTACAGCGTCCCGATCCAGCCGCCGGGGAGTCCGTCGAAGCGCTTGCGATTCCACGGCAGGATGTACAACCGCGAGAAGCCGGCTTGTAGGTGGAGGTGAAAGTGGCCGCGGATTTTGTCGCCTAACGTCCAGTCGGGTTGCGGCTCAAACGAAGGCACAAACGACGCCGCGAGCTCCGACCCGATCGGGCCGGAATCCAGTGTTCTGGTGGCGTCGAAGTGGAACAACATCCGCACGCCGTCGGCGACCGTCGCCGGGCAGAGCATCGGATCGACGCCCAGGAGATAGCCGAGGTAGCGGTTGAATTCGAGGACCGCGCGAAGTTCGGCCGGGCTGGTTAGGTGTCCGATGCCAAAGAGAGCGAGCCCGGGTGCGACGCTTCCGCCGAGAAGGGTGAGCATCTGCGCCGACTGGCTGATCGGTTTGCCCCACCGCTCCTCATCCCATTCGGGATGCTTGGCGACGCCGCGTCGAACGGAGACGTGCATGACGCGGACTTTGATCGACGCCAGCTTTGCCATCGAACCGACGGTGGTGACCGCGTAGGGCTGGGCGCACTCGATCCACCATCGACTGGTCTCCAGGTAGCGATGCAGCGCGTTGGCGCCCGCGTAGCCGCCCGATAGCGACAGTGGCACGGCGAGCCACGCCTCGGTGTAGGTGTCGATGGTTCCGGCGTTGCCCATCGCGCCCATGTCGTAGGCCCAGCGTCGCCAGACCGCGGCTCCGCGTTCGATCTCCTCGGCGTCGGCCCAGTCGGGGACGGCCTCGAGTTCGGCGAACAGTTCCTTCATCGACTCCGGGGCGTCGGGGATCGAGTCGATGCCGTGCAACGCGGCCCGCTCGAGAAGTTCCTTGCCGCGGTCAAAACCGATGTCGCCGTAGTAGACCTCGTCGACGAATCGTTCGGCGACCGGGTCGGTATCGGCGAGGCGGGCGAAGTAATTCGCCGCGACGTCGGGCGCCGGTGCGAGGTCGAAACCCGTTCGGCGTAGGACAAACTCGCGCACCCGACCATGGGGAGTTCCCGGGTAATTGGGCTCCCAGGTGAACGCCGTTGGGATCGCCGACATTGGGAGCCTCCTGCAGATTGTTGGTGAGACGGTTTTACTAATCCGTCTCTATCTGCAGGTTACGGTATCAGAACTGGACCTGCGGGGGAGCCTGCTGGCCCTCGGGGGCCTGGTAGAACGTCCGTGGTTTGACGCCGGCGAAGCCACTGAAGAACATCCACGGGATGGTCTGAACCAGCTGATTGAGCTGGCGAACAGCGTCGTTGTAGAACTGGCGCGCAAACGACAGCTTGTTCTCGGTGTCTGACAATTCACTCTGTAGGGAAAGGAAATTCGACGATGCCTTGAGGTCGGGGTAGTTCTCGGCCACCGCGAAGACATTGGCGATCGCGCGGCTCAACCGACCGTCGGCCGCGGCCTTCTGCTCGACGGTTCCGTTCTGTGCCGCTTGGGAGGCACCGGCACGGGCAGCGGTGACCTCGTCGAAGACGCCTCGCTCATGTGCCGCGTAACCCTTAACCGTGTTGACCAGATTGGGGATCAGGTCGGCGCGTCGGGTGAGCTGAACGTCGATGCCGCCGAGCGCCTCTTGTGCGGCGATGTCGGCCTTACGCAGCTTGTTGAACGCCACGATGCCGAAGAGCACCAACGCCACGATAATCACCGCGACGACGACCAGCGTCACCACTAATCCGCTCATATTCCTACGTCCTTACTTCTGGTTGGGTACGGGTCACCACGAACCGCCGCCGCCTCCGCCGCCGCCACTGAATCCGCCGCTGAATCCACCGGAGGAACTCGACGACGATTGGCTGGCCGAGTACGCCGACAACGATGACGACAAGCTTGACTCAAAACTATCGAATCCGCCGCCGGAGCCGAGGAATCCCTGAGTGCCGCCGATCGGAACCGGAATCCAAATTGGCATCGGCGGCTCCGATGCCATCGTGGTCCGGTACTTGTCGGCCCACGCGTCGGCGCAATTGAAGGCGATCGCGTACGGAATGAACGACGTGTACAGGTCCTGGCGGGCACCGAAGTCGAGACGTTCCTGGTTGGAGCGCGTCGACAGAAGTCGTTCGAATCCGCCAGCGCGCGACCACACTTCGCGACCCAACTTGGTGCGTCGGGTGCCAACGCCACGCTTTGCCAGCCCAGCGGAGCCGACCGCGAACGCGGCGATTGGCAGGACGGCCACGGAGAACGGCAAGAACTTGAAGATGAACAGAATCGCGGAAACGACGATCGCTAGGAACAGTAGGACCCGGCCGACGCCTTCGAGCGGGCTTCCGACCACGGTGCCCGCGGTGCGGGCGGATTCCTTCGCGGAAGTGTTCACCGCGGACTTCGCGGCGGACAACGCTTTGCCCGCGGAAACGGAACCATCGGCGTCGAATTGCGATCCGGGTGTGAGCAGCCCCAATGCGCGCGCCACGGAGATGCTGACCGGGTCGGCCTTCGACCACTCGTCGGGGGAGCCGATCGAGGTGACGGTCCAGTCGTCGGAATCGGTGCGGTCCAGTTTGACGAGGTTTTGTTCGGCCATATGAAGAAGGGTTGCCACAAGTCCGCGGCTCGGTGCTGACTCGTTGACGACGAAGTAGGTCTGGACGGGGCCGAGTGCCGCGCCCGCCCGAAGCGGGTCGGCTGGCGGTTCAAACATGACCGGCACCAGCGGTGCGGTTTCTCGACTGCGGAACACCCAGAACACGCCGAGTGCGAACGTCGCGAGCGATGCCAGCAGCAGAATGACCAGCGCGATTACCGACCGACCCAGCACCGGATCCAGCGCGATGGGCCACGGCAGCGTCGAACGGCTTGGTGCGGCGACCGGCAGCTCGGTGCGAACGGCGACACCCGTCGCGGGCGCTAGTGGTCCGGTGGTGACCGTCACCGACGTCGGGGTTGGGCGGGTTATCTGACAGTCGGCCGGGCTGGTGCTGGTTCGACAGGTCACCGCAGTCGGTTCGGCCGGAAGCGTCACGGTGGTTTCACTGTGTTCGATTGGCATCTGCCAACCGTCGGCGACGACGCGCCAGATGAACCGCGACGTCCCGGCACCAGACCAACTCGACGATGAGTCGTTGGTCGCGGCTCGACTGTCGCCCGCGGCGAGCACACCCTTGACGTTGTAGCTGATGATGTAGATATGCGAGCCCGGCGCGACAAACTGGTTGGCGTCGCCGATCTTTGCGACACGGAATCGACGTCCGGTTTCCCACCGAAGGTCGACGGGAACCGGCCCGCCGTCGAGCTGCACGGTGATGTCGTTTGGGATGTACCGAACGCCGGTATCGGCCGGATCGGAGAGGTCCCAGAAGCGGAAGATGCCGTGGCGTCCGGACGGGAAGTTGGCCGTGACGGTTTCCGATGCGGTGAGCGTTCCGTCGGCGGCAACTTTGTAGTCGGCGCGATAGTCGGTGATCGTGACCGGGTCCGATCCGGTCGTCGCGCTGTTGTCGCGGAACAGCGACATCGGCAGTACCAGACCGATTGCGGTCAGCACTGCGAGCACGAGCGAGTAGACGACGCGGGTCACGTGTGTGAGCGTAGGCGATATTGCGTACGGGGGACGGTCTCTCAATCTTCTGCGTGATCTGCGCAGGCAGACGCCATGTTTCCCGCGAGGCTGGCCAGGCGAATCCGCGGGAACCCGGTCCGGGAGAGTCAGACTGGCTACTGGGCAAAGCTGGTGATGAGGGCGCGAAGCCCGAGGAGGAAGTCGCGCTCGACGTCGGGGTGCATCGGGTGGGCCCCGAGTTTGAGCACGGTTGGGTACTTGTCGGCTGGAAGTACATCTAGGAGCTCGTCGAGCCGAGTACTGGGAGATCGTTTCTGCTCGCGATATTGTGGGGGTAGCGCATTGACCGCGAAAAGAACTGAACAGATTGTGAAGTGCAGGACGGCATAGTAGGTGCGGATCGTCGTCTCAGGTTGATGCCCTGCGCGATCCATCGGTTCCCAGAATAACTCCCGAAGACGCATTGCGTTGGGCCCCAACAATGGTGACCGGGTTCCCACTTGTGTCATCCACGGATGCTTGAGCATCACCGTGCGTAGCGAGACTGCGACCGCTTCGATGGCCGACTGCCAATCCGCCGCCAACTGTGGCCGCTCGACTTCACCGAGCACGTGGTCGGTGACGTGTACCAGCAGTTCTTCGCGTCCCTTGACATGGCGATATAGCGACGGAGCGCGCGAGTCGAGCGACGCTGCCAGATGGCGCATCGTGAGACTCTCCACGCCTTCTGTATCGAGGATGGTGCTGGCAGCGGAATTGATGGCCTCCATGGTGAGGAATCGAGTGTTCATCGACTGCTGGCGCACCAATTGTTGTCTCCACCAACCGGTAGAACCGACCGCTACAGGGTTGACATTTTGTGACATGCGTCTCTAACCTCCTAGCGAACACCGTTCGCTGCCGCTTGGTCCTTCCTGGTCATCGGCGCCCGGGCTGACCTGAATGAGGTACTGATGCGCCACCGCTACATCTCCCAGATGCTGGCAATTGTTTTGCTGAGCATAAGCCTACTGATGACTGAGACATCGACATCGACGGCAGCGCCGGGACCGGATCGAACTGAGAAGGCAGTCACTGTTGTCGGCACTTCGGACCAGGTCAGTGAGTCGATTGTGCGGATCAAATCTCCCCTGCCGAAGTCTGTGGGTCCTCACCCAGCGGCGTGTAACTGGTTGTCCTATCTCCGCTACCGCGATACCGATGGTCCCCAACGGTCGGCGGATGCCGATCGTATTCTTATCGCGCAACCTGGGGTTCTTGAAGGTGCCTCCGCTTTCGACACCCTTGCTCGCAATACCATTGCGCGCGCCGCTGAGCAGGGTGTCCATCTCGAATTCTGGGCACTCGATCGCCGCTCGAACTGCCTCGAAGACCACACCGGCGTCGATGCGTCGATCGAGAAGAACAACCCTGGACTCGCCGTTGACTACTACTACCGAGGCCGCACCGTCAACGGGAAGCGCTTTGGGGGCTACCGTTCGAATCAGAGCTTGAAGTGGTTGTCCGCCATGGGCCTCGCCCAAACTGTCGAAGACCAGTACGCGCTCATGCGTGCTGAACTGCCAGAGCAACGAACGCGTCGAGACAAGGTGCTGTGTGGGGGACACTCGCTGGGCGGAGTGATCACCGCATACTTCGCGCAATGGGACTTCGGCGGAGATCCCGGCTATAAGCAGTGCGGCGGGTACTTCGCCTTGGACTCGGCAATCTCGCTGACTGTGCCTTTCGCGCCCGACTGGATCCCTAGCGACCTTGTCGGTCAACTCAGCGCTGGAACGAGTCAGATTCATGCCGGGATAGAGGCCGGCGTCATCCCGGCCTCAGCAAACCTGCCTGCACTTATCAACCCAGAGACGATGAACCTGCTAGCCATCGCCGGTGCAGCCGCGCGCACGGCGCCCTCCGCCGAGAGCCGACTGATGCATATCCAGAATCCCAACATCGACACCAGTCTGCGCATTTTGTTCTCCCGCGACGGCACCGAAGCGGCGACGCTCGGCACGCTACCGGTCAGACAGATTCGACTGACGAACACAGCCGCGTTGGGAAGCTTGCTTGACAACAATTCACAACCACTCGCATTCCTGCAGACTGCGAACGGTTTCTACCGCGGTGGACCTGTGGTCGACAAGGACTTTCCCCTCCCGAACGCCTTGAACCAGAGTGCGCGATCGTTCACCGCGACAGCTCTAGGGCCCGATCGACTAGCTCTGCCAACTGCGCGAGGACCTCTCTACGACTGGGCCAACTTCAACGAAGTCCAGAGTGGCGGAGCACGGTCATCCAAAGGACAAACCTTTACTGCACCCAACCGTGAAGTCACTGATATCAATCAACTCGCCAGCAACCTCGCTGACCATCCGCTCGACTTCACCGAACAGTACTTCCCCACCATGCTTCTCGCCGACACCATCGAAGGCCCCGCACACTTGAAGCGATACCTCAAACACTCACACGGAATCACCGCGAACCACACCCTTGCCCTCGTAGGAGGATCTGGGTTGACTATTGGCCACAAGAAGGGGGGCACCGGGACCATCACCACCGTAGTAGCGCCTGGCTATCACCATCTCGACGTCCTCACGGCGAGCGCGACCCAGAACAACGGACGTCCCGAGCCCGTATCTACCGCCCTGGCCGCCTTCGCGGCAAAGACCCCACGGCGGTGATCCGCGAGAACGGTATGACGACCAGGCCGCGGGTCACGTTTGTGAGCGTATGCCATATCCTGCACCGCGGACGCGATCAAACAGCTCCCACCACACGGATCTGAAACACCTCGCTACTATCGCCGAATGAAAGCTGTGATCACTACGTTCATCACGTCTGCGATCGTCGCGGCCGCCACCGTCGTCGGAGCCGGAACCGGCCATGCTGCCGCCGCTCTTCCCGGCCCCGCACCGCTGGCCGATTCATGGTTTGCCGCTCCTTCAGATTTATCCCACTACAAAAACGGTGACGTCATCCGAAGTCGCAAGGTCGGCGTCCGGTTCCCTAAGTCGCTGACCTGGGATGGTGCGGTGACTGCGACGCAACTGTTGTACCGAACGACCGACTCGCACGGCACTCCGGTCACCACCGCGACGACCGTGGTGGTACCGCATAAAGCGTGGGCGGGTCCGGGGCGACGGCCGATCTTTGGTCAGCAGCAGGCGATGGATGCGCTTGGGCTGCAATGCAATCCGTCGGTGACGCTCCGTAAAGGGTCGAACCAGGACCTGGCGATGATGGCGCCGTTCCTCGCGCGCGGGTACGCGGTCGTCGCGTCGGATTATCAAGGCCCGAAGATGGCGTGGATCGCGGCGCGACAAACAGCGCACGGCGTTTTGGACGGTATCCGTGCGGCAAAACGATTCCCGTCGCTGGGACTCCAACACTCGCCGACGGTCCTGTACGGATACTCCGGTGGCGGATTTGCGACCGCGTGGGCCGCGGAACTGCGGCGCAGCTACGCCCCCGACGTCCAGATCCTCGGGGCGGCGGCCGGTGGCGTGCCCGGTGACCTCGCTCAACTAAGCCTGCGCCAGAAGCCCGTCGGATTTACCGCGTGGGGAATTCTGCTTGGCCTGGCACGCGAATACCCCGATCGTGTGCGGCCACAGGACTATCTGAATGCGGAGGGCATCGCGTTTGCGAAGACGTTGTCCAACGGATGCCTTAATGACCTGCTGAGCAAGACAAAAGGGGTCAGCCTCGCGAAGTATTCGAAGGTCGGCGACATCATGGCGATACCAAGTGTGCGCGCGGTCGTCGCGGAGAACTCGCTGGGCCGCACCGCGGCCAAGCCCGATATGCCGCTCTACGTATTCCATGACACCAAGGACACGCTGATACCGGATTGGGGAATGACCGGCGTCGTTCGGGGCTACTGCGCGAAAGGTGTGCGAGTGCAGTACGCCCGCGGACCCGGTATCGACCACGTTCCCTATGGTTTGGTCGGTGTCCCGCCGTCGTATCAGTGGCTCGACGATCGGGTCATGCGACGCCCGTTCGCTTCAACCTGCTGAAGGTCGATGACCGATCAGGCTTGCCCAGGTCATAGGGTACGAGCACACTCGTTAATGAGGGCTCGCACATCGGAGGTGGCATGGCCGACGCGGTAGCTGCAATCCGCAGCGCCTACGAAAGGCTGCGATCAGGCGATGCGGTCGGCGATTCGGCCGTGCGAACCATCGTGTCCGAGTCGTGGACTCGCTCGGTCAACGGCGGCGTCGATCCGTCAACGCCGAGGCCGGGCGATCGGATGTCGCAGGCCGACTTCATCAGTTACCGACGAGAGCACCCGATGTCCGCGGCGCGGGAGTTAGTCGCATCGTTGATGCTCGACGACATTGCCGACTCCGGAGTGGTTGTCGCGTTGACCGACGAGCATGGGCGTCTGCTGTGGGTGGAGGGCGACCGTGGCGCACGCGACGATGCGGCACGGATCGACTTCGTCGAAGGTGCAGTGTGGAGTGAAGACGCGGTAGGGACCAACGCGCCCGGGGTTGCCTTGGCTGTCGATCGCGGAGTGCAGATCGTCGGGGCGGAGCATTTCGCGGAGTCGGTACAGGAGTTCAACTGCGCGGCCGCGCCGGTGCACGATCCAGTGACCGGGCACGTCATCGGCGTCGTTGACGTGACGGGTGGTCGGGCCGCGGCGGCACCATTCGCGCTCGCTGCCGTCCGATCCGTGGTTGCTGCCGTCGAACGCGAACTGCGTGCGCCGAGTGTTGATCTGGCGAACCCGGCCACGTTCAAACGTGCCGCCGCCAAACTGTCGGTGCTGCGGGACGGACAGTACTCATGGACGTCGACCGACGGCTCGACGCTTCCTCTGTCTCGACGCCACGCGGAGATCCTGACTTTGCTGCAGGCACACCCCGACGGCTTGAACACCGAGCAGTTGGCGCTGGCGTTGGCTGAGGACGGCGTCGACTCGGTGACGGTTCGCGCGGAGATTTCCCGCTTGCGTCGCGATCTGGGCGCCGACGTTGTCGCGTCGCGACCGTATCGCCTCGGCGTCGACCTCCACTCCGACGTCGGGGAGGTGGCCGAACAGGCCCGCACCGGCCGCGGGTTGTCGTCGGCGATCGCGAC
>QIRE01000078.1_pt1 | contig 23885 bp, 22 predicted proteins | sample 2940141 | NCBI WGS metagenome assembly QIRE01 (sample SAMN09273532, study PRJNA473421) | Gut metagenome, whole genome shotgun sequencing project. | isolation source: gut tissue | host: Folsomia candida VU population | place: Netherlands: Amsterdam | collected 2016-03-06
CCCCGGCACGGGTTCGACGCGGTAGGCCTTGGCGCGGTATTGATCCGCCGCCGTCAGCCGGTCGGTCCAGACCACGGTCCATGTCGCGGTGCTGCTTTCGCCAGCGACCGCAGCCGCAGCCTCGATGGGGTCCACGCCATCCTGTGGCGTGATGCGAAACAAGGCCAGCACGTCGGTGTCCTTGGGTTCGTAATCGCCATCCCAATAGCCCATCTGGGCGTATTTCAGCACACCTGCGGCATAGCGTTTCTTGGTGTCGCGAATTTCAGTCTTGGACATCTCATTCATCGGACTTCCTCCTCTCAGGCGGCTTTCGCGCCGGTGATGGCCGGGTTCAAAGCCCCCGACGCATAGTGTTTTGCCATCTCGTCCATCGGGATGACGCGGATCTTGTGGGCGTGCCCCGCCGTGCCAAAGCGTTCGAACCTGTCGCGGCACAGCGCGGTCAGTTCGGCCATGGCGGGGATCATGAATTTGCGCGGGTCGAATTCGTCGGGCCGGTCGCGGGCGACTTTGCGGAACTGACCTGTCATGGCCATGCGGCAATCGGTGTCGATGTTCACCTTGCGCACCCCCATGCGGATGCCGCGTTCGATCTCTTCGACCGGGACGCCATAGGTCTGGGGCATTTCACCGCCGGACTGGTTGATCAGATCCTGCAGATGCTGCGGCACGCTGGATGATCCGTGCATCACCAGATGGGTGCCGGGCAGGCGCTGATGGATCGCCTCGATCACATGCATCGCCAGAATGTCGCCATCGGGCTTGCGGGTGAATTTATAGGCGCCGTGGCTGGTGCCGCAGGCAATGGCCAGCGCATCGCATTTCGTACGCAGGACGAAATCAACGGCCTGATCCGGGTCGGTCAGCAGCTGTGAATGATCCAGCTTGCCTTCGGCGCCTGACCCATCCTCGGCCGCGGCCTCGCCGGTTTCAAGGCTGCCCAGAACGCCCAGTTCCCCCTCGACCGAGGCGCCGACGCCATGTGCCGCCTCGGCCACCTTGGCCGTCACCGCGACGTTATAGTCGTAGTCGGCGGGGGTTTTCATATCCTCGTGCAGCGAGCCGTCCATCATCACCGAGGTGAACCCGTGGCGGATCGCCGACATGCAGGTCGCCAGATTGTTGCCGTGATCCTGATGCAGACAGATCGGAATGCCGGGGTTCATTTCGGCCAGCGCCTCGACCATGCGGCGCAGCATGATGTCCCCGGCATAGGACCGCGCCCCGCGGCTGGCTTGCAGGATCACCGGCGCATCGGTATCGGCGGCGGCCTTTACGATCGCCAGACCCTGTTCCATGTTGTTGATATTAAAGGCAGGCACGCCATAGGAATATTCGGCGGCGTGGTCCAGAAGCTGTCGCAAGGTGATCAGCGCCATCAGATTTCTCCTTGGATCAAGGTCATGGCCAGATCGGCAGCGGCGTCAGCCGTGATGCCGAAATGTTGGTAAAGTTCGGGCGCGGGGGCCGATGCACCAAAGCCGGTCATGCCGACAAAGCCGTCATCGGGGCGCAGGAACAGATCCCAGCCCTGGCGGATCGCGGCCTCGATGCCGATGCGGGGGGCCTGGCCCAGAACACCGCGCCGATAGGTCGCGTCCTGCGCGGCGAACAGTTCAAAGCAGGGGGCCGACACGACCGCCGCATTGATCCGCCGCGCCGCCAGCAGATCGGCGGCGGCAAGGGCGATTTCGACCTCGGACCCGGTGGCGATCAGCGTCACGTCACGGGCGACGGGCGTATCACGCAGGACATAGGCGCCGCGCTGGCTGCGGTTTTCGCCGTCATCTTCGACGCGGATGGCGGGCAGGTTCTGGCGTGACAGCGCAAGCACCGATGGCGTCGTCGGGCTGGTCAGCGCGATTTCCCACGCCTCGGCGGTTTCGACCGCATCGGCGGGGCGGAACACATGCAGGTTCGGGATGGCGCGCAAGCTGGCCAGATGTTCGACCGGCTGATGGGTCGGCCCATCTTCGCCAAGGCCGATGCTGTCATGGGTCATCACATGGATCACCCGCACCCCCATCAGCGCCCCCAGACGGATCGCGCCGCGCGCGTAATCGGCAAAGGCCAGAAACGTGCCGCCATAGGGAACGAACCCGCCATGCAGCGCGATGCCGTTCATCACCGCCGCCATCGCATGTTCGCGAATGCCGTAATGGACATAGCGGCCCGCGTAATCGCCGGGGCGGATCGGCTGCATCGCGGCGGTCAGGGTCAGGTTCGATCCGGTCAGATCGGCGCTTCCGCCAATGGTATTGGGCAGGGTGGCGTTGATCACCTGCAACGCCATCTGGCTGGATTTGCGGGTTGCGACCTTTGGCCGGTCCACGACAAGCTGGTGGCAGTAATCGCCAATCGCGGTCCGCAGCGCCTGCGCATCGGGTTGCGCCTGTGCGGCCAGAAAGTCGGCGCGGTCGGGAAGGGAGGCCAACCGCGCCGTCCAGTCGGCATGGGCCGCAGCGCCGCGTTCGGCAATGGCGGTCCATGCGCGTGTCACATCATCGGGCAGGGTGAACGGCGCATGCGGCCAGTTCAGCGCCACACGCGCGGCGGCGATTTCATCCGCGCCCAAGGGTGCGCCATGCACGTCATGGCCGCCCTGCTTGTTCGGCGCGCCAAAGCCGATGATGGTTCTGCAGGCGATCATCGAGGGGCGATCATCGGCCCGCGCCGCAGCAATCGCGGCGGCTATCGCATCACGATCATGGCCGTCCACCGCCTGCACATGCCAGCCTGCCGCGGCAAAGCGCGCCTTCTGGTCGGTGCTGGTGGACAGGTCGGTATCGCCGTCGATGGTGATGCCGTTATCGTCCCACATCACGATCAGCCGCCCAAGGCGCAGGTGGCCTGCAAGGTCGATGGCCTCGTGGCTGATCCCCTCCATCAGGCAACCGTCGCCGGCGATGACATAGGTGTGGTGATCGGTCACGCCGGGCCAGCGGGCATGGGCCATACGTTCGGCCAGCGCCATGCCGACGGCGGTGGTGATGCCCTGACCAAGCGGGCCGGTCGTCACCTCGATACCCTTGGCGTGGCCGTATTCCGGATGACCCGCCGTGCGCGACCCCATCTGGCGAAAGGCGCGCAGCTGGTCCATCGGCATATCGTCATAGCCCAGCAGGTGATGGATCGCATAGACCAGCATCGACCCGTGCCCCGCCGACATGATGAACCGGTCGCGGTCAGGCCATGTGGGATTGGCCGGGTCGATCCGCATGAAGCGGTTGAACAGAACCGTCGCCACATCGGCCATGCCCATCGGCGCGCCGGGATGGCCGGATTTCGCGGCCTCGACCGCGTCCATCGTCAGCGCCCGGATCGCATTCGCCATGCGGGTTTCCAGCGTCGGGTCCATGCGGGTCATCTGGTTCATCGTCCCCTCCTCAGGCGCGTTTGGAATCGCTGACCAGACGCAGGATGATCGGCGTCAGGATCAGTTGCATGGCCAGATCCAGCTTGGGTCCGGGCACCACGATCGAATTCGCGCGGCTCATCCATGAGCCGTCCAGCATCGAGGTCAGATAGGGAAAGTCGATGCCGCGCGGGTTCCTGAACCGGATCACGACGAGGCTTTCGTCAGCAGTCGGAATCCAGCGCGCGATGAACGGGTTCGAGGTATCGACCACCGGCACCCGCTGAAAATTGATGTCGGTTTCGGTGAATTGCGGGCAGATGCAGTGCACATAGGCGTGCATCCGGCGCAGGATCACGTCGGTCACGGCCTCGGTCGTGTAGCCGCGGCTGGCCTTGTCGCGGTGGATTTTCTGGATCCATTCCAGATTGACCACCGGCACGACACCGATCTTCAGATCGGCGTGGCGCGCCAGATCGACCTGATCATTGACCACCGCGCCGTGCAGACCTTCATAGAACAGCAGGTCCGAATTTTCCTCGAAAGCGGCCCATGGGGTGAAGGTGCCGGGCGGGCTTCCCCAACGTTCAGCCTCTTTGTCGTCATGGACGTAATGACGCGTTTCACCACTGCCGGTTTCGCCATAGATGCGGAAAATATCTTCCAGCTTGGCCAGCTCATTGGCGTCAAAGCTGAAATGGCTGAAGGTCTGATCGCCCTGCGCATATCGCCGCGCAAGTTCGTCCTTCATCGCGGCGCGGTCGAAACGGTGAAACGCGTCGCCTTCGATGCTGACGGCGCGGATGCCTTCGCGCCGGAAGATCTGGTCAAAGGTCGCCTTGACCGTCGTCGTGCCCGCGCCTGACGAACCTGTGACCGAAATGATGGGGTGCTTCTTGCTCATGTCTTGTCCTCAGGCGCGGAACAGGCCGCGATTTCCGAACAAGGCCGACACTTCGGCCTCGGGCAGGTCGTGATAGGCGGCGACGCGATCAACCTTTTCCGCGCTGCCGAAAACAAAGGGGGTGCGCCCATGCAGGCTGGTGATCCGGGCGTCCAGGATCGACATCGCGCCATCGGTCGCGCGCCCGCCCGCCTGTTCGATCAGCATCGCGATGGGCGCGCATTCATACAGCATCCGCAGGCGGCCCTGATCGTATCCGGGGCGGTTGTCGGCGGGATACAGAAAGATGCCGCCGCGCATCAGGATGCGGTGCGCCTCGGCCACCAGCGACGCGACCCACCGCATGTTGAAGTTCTGTTCGCGCGGTCCATCCATCCCGGCAAGGCAGTCGTCGATATAGGCCCGCACCGGCCGCGCCCAGTGGCGATAGTTCGATGCATTGATCGCGAATTCGAACGAGCAGTCGGGCATTTCGACGCGCGGATCTGTCAGGTCAAAGACGCCGGTATCCGGGTTCAGCGTGTAGAACTGTGCCCCATCCCCGAACGTCACCATCAGGCAGCAGCGCGGGCCATAAATGATGTAACCGCCCGCCAGCACGTCGCGGGCGGGCCGCAGAAAGCTGGCAGTGGCGTCATCAGTCGCGGGATAGATGGCAAAGATCGTGCCGATGGACAGGTTGGTGTCTATATTCGACGACCCGTCCAGCGGGTCGATGGCCAGTGCAAAGGCGCCATCGGCCTGCATCGCGACCGGCTGATCCTGTTCCTCGCTGGCAAGCCAACGCAGACCGGCATCCTTCAAGGCATCGCGAAACAGCGCGTCCGCCTGCACGTCCAGCTTCTTTTGCCCGTCGCCGTCGCTGTTGATGCCAACGGCCACGCCAAGTTGCTGATCACCACCCCGGATCACACGGGCCAGCGCCACGCCGCCCCGTGCCAGCGCCTGCATCACCGGCTGAAAGCGCGGCGGAATATGCGTGGTGTCGATGGTTGGCGTCGTCATCCCCCGCCCTCCCTGCGTCAGAACCGGACAAGGCAAAGGTTGACAGATGGATTAATTATAGAAAATTTAATAAAACAGAACGTGGATTAAGGATTTCTGAAGATGCGTCTTGATGCCCTTTCCCTGCGGCAGCTGCGATGCCTGCGCGCGGTCTGCGACACGGGCAGCCTGACCATCGCGGCACAAGGGTTGGGGCTGACCCCGCCCGCTGTCCACAGTCAGTTGCGCGGGCTTGAGGATCTGGCCGGATGCGCGCTGGTCGAACGTGCCGAACATGGCGCCTTTCGTCCGACCGCCGAAGGCCGGGTTCTGCTGGCCGCCGAATCGCAGATCGGTGTCGCCCTGTCCCGCGCGGCGCGCGAGGTGGCAGCCTTGCAGCAGGGGCGGACCGGAACGGTGCTGCTGGGCGTCGTCTCGACCGGGAAATATTTCGCGCCCGGTCTGGTGGCACGTCTGCTGCGACTTATGCCCGAGATCGAGGTGACGTTGCGGATCGGAAACCGCGATGCCGTGCTTGCGGCGCTGGGCCAGGATGAGCTGGACCTGGCGATCATGGGCCGTCCGCCGCGTGAACCGGCGGTGATCGCGGACCCGGTCGGGCCGCATCCCCATATCATCATCGCCGCGCCCGATCACCCGCTGGCTGCGGCCGATCCGGTGACGCCGGGCGACCTGCTGGCCGAAACCTTTCTTTCGCGGGAAGAGGGGTCGGGCACCCGCATCCTGATGACCCGGCTTTTAGACCGCATCGGCGAAGGCGCGCCTTGGCGCGCGGTCGAGATGGGCACGAATGAGACGATCAAGCAGGCGGTGATCGCCGGTCTGGGAATCGCGCTGATTTCCCAGCACACCGTGACCGAGGAATTGCGGACCGGGCGCCTGGTGGCGTTGTCCGCGATCGGCCTGCCGATCCAGCGCAGCTGGTATCTGCTGCGCCGGGCCGATCGCGACATGTCGCCCGCCACCGGCCGCATCCGCGACGAAATCGTCGCGATGCGCGGGGCTTTTCTGCCGCAGCTTTAGCCCCGCGTGCGTGTGTCAGGACGGCTCGCGCAGCGCCGTGACGGTATCGGCCAGCGCGGTGCCGCCACCTTCAAAGATCAGTTCAAGGCCTTTGGTGCCGACCTGTGCTTCGACCACGCGGGCATAGACGCCCACCTCATCCTCGGAAATCATCTCGCCATTCTTGTTGCTTTCCAGAACAAAGGAATACAGCCCGTCGGGCAATTTCCCGCCCGCAACGTCACGACCCAGCCATTCGATCTGGCCGCTGCCCGGCCCGATTTCTTCGCGGCTGACCTCTTTCCCGGCCGAATCAAGCGCGACCAGAACGACGCTGTCGGCGCTGCTATGCGGTTCTACGTTCAGGGTCAGGGCGGCGTCGCCGAACCAGACAGGGGCAGTCGTCCGCGCCTCTTTTCCGATCCAGTCGGCAACCTGTGACAACCCGCCGGTGCCGCCACCCATCTGGGTGACCAGCTGGTTCATCAGCTTGTTCGTCTGCGCCTGTTGTTCGACGCCCGAAAAGGTCGCCAGCTGAACCGCGAAATCCGTCCCCTCCATCGGGTTCATCGGATCCTGATTCTTCAACTGCGTTGTCAGCATCTTCAGGAAGGTGTCGAATTCGACGCTGCTGCTGATCGGATTGCTGGCGGTCGTGGTGCTGGTCGTGGTGGTCTGGGGGGTGGTGCCAACTGCGGAAACCATGTCGTGCCTCTTAGATGCGGATGTCGATGCGCGGCCCGTTGGCCAAAGTGGTATATGCCTGCGGTTGCGGCGCGGTGGGGGTGATGGGCGCGGCAAGCGCGTCCTCGACGATCTGGGCGGGGCGCCAGTCGCCGTCATGATGATCAGGGCGATCGTCACGGAATTCGAAGGACATATCCTCCATCCCGGCCTCGGTGAATTCCTGCATCAGGGTGCTGGCGTTGCGACGCAACTGATCCAGCACTTCGGGGCGTTCGGCCCAGATGACGATATGCTGACCGCCTTCGCGCCCGCTGATGGTCATGTGAATGCGGCCCAACTCCTCGGGCGACAGGGCGATGTCGATCTGATCGCTGGTGGTGGCGACAAATGCGTCTGAAATCTGGCGAATCACATGCGCCGGCGCGGGCATGGGGCGGCTGGCCTGCGTATCTGGCGTGGCGGGCGATGATTCGGGCGCGCGGCCGGCGGAGGGGCCGTCGATATCAACCCGAACCGGCGTCATGTCGGCCAGTTGCGCAACAGGCTGGCGTGGCAGGATTGGCGCCGGCTTTTCGACGGGCGTTTCATCCGGGGCGGCGGCTTGGTCGGCGTTGACCGGCTGGCCCGTTTCGACGCTGTCGGCCGGTTCTTCTGTGACGGCCATATCGGCGGACTGATCGCCCATCGGACCCGCCACCCGGGGGGGCACCGGAACAGCTGCCGGCGCGGTAATATCAGCGGGTAGATCGGCCATTGGCTGCGGCACATCAGCAATGATGTCCTGCGCCAGAATCGCTTCGGGAGTGCTGGCGGGTTTATCCGCAACTTCGGCGCTGATCCCGCTCCATGCTTGCAGGATCGCCTCTAACGGGTCTTCGGATGTGACCAAAATCTCGGCGGATTCGTCGTCAGCATCAATGGCATCGGGCGCCACCGCCAGTGGGTCATCGGGCAGGTCGGAAAGCTCTGCGTCAAAGGCCAGCGCTGCGGCGGCAGCATCTGGCGCAATGGTTTCAGGTCCGTCGGCAATTCCGGTTGCGGCGGTCGAATCGGCTTTGCCGAATATCGGCACGACACTCATGATGGACATACATTTAACCCCAATCGTTTCCGCATCTTTAAGGTATAATGCTTACCAATTATTTACCCGACTGCCGTAATGATAAAAAATACATGGCAATTGGGGATGATCATGCAAGTTAATAATATGTTGCATTCCACGGAAACGTCATCCGCGCCGACGGCGGTTGCGGACAAACTGGAACAGGCATTTCTTGAAGAGATGCTGAAATATTGCGGCCCCGCAGCCCGCCAGGGTGAATTTAGCGGCGGCGTCGGTGAAGATCAGTTCAACAGCTTTCTGACCCGCGAATACTCGGCCAAGCTGTCTGAACGGCTGGATCTGGGCTTTGCCGCGGCACTGACCAAGGGGGCCGCAGCATGAACAAGCGGCTGGTGAAATCGCTGGATGGGCTGAAGCAGGCGGTGATGACCGCGAATCCCTCATTGGCGCTGTCGCGTATGGAAGACGTGTCCGCGCTGATTCGCCGCCAGGACCTGACGCCCGACGCCAAGGCCGAATGCGCCGCCCGGATGGAAGAGGTGCGCAACCTTGCCGAGGCGTCGGCCAAGGGCGCGGCGCGCGCAATTGATCAGGTGCGCGCCATTCTGGAAGCTGCGCGCAATTTGCAGGCCTATGATCAATCGGGTCGTCGTATCACCGCACCGGTTTCGGCGCCGGCGGTCCAAAGGTTTTAAGTAAAATCCGAATTGAAGCGTGTTTGGCGAAAGGGTGGAAATTCACTATCCGTAAATCACCACCAGATAAAAGGGTGGACGTATCAAGTGATACAGGGCGCAAACCAAACGGGCGCCACAGGTCAGAAGGCCGAAACCATGCAACCAGGACGCAAAGCGTCCGCATCTAACGGAGGACAATATGTCCAGCATTCTGACCAACAACAGTGCAATCGTCGCCCTTCAGACGTTGAAAAACGTCAACGCCAGCTTGGGCAAAGCGCAGTCGGAAATCTCGACCGGCAAGGCGATTGGCAGCGCGGCGGATAACTCGGCCGTCTGGGCCATCTCGAAAGTGATGGAAACCGACCAGTCGGCATTCAAAGCCATCCAGAGCAGCCTGAACGTCGCTGGTGCGACGGTCCAGACCGCACTGGCAGGGTCCGAGCAGATCACCAACCTGCTGCAAGACATGAAGGATCTGGCATCGCGCGCCGGGACCGACGGCTATGACTTCGACAAGGTGAACACGGATATCACCGCGAAGAAGGCACAGATTGATGCCATCATCTCGGGCACGCAGATGAACGGTGTCAACCTGCTCAGCACCAACGGCATCAACGGGGCGGCCGAATTCAAGGTTCTGGGTTCGCTTGACCGCGTTGTCGGCACGGCGACCACCACCGCCAACGAGATTACCGTTGATTCGGTTGACTATGAAGCCGACATCGGCGGCGTGACGGTGACCACGATTGCTGATCAGGCTACCGCGCTGACCGCCATCGGTGAGATCGAGGGCCTGCTGGAAGAAGCTGTCAACGGCACCGCCGCACTGGGTGCGTCGGCCGCCCGGATCACCGATCAGGCGGACTTCGTGGGCAAGCTGGCCGACTCGCTGAAAGTCGGTATCGGCTCGCTGGTTGACGCGGACATGGAAGAGGCGTCGGCCCGCCTGCAGGCGCTGCAAACGCAGCAGCAGCTGGGCATTCAGGCCCTGTCGATCGCGAACCAGGCGCCGTCGGCAATCCTGAGCCTGTTCCGCTGATCTTTCCTTCATGACATGAATATGGGGCGCCTACGGGCGCCTCATCCCCACCACACCACATATCGGGAAATGAGACCTTGAACGCCTTTACTCCCACCACGGACTATGGCTACGGCGCGGGCGCCAATGTGATCCGCCCCGCGCGCGACGTTGAATATGACGTTTTTTCGCGCGTGACGCGGATGTTGCGGCAGGCTGAAAAACGCGGGCGCACCCCTGCAACCATCAATGCAGTCCATAAAAACGACGAATTGTGGACGATCCTTGCCGCCGACCTTGCCGATCCGGCGAATGGTCTGCCCGATGAGGTAAAAGCCGGGCTGCTGTCGCTGGCCGGGTTTTCGATCCGACAAGGTCAGGAGGTCTTGGCCGGAAATGCCGACACCGATGTTCTGGTCGAAATCAACATGTCGGTCATGAAGGGCCTGCGCGCCGAGGCCCCGCAATGAGCGGCCTTGTCCTGAAGCTAGCCCCGCATGAACGCGTCCTGATCAACGGCGCCGTTGTCGAAAACGGCGAGCGGCGCACCAAGATCGCCATCAAGACGCCAAATGCCAACATCCTGCGGCTGAAGGATGCGATCCATCCTGACGATGCCAGCACGCCCGTTGCCCGAGCCTGCTACATCGCCCAGTTGATGCTGTCTGGCGATGCCGAACACGCGCAGGGTCTGCCGCAACTGCTATCCGCGGTTGAAGGGTTGAGCCAGGTTTTCGACGACCGTGACAGCCGTTTGATCCTGGCCGAAGCCACCACCCATATCGTTGCCGAGGCGATTTACCCAGCACTGCGCAAACTGCGAGAGCTGCTGCCAAGAGAGGCGCGGCTTCTGGCGCTGCGCCCCAACTAAGGTGATGTCATGACTGCATCCATCAGCGTCGGCTTGACGGGCATTGCGGGCTGGAAAGTCCTGCAACGCAGCGAAGAACGACAATTGCAGGCTGTCGCACAGGATGCAGTCGTTCAGCGGTCCACCGAGTATTTTCGTGAAAAGCTATCCGCCGGTCTGTCCACGGACGATCTGATCGGTGACTATAAAATGCTAAGCGTCGCGTTGAAGGCCTATGGGCTGGAAGATGACCTGCCGAACAAGGCGTTCATTCGCAAGGTTCTGGAATCCGATCTCTCCGACACCGGGTCGCTGGCCAATCGGCTTAGCGATAAGCGCTATCTGAAGTTGGCGCAGGCTTTTAACCTGACATCGGAAAATCTGGATAAGGCTGCTTTGGGAAAGCAGGTGACAGACGCCTATATTCAGCGAGAATATGAAGCGCGCGTGGGGGCTGCCGACGAAACCTATCGGCTGTCGCTGAACGCGCAGCGTGAGGTGCAGGCGATGGCATCGCGCGGATCGTCCAACAAGACGCTGTGGTACGAAGTCATCGGCAATTCGGCACTGCGTGAGGTATTTTCGACAGCCTTGGGGTTTGGCGACAACTATGCCTCGCTGCCCATTGACCGTCAGTTGGAAGAGTTCACGAAAGCGGCTGACCGCATCTTGGGGACTTCAGATCTGAAAGAGATCGCGACAAGCGGCGGGATCGATAAGATGATCACCAATTATCTTGCCAGATCGCAGCTGGCGTCAAACAGCATTGCCCAAAACCGCTATTCAGCGGCATTGACCTTGCTGGCCGGATAGTTCGCACCAGAGATTGCCCGCATGGCGGCAGCGCGCCTTACGGGGCAGGTATTGTATCCGCCTTGCTGCACCATTCATCCTTGGCAGGTCACCTGCGTCATCAGGTCGGTGACGACGAGGATGGCGGCAAATGGATGGACTATCGGTGGCAGGCGCGGGCGCAGGTGCTTGCACATGGGCGACCTTTGGCTATAACCCCGGTCGATTTGCGCCGATCTTAGCCTGGGGGCTTCCATGCCGAAAAGAACCGATATCAAGTCCATCCTGATCATCGGAGCAGGGCCCATCGTCATCGGCCAGGCTTGCGAGTTTGACTATTCCGGTGCCCAAGCGTGCAAGGCGCTGCGCGAAGAGGGGTATCGCGTCATCCTTGTCAACTCGAACCCCGCGACGATCATGACCGATCCGGAAATGGCCGACGCGACCTATATCGAACCGATCACGCCAGAGATCGTCGAAAAGATCATCGCGAAGGAACGTCCTGACGCGCTGTTGCCGACGATGGGCGGTCAGACGGGTCTGAACACCGCGCTGGCACTGGCGGATGCGGGCGTTCTGAACCGCTATGGAGTAGAGCTGATCGGCGCGCAGCGTTCGGCCATTGAAATGGCCGAAGACCGCAAATTGTTCCGTGAGGCCATGGACCGGATCGGCATGGAAAATCCGCGCGCGACCATCGTTGCCGCGCCGAAAATGTCGAACGGCAAATACGATATTTCTGCCGGTGTTGCGCAGGCAATGGACGATCTGGAAGAAATCGGCCTGCCCGCGATCATCCGCCCGGCCTTTACTTTGGGCGGGACCGGCGGCGGCGTTGCCTATAACCGCGACGATTACGAACGCATTGTCCGGTCGGGTCTGGACGCGTCGCCGGTCGCACAGGTGCTGGTCGATGAAAGTCTGCTGGGCTGGAAAGAATATGAGATGGAGGTCGTTCGCGACCGCAACGACAATGCCATCATCGTCTGTGCCATTGAAAACGTCGACCCGATGGGCGTGCATACCGGCGATTCCATCACCGTCGCGCCGGCGCTGACGCTGACCGACCGCGAATATCAGCGGATGCGGAACGGCAGCATCGCGGTTCTGCGGGAAATCGGCGTGGAAACCGGCGGATCGAACGTGCAATGGGCGATCAACCCGGCCGACGGGCGCATGGTGGTGATCGAAATGAACCCGCGCGTGTCGCGGTCATCGGCGCTGGCATCGAAGGCGACGGGTTTCCCGATTGCCAAGATCGCCGCGAAGCTGGCCGTCGGCTATACCTTGGATGAGCTGGACAACGACATTACCAAGGTCACGCCGGCAAGTTTTGAACCCTCGATCGACTATGTCGTCACCAAGATTCCGCGCTTTGCGTTTGAAAAGTTCCCGGGGTCGAAGCCCGAACTGACCACCGCGATGAAATCCGTGGGTGAGGTGATGGCCATCGGCCGCAGCTTCCACGAATCGCTGCAAAAGGCGCTGGCGTCGATGGAAAACGGCCTGACCGGGCTGGACGAAATCGCCATCGATGGCGCGGCGGAACAGGGCAAACCTGCCGTTATTGCGGCACTGTCCAAGCAGACGCCCGACCGCATCCGGGTAATTGCGCAGGCCATGCGTTTTGGCATGACCGATGACGAAATTCAGCGTGTGACCAGCTTCGATCCGTGGTTTTTGGCCCGCATCCGCGAAATTATCGACGCCGAGGCGGTGATCCGCGCGCAGGGTCTGCCCACCGATGCCGAAGGCGTCAGCAGGCTGAAAATGATGGGCTTTAGCGATGCCCGTCTGGCCATTCTGACCGATACGGATGAAACCGCGATCCGCCGGGCGCGCCGCAATCTGGGCATCAAGCCTGTGTTCAAGCGGATCGACACCTGCGCCGCCGAATTCGAAGCCCAGACCCCCTATATGTATTCCACCTATGAGGCCCCGGCGATGGGCGATGTGGAATGCGAATCGCGCCCAAGCGATGCCAAAAAAGTCGTCATTCTGGGCGGCGGTCCGAACCGGATCGGGCAGGGGATCGAGTTTGACTACTGCTGTTGCCACGCCTGTTTCGCGCTGACCAAGGCCGGCTATGAAACCATCATGGTCAACTGCAACCCGGAAACCGTTTCGACCGACTATGACACCTCGGACCGGCTGTATTTCGAACCGCTGACGATGGAACATGTGCTGGAAATCCTGCGGGTCGAACAGGAAAACGGCACTCTGCATGGCGTCATCGTGCAGTTCGGCGGGCAAACGCCGCTGAAGCTTGCCAACGCGTTGGAGGCCGAGGGCATTCCGATCCTTGGCACCACCCCCGACGCCATCGACCTTGCCGAGGACCGTGAGCGGTTCCAGAAGCTGCTGAACGATCTGGACCTGAAGCAGCCCATCAACGGTATCGCCAACAGCGACAGCGAAGCGATTGAAATTGCTGGGCGTATCGGCTTCCCGCTGGTGATCCGGCCGTCCTATGTTCTGGGCGGGCGCGGGATGGAAATCGTCCGCGACATGGATCACCTGCGCCGCTATATCACCGAGGCGGTTCGGGTTTCCGGCAAAAACCCGGTGCTGCTGGACAGCTATCTGTCGGGCGCGATCGAGGTTGATGTCGACGCGCTGTCGGACGGCGAAACCGTGCATGTCGCGGGCATCATGGAACATATCGAGGAAGCTGGCGTCCATTCCGGCGATTCCGCCTGCTGTCTGCCGCCACATACGCTGGACGCCCCGACCATCGCGGAACTGAAACGTCAGACCATTGCGATGGCGCGCGCTTTGCAGGTCAAGGGCCTGATGAACGTGCAGTTCGCGCTGAAAGACGGCCATATCTATGTGCTGGAGGTGAACCCGCGCGCCAGCCGGACCGTGCCCTTTGTGGCAAAGGCCACCGACAGCGCCATCGCCTCGATCGCGGCGCGCCTGATGGCGGGTGAGCCGATGTCGAACTTCCCCACGCGCGCGCCTTATCCCGCCGATGCCGGACCCGAAGATGATCTGCCGCTGGCCGATCCGATGACGCTTGCCGATCCGATCACGCCGTGGTTTTCGGTCAAAGAGGCGGTGCTGCCCTTTGCCCGTTTCCCCGGTGTCGATACGCTGCTTGGGCCGGAGATGCGCTCTACCGGCGAGGTGATGGGCTGGGATCGCAACTTTGCGCGCGCATTCCTGAAGGCGCAGATGGGCGCGGGTAGCATTCTGCCGGCCGAAGGCTGCATCTTCATTTCCGTCAAGGATGCGGACAAGACGGACGCACTGTCGGATGCCGCGCGCGACCTGACGGCGATGGGCTTCACGCTGATCGCGACCAGCGGCACCGCCGATTTCCTGCACGAAGCTGGGGTCGAAACCGCGCGCGTCAACAAGGTCTATGAAGGCCGTCCGAACATCGTTGATCGCCTGAAAAACGGCGAGATCGCGATGGTTCTGAATACCACCGAAGGGGCGCAAGCCATTGCCGATTCACGCGATATTCGCGCGGTCGCCCTTTATGACAAGATCCCCTACTTTACGACCGCCGCAGGCAGCATTGCCGCCGTGGCTGCGATCAAGTCACGCGAAGAAGGTGAGGTTGGCGTCCGGTCGTTGCAGGCCTGATCTGTAAGCCGATCAAGATGGAAAGGGGGCGCATCAACGCCCCCTTTTTTATTGCGCGGGTCGTCAGGCGTTGTGGTCCCACCCGCTGATGGATTTTGAATCCATGAATTCCTCAAGCCCCATGACCCCGCCTTCGCGGGCGCGGCCTGACATTTTCACGCCGCCAAAGGCCGCGCCTGCGCCGCGTGATTCGCCGTTCATCTCGACCATGCCGGCGCGCAGTTGACGGGCAAGCCGGTTGCGACGGGCGCCATCCTGCGTCTGGACATAGTTCGTCAGGCCATAGGGGCTGTCATTGGCGATCTGAACGGCCTGATCTTCGCTGTCGAAGGGGATGATCGACAGGACCGGGCCAAAGATTTCCTGTTTCGCGATGGTCATGTCATTGGTGACATCGGCGAAGACCGTCGGACGCACGAAATAGCCGCGATTTACGCCTTCGGGCAGGCCGGTGCCGCCGGCGACAAGGCGCGCGCCTTCATCTATGCCGGTTTGAATCAGGTCCTGAATCTTGTCCCACTGCTGCTTGCTGACGACCGGACCGATATGGCGACCGGCCTGATGGGCGGCGGCAACGGGGGTGTCGGCAGCAACGCGGGCCGCGGTTTCAATCGCGCGGTCATAGGCCCCGCGTTCCACCAGCATCCGGGTCGGCGCATTGCACGACTGGCCGCTGTTATTGAAGACATGGCGCACGCCGCGTTCGACCGCCTTTTCGTCGGCATCCGCAAAGACCAGATTGGCGCCTTTGCCGCCCAGTTCCAGAACGACCTTCTTCAGCGTGTCTGACGCGGCCTTGCTGATCGCAATCCCTGCGCGGGTGGACCCTGTAAAGCTGATCATATCCACATCAGGATGGGTCGAAAGCTGGGTTCCGACGCCCGGACCATCACCATTCACCAGATTGAAGACGCCCGGTGGCAGGCCAGCTTCATCCACGATTTCGGCCCAGACCATCGACGACAGGGGGGCGATCTCGGACGGTTTCAGCACGCAGGTATCACCGGCAAGCAGCGCGGGCACGACCTTCAGCGTCACCTGATTCATTGGCCAGTTCCACGGGGTGATCAGGCCAACGACGCCCACGGGCTCCCACGCGGTCATGGCGTTCGGGGCATGGTCGCCCAACGGTCGGATAAACTGGAAGTCCTTGAAAGCGTCGATGAAATTCTGGACGTGATAGGCGCCCGAGCCGACCTGACTTGCCAGCGACATATCCTGCGGGGCGCCCATTTCATGGCTGATCGCTGCGGCCATGTCAGCGGCGCGGCGATTGTAGATGTCCAGAATTTTCTGAACATAGGCCAGACGTTCGGACGGAGATGTCCGCGACCATGCCGGAAACGCGCGCTTGGCGGCGGCAACGGCGGCGTCGGTATCTGCCTGATCGCCCAGACTGATGATCGCGACGGGTTCTTCGGTCGAGGGATCGATCACCTCAAGGTCATTGGCCCGCGCCGGGCTGACCCATGCGCCGTCGATATAGAATTTGCGCTTGTCCTGAAGCGTGCTCATCGCGTTCTCCCTTCGCTGTCTTGCCATAACGTGCGGTGCCGCGTGGCTGATCGCAACCCATGATCTTGCCGTTCAATCTCGACTGCATTTGTCGTGAAAAGGGGCTGGCAATTCGCCGCGCCCGACTTATGTTGATCGCAACGGACACCAACCGAAAGGACGCGCCTATGTCCCTGCGTATCAATGATATCGCCCCGGATTTCACCGCCACCTCGACCGAGGGAGAGATCCGTTTCCACGACTGGATCGGCGACAGCTATGCCATCATCTTCAGCCACCCGCGCGACTTTACGCCCGTTTGCACGACGGAATTCGGTGCCGTGGCGCAGCTGGTGCCGGAATTTGAGGCGCGCAACACCAAGGTGCTCGGCGTGTCGGTCGATTCGGTGGATGATCACCAGAAATGGAAAGCCGACATTGAAAAAGTCGCGGGCAGCCCCGCGAATTTTCCGATGATCGATGACCGCGATCTGGCTGTCGCCAAGGCCTATGACATGCTGCCCGCCGATTACTATCTGCCGACCGAGGGGCGCACGCCCGCGCATTCGGCCACCGTCCGCAGCGTTTTCATCATTGGCCCGGACAAAAAGGTGCGTCTGACGATGACCTATCCCATGTCCATCGGTCGCAACTTTGCCGAGATTTTGCGCGCGCTGGACGCGGTGCGCAAAACCGACGGCGTGCCGATTGCGACCCCCGCAAACTGGGTTCCGGGCCAGGATGTGATCGTCGCGCTGGCGCTGGACAATGCCGCGGCCGAGGCGAAATACGGCCCGCTGGACATCAAGCTGCCCTATCTGCGTTTCGCCAAAGACCCGGCATAACCAAAGGGCGCGGGCCGTTGCGACAGTCCGCGCCTAATATCCTTTGGGCAGTTTCGGCTCGACCGGGGGGACGCGCAGCATGGCGTCGTTTTCATAGCGCTTCGCCTCGGTCAGAAACGAATAGATCGACCCCTGCATGGCGTGAATGAAGCCCAGCCAGCCGCACCGCCACATGCCGTGTCCGAAATACCATTTCAGGAAAAACATCACCGGGCTGATCAACATCTTGGCGGGGCTGCCTTTTTGCCCGCGCATGTTTTTCATCCGGGCCTTCAGCGTCGAATACTTGTTCTTCTTTTCCATCTGCTGATGCAGCGTCAGCGGGCTGAAGTGCAGCAGGCCGCCGCGTTTTGCCTTGCGCACCTCGCCGTCGATGGTGATGCCTTCATGGACCAAATCGGTCGGGTCAAAGCGTCCGCTGCCCCGCCGGAAAAGTCGGTTGTGATAGCGTTCATGCGCGGCAGGCGGCGCGTAGCCATAGCCAGGCAGATAATCAAAGCGGGTCAGCCGCCAGCCGTTAATCTCTGGTGTCGTCAGCAGGTCGGGTATGGTCGCGGCCAAGCGCGGGCTGACGCGTTCGTCGCTGTCGATGCTCAGGCACCAGTCCTGCGTGCAATGATCCAGCGCGAACTGTTTTTGTGCGCCATAACCGCGCCAGGCTTCGTGGATGATCGTCAGTGGCAGCCCAGCAACCCTCAGGCGTTCCAGAATCACCAGCGTCTGATCGGTGGACCCGGAATCGACCACGATGATTTCGGCGCAGAAATCGACGCTGCGGATGCAGTTTTCGATCACCTGTTCTTCGTTCTGGCAGATGATGAAGGCGGAAATCGGAAGGGTCATCACGTCGGTCCCTGTGCATCTTGCGGCATTCGTGCCGTATCAGGGCTTGATCCGCCCGTTTGGAAAAAGATCAGCCGTTGTCGCGCCACCACGCCGTGCGATCACGTCGATGCAGGGCGCGAAGCCGGGCAAAGGCCGTGTCGTTCGTCTGCATCCGGTCATAGGTCGCTTGCAGAATCGCACCGGCCGGCCCGGCGGCGAAGAACGGCTCTAGCCGCCAATACATGTTGCGCAGCGTGTCATCGGTGCCTGCGGTAAAGACCGAGGTTCCCTCGAACAAGGGCACCAGATCGGTCTGAAGCGTCGCGATACGGGCGGGCAGCGGTTCAAGCGTCTCGGCGCCACATATCCAGCGATCAGATTCGGCGATCTTGACCGTGTTACCAAGGACCGAGGCCATCATCCCGACCGCGCGCATCTGCGGATCGGGGGTGTGATCGGCAAAAGTATCCGCCGCCGACAGCAGCCAGCGCAGGTTCAGATGTTCCGTCAGGAAGGCCTTTTCCTGTTCCCACAAAGCAAAAAAGCGATCCAGGCTGTCGGCCAGACGCGCCTCTCGCCGGATCATCACGATCAGGGTCGCATGGTGCAGCGCCAGTTCCGACTGGCCCGAGAATTCGCAGCGCAGATTTTCCAGATGCCGATCAAAGGATTTGTCCGATCCGCGCGTCTGGACCGGTTCTCCGGCGTCAACTATGCGATTGCGCAGGGCAACAAGGTCAACATCGACCGCATGACGGCGGGTTCCCCAACGCTTGCGGTGCCGGTTCAGCGACAAAAAGCGTTCAAGGCCGGATTTGCGATGCCGAACCATCAGATACCGTCCCGTTAGCTGGATCGAAGCGAAAGGCCGAGGGGCGGGGGATCAAAGGACATCATCCGTGACCTATGCTTGCCGCGCGAAAACCGCCCTTTGCGACAGGGCGACAGATGAAAGGCCCCCGACATGCAGGGGCCTTTCCTGATTTGTAGAAAATCAACCTTCGGCCGATTCTTCGGCTTTCTCGCTGATCTCTTCGCCGGTTTCCTGATCGACCATTTTCATGCCAAGGCGAACCTTGCCGCGGTCGTCAAAGCCCAGCAGCTTGACCTTGACCTCTTGGCCTTCCTTCAGAATTTCCGAGGGGTGGCCAAGGCGTTTGTTGGCGATCTGGCTGACATGAACCAGGCCGTCGCGCTTGCCGAAGAAGTTCACGAACGCGCCGAAATCGACCAGCTTCACGACCTTGCCGATATAGACCTTGCCCTCTTCGGGTTCCGCCACGATCGAATAGATCATGTCATAGGCTTTCTTGATCGAGTCAGCATTCGCCGATGCGATCTTGATGGTGCCGTCATCGCTGATATCGACCTTGGCGCCCGAGGTTTCCACGATCTCACGGATGACTTTGCCGCCCGAACCGATCACTTCACGGATCTTGTCGGTCGGGATGTTCATCGTTTCAATGCGCGGGGCATGGGCGCTGAACTCGCGGCGACCTTCGGTCAGCGCGTTGGCCATTTCCTGCAGGATGTGCAGACGACCGTCCTTGGCCTGGGCCAGGGCTTTTTCCATGATCTCGGGCGTGATGCCCTGAACCTTGATGTCCATCTGAAGGCTGGTGATGCCCTCGGCGGTGCCCGCAACCTTGAAGTCCATGTCGCCCAGGTGATCTTCGTCACCCAGAATGTCGGTCAGAACCGCCCAGTTATCCTTGTCTTCCAGCACCAGACCCATGGCAACGCCAGCGACCGGAGCTTTCAGCGGAACGCCCGCGTCCATCATCGACAGCGAGCCGCCGCAGACCGATGCCATCGACGACGAACCATTCGATTCGGTGATCTCGGACACCAGACGGATGGTATAGGGGAAGTCGGTCGCAGCAGGCAGGACCGCTTGCAGCGCGCGCCATGCCAGCTTGCCGTGGCCGATTTCGCGGCGACCGGGCGAACCGACGCGGCCAACTTCGCCGACCGAATAGGGCGGGAAGTTATAGTGCAGCAGGAAGTTCGACCGGAAATTCCCGTGCAGCGCGTCGATGATCTGTTCGTCATCGCCGGTGCCCAACGTGGTCACGACCAGCGCCTGCGTTTCACCACGGGTGAACAGGGCCGAGCCGTGGGTGCGCGGCAGGATGCCTACTTCGCTGTCGATGGCGCGGACGGTGCGGCTGTCACGACCGTCGATGCGGGCGCCACCCTTGATGATGTCACCGCGCAGAATGCCCGATTCCAGCTTTTTAAGCGCCGAACCAAGGTTTGCATCGGCCAGTTCTTCTTCGCTCAGACCTGCTTTGACGGTTGCTTTCGCAGCGGCAATCGCGTCCTGACGTTCGCCCTTGTCGCGCAGGGCATAGGCGGCGCGCATATCTGCCTCGCCCAGGGATTTCACGCGGGCATACAGCGCGCTGTAATCGGGCGATTGGAAGTTCAGCGGCTCTTTCGCGGCGATTTCGGCCAGATCAATGATCAGGTCGATCACCGGCTGCATCGCGTCATGGCCGAATTTCACGGCGCCCAGCATTTCTTCTTCGGTCAGCTCATAGGCTTCCGATTCGACCATCATCACGGCGTCTTTGGTGCCCGCGACGACCAGATCCAGACGCTGTTCGGGGTTCGAACGCAGCTGGTCCATGTCTGACACTTCGGGGTTCAGGACATAGGCGCCGTTGCTGTAACCAACGCGTGCAGCAGCGATCGGGCCCATGAACGGCACGCCCGAGATGGTCAGCGCAGCAGATGCCGCGATCATCGCAACGATGTCGGGATCGTTGACAAGATCGTGCGACAGAACGGTGCACATCACCAGCACTTCGTTCTTGAAGCCGGCGGCGAACAGCGGGCGGCAGGGACGGTCGATCAGACGCGCGGTCAGCGTCTCTTTCTCGGTCGGGCGTGCCTCACGCTTGAAGAAGCCGCCCGGAACCTTGCCGGCGGCATAGTATTTTTCCTGATAGTGAACCGTCAGCGGGAAAAAGTCCTGACCCGGTTTGGGTTCTTTCGCGAAGGTCACGTTGGCCATGACGCTGGTTTCGCCCAACGTGGCGATGACCGAACCGTCGGCCTGACGCGCAACCTTGCCCGTTTCCAGCGTCAGCGTTTCCTGACCCCACTGGATGGATTTCTTCACTTCATCGAACATCTGATTTCCTCTGGGTCGCGCCAGCCCTCTGGTCGCACCCGTGTCATGTAGCGGCCCCATTGCCGCAGCGCCCCGATCCTTTTGCATGCGCCCCGGGGCCGGGCCTCACGTCACAGATTGGCCGCCTTTACAGCAAAAGCGGCCTTTTGGGAAGTGGGTAGCCGCGCGGCGCTGGCAGGGCGTGGAATGCATAAAGGGTCGCCATAAGGGCGACCCTGAAGCGCAAGGTGACCGTTTCCGGTGATCAGGCCGCTGTCAGTGCCTGACGCAGAGGTGCAGCTTCGGCTTTGGTTTCCGACGATGCAGTCTCTTTTGCGATCACGTCCACCAGCTTGCGCGTGTCTTCGTATCCGGCGATGGCCAGATTGCGCAGGCGGCTGGTTTCCAGCTGCTGTTCGGCATGTGCGCGGGCGCGGCTCTCCTCGGAGGGATCGACCTCGGCCTCTTGCTGGATGACGGGCGCAGCAACTGCAGGCTTTTCCTCGGCCGCCGCGGGGCGGGTATAGGGGCGCGCAGCGGCGGTTTGGGTGGCGCTTGCATCTGCGGCGGTTGTCGTTTCAGCCGATGCGGCGGGCGCTTCGGCGGGTGCTTCCGTCACGGGTGCTGCAACCGGTGCTGCGACAGGTGCCGGGACCACTGCTTCGACGGGTGCATTCGCGGCTGCGGCTGCGGCGGCAACGCGCTCGGCGATGACGGCCGAATTTTGTGCAGCATTTTTGCTGACAGCTTCCAGCGCCTTGTCGGAAAAATCAAATTTTACGCCGTCGGTGTCTTTGTTTGCAGCGTTGTTCGCCGCTGCCTGCGACGTGTTTGCCGCCGCCGCCGGGGGGGTATTTGCAGCCGGTTGCTGTGCTGCGAGGGTGGTAAGCACGGTGCTTACGGTATTGGTTACGCCACTGATCAACATGAAATATCTCCTTGTTCGCAAGGACTGATTAACCTTTGGGTAATGTTTCCGGCCAGCGGCAGACATTTACAGTTTTCATAAAACTGTCCGGATCTGTGGCGATTTGCGGCATGATTTCACCAAGCACCATCACGGCGTTTTCAAAATCACCAAAAATCAGCGCCTTGAAAATTTTATTCAAGATCTCTGGTTTGCGGCGCGCCGCGCGGCGTATCGCGGACCTGACCAAAGGGATAGGTGAGCGAACCTCCCAACTTTCCCGCAAAACGCTGTGCTTACAGGTGTTCGGGCCGCATTTGGGCCAATCGATGATCATTGTGCGGGCGAATCGCCCCGCGAAAACGAAAACGCCCGCAGCTTTCGCTACGGGCGCTTTGTCCGTCAGCCGGCTGAAATCAGCGGCGCAGACCCAGCTTGCCGATCAGGGCGGTATAGCGGGCTTCTTCTTTGCCCTTCAGATAGTCAAGCAGCTTGCGGCGTTGTGCGACCAGCTTCAGCAGGCCACGACGCGAGTGGTTGTCTTTCTTGTGGGTCTTGAAGTGGTCGGTCAGCGTGGCAATGCGCGACGACAGGATTGCGACCTGTACTTCGGGCGAACCGGTGTCGCCGGCTTTCGTGCCGAATTCTGCGATGACCTTGGCTTTTTCTTCAACGGTGATCGACATCGGGATCTCCTTTCGGAATTTCAGGGTTATGGCACAGGCCGGGATGTCGTCCAGCACAGGCCCATGGAGCATCCACCCACAGCCAGACGGCCGGGCGGATACGCGCCTATAGGCAAAGATGATGCATTTGAAAAGTGATTCTTGCGGCCGGATCAGCCGGGAATGCGCAGGATCGCAATATCTTCGACCCGCAGACCGCCCAGATTCAACATCCGTCCGACCGGGGTGTCGTTGACCGTGACCAGCCAGGTGTCATCCTGATCCTGATGCAGCCCGATGCGGGCGTCATCCGTCATCGATTCGGGCAGATGCAGCACCAGCTGATCTTCTTCACCGTTATAATCGGCGATGGTGGGCAAGGTGCCTTCGACCTGTTTCAGGACAAAGGTGTCGGCGCCCTCTTGCCCCTCGGCAAAGTCGCCTGCGCCGGGCATCAGGGTGTCATCGCCTTCGCCGCCGCGCATCCAGACGGTTTCGGGATCGTCGTCACCGATCAGCAGGTCGTTGCCGCGTCCGCCGTCAAGATCGTCCGCACCGCCGCCCGATACCAGCACATCGTCGCCATCATTGCCCGACAGCCAGTCATTTCCCGCGCCGCCGAAAAGCGTGTCATTCCCTTCACCGCCCAGCAAGGTGTCGTCGCCCTCATCGCCCCAGATCAGATCGTCGCCGCCCTGTCCGGCCAGCAGGTCATTTCCCGCGCCACCGTGGATTTCGTCGTTGCCGCCGGGACCATAGCTGGCATCGCCCTGCACCCAGTCATTGCCATCGCCCGCATGGATCGTGTCATTGCCCTGACCGCCGCGCAGGTCATCATCGCCCGCGCCGCCATGGATGATATCATTGCCCTTGCCGCCCATCAGCTGATCTGCCTGACCGGTGCCATTGATGATTATGCCCGCTGCGGGGTCCGTGACGTCGGGGTCGCTGCCCTTGGCGGTGGGCAATTCGGCATGGGGGGCATCATAGGTGACGGGCTGGGTCGAGCTGGTATCCCAGATGGTGCCAAACTCATCCGCGGGCATGATGCGGGGCAGTTCCTCTGCCTCGGGCAGGG
>QIRE01000079.1_pt1 | contig 23817 bp, 18 predicted proteins | sample 2940141 | NCBI WGS metagenome assembly QIRE01 (sample SAMN09273532, study PRJNA473421) | Gut metagenome, whole genome shotgun sequencing project. | isolation source: gut tissue | host: Folsomia candida VU population | place: Netherlands: Amsterdam | collected 2016-03-06
GATCTCGGTTTGCCGGCGGAGCTGGAGGCCGAACGTCAGCTCGGCATCTCCGACAAGTCGGAAATCGAGAAGATGGGTGTCGAGAAATTCAATGAGTACTGTCGCGACTCGGTGCTGCGCTACACCGGTGAATGGCGCACCTACGTCACGCGGCAGGCCCGGTGGGTCGATTTCGACAACGACTATAAGACGCTCGACCTCGATTTCATGGAGTCGGTCATGTGGGCGTTCAAGGAGCTCCACAACAAGGGCCTGATCTACCAGGGCTACCGGGTGCTGCCGTACAGCTGGTACGAGCAGACCCCACTCAGCAATCAGGAGTCGAAGCTCGACGATGCGTACCGGATGCGGCAAGACCCGGCGCTGACCGTGCGTATGCCCCTGGTCGTCGACGCGGCGTCGCCGCTAGCCGCGCTGAACGGCGTCAATGCGCTGATCTGGACCACAACCCCATGGACCCTGCCGTCGAACTTGGCGATCGCCGTCCATCCCGACGTCGACTATGTGCATGTGCGCGCCGCGGACGGCGGCGAGTACCTGCTCGCGCAGCCACTGCTTGGCGCGTACGCGAAGGAGATCGTCGAACCGGAGACCGTCGGTACGTATCGGGGCTCCGACCTTGCGGGCCTGCGCTACACGCCGCCGTTCGACTTCTTTAGCGAACATCCCAACGCATTCCGCGTCCTGCCCGGCGACTACGTCACGACCGACAGCGGAACGGGCATCGTCCACCTTGCGCCCGCGTTCGGTGAAGAGGATATGGAGTTGGCGACCGCCAACGGCATCGAAGTGGTTCAGCCGCTGGATCCGGGTGGTCGGTTCACCTCGGAGGTCCCGCCATACGAGGGTCTGATGGTGTTCGATGCCAACCCGGCCATCATCACCGACCTCAAGAGCGCGGGCCGCATCCTGCGGCACGAGACCATCGAGCACTCGTACCCGCATTCCTGGCGGTCGGGTAAGCCGTTGATCTACATGGCCGTACCGTCATGGTTCGTCGCCGTCACGCCGATCAAGGATCGGATGATCGAACTCAACCAGCAGATCAATTGGGTGCCCGAGCATATCCGCGACGGCCAGTTCGGCAAATGGCTTGAGGGAGCGCGCGATTGGAACATCAGTCGTAACCGCTACTGGGGTGCGCCGATCCCGGTTTGGGTCTCCGACGATCCGGAGTTCCCTCGCGTCGACGTGTACGGTTCGCTCGACGATCTGGAACGCGACTTTGGCGTGCGTCCGACGAATCTGCATCGCCCGCACATCGACGACCTGACGCGCCCGAACCCCGACGACCCCAGTGGCCGTTCGACGATGCGTCGAGTGCCCGAAGTGTTGGACTGCTGGTTTGAGTCGGGTTCAATGCCGTTCGCACAGGTGCATTACCCGTTCGAAAATCGGGACTGGTTCGATGGGGCGAGCGGAGCGCTCGCGCACAACCCGGGCGACTTTATCGTCGAATACAACGGTCAGACGCGCGGGTGGTTCTATAACCTGCACGTCCTGGCGACGGCTCTGTTTGATCGTCCGGCATTCAAAAACGTTGCGGCACACGGCATTGTCTTGGGTGACGACGGACAGAAGATGTCGAAGTCGAAGCGCAACTATCCCGACGTCAACGAAGTGTTCGACCGCGACGGCTCGGATGCGATGCGATGGTTCCTGATGGCGTCGCCGATCCTGCGCGGCGGCAACCTGGTGGTGACCGAGCGCGGAATCCGCGAGGGTGTGCGCCAGGCGCTGCTTCCGATGTGGAATGCGTACAGCTTCTTACAGCTGTACGCAGAGCGTCCGGCGACGTGGCGGACCGACTCGGACAACGTCTTGGACCGCTACATCCTGGCGAAGCTCGCGGTCACGCGGGACGAGATGACCAACGCGCTGGACATCTACGACGTCGCTGGTGCGTGCGAGTCGTTCCGACTGTTCTGCGAGTCGTTGACCAACTGGTATATCCGACGCTCGCGGGCACGCTTCTGGGGTGGCCAGGACGAGCATTCGGAAGCCTTCGACACGCTGTACACGGTGCTTGAGGTGGCTGCGCGGCTTGCTGCTCCGCTGTTGCCGCTGGCCACCGAGGCGATGTGGCGCGGATTGACCGGCGAACGCTCGGTTCACCTGACCGATTGGCCGTCGAGCGATGAGCTGCCCGCCGATCCAGGTCTCGTCGAGGCGATGGATGAGGTTCAGGCGGTCTGCTCCACGACGTCGAGTCTGCGCAAGGCGAACAAGTTGCGGGTGCGACTCCCGTTGTCGGGGCTGACGATCGCCTCACCGACGGTTGATCGCCTGCGTCCGTACACGGATCTGATCGCCGACGAGATGAACGTGAAGTCGGTGACGCTGCGCGAGGACGCGAATGCGTTCGGTCGGATCGAACTGTCGGTGAACGCACGCGTCGCCGGCCCACGACTGGGCAAAGATGTGCAGAAGGTCATCAAGGCCGTGAAGTCGGGGGATTGGTCGGTGGCGACCGGCTCCGACGGTGCCGAAGTGGTGACCGCCGGCGACACTCCGCTCGTCGAGGGGGAGTACACCCGCAAACTTGTTGCGGCGGAACCGGATTCGACCGCCGAGCTTCCCGGCGGCAACGGGCTGGTGGTACTGGATACCACCGTTACCCCGGAGCTGGAGGCCGAGGGATGGGCGAAGGATCGGGTGCGTGAGCTGCAGGATGCGCGCCGCAACCTCGGCCTCGACGTTTCGGATCGGATCACGGTGCGATTCGTCGTGCCTGCGGAACGGCTCGACTGGGCGAGCACGCACGCGCAGATGATCGCCGGGGAAGTGCTGGCAACGACGTTCGACGTCGAGACCGGCACCGCCGGTGCGATAGAGCTAGGCGATGCGGTGACCGCAGACGTCGCGAAGGCCTAGCCGCCGTCCCGCAAACCCAACTCCACTTTGCGTCGGGTTTACACCAGGTACCGGTCCAATTGCTGGGTTAATTGGGAATCGAACAGGGCGTCGGGTGCGCCGAAGGTATCGGCACCGAACCCACCGAACACTTCCTGGGAGGTGGTTCCGATGAGCCACGTCCACAAGCCGACGGCGAACACGCATTGACTATCGCTGAGGGCAAGTTGCTGTTCGGCCCGTAACGCGGTGAAGTCGGTCGCCAACTGAGTGTTGACGTCACCTCCGACGTCGGCCAACCGGCCGGCGGCGGCGGCATCGTCGAGTATTCGCAACAGGTGGACGATGACCCTCGTTCCCGGCTCGACGGTGCGTTCCGCCGGTGCGCTGTACCCCGGCACGGGGCTGCCGTACAACAGCGCGAATCGAGCTGGCTCGGCGATGGCCCATTCTCGAAATGCGTGCGCGACAGCGGCGACTCGGCCCCTCGAATCGTCGGATTCGACACTGGCGCAACGCGCGTCGACGGCATCTCCAAGGTCATCGAACGCTTCGACGACTAGGCGGGTAAGCAGTTCGTCGCGATCATCGATGTAGCGGTAGATCGCCGACGAGACGATGCCCAGCTCGCGTGCGATGGCACGGAGAGACAAGGCCGCCGCCCCAACTGTTGCGAGTTGTTCGCGCCCGAGAGTCAGAATCTGAGCTTCGAGGGCCTGTCGCTTCTGCGCTCGCGGAGTGGTCATACGGCAATCATTTCACAAATGTGAGCACCGCTCTTGATTTGGGCGAGATCGTTGTGCATACTTGAACCGAGAGCAGTGCTCACATTCACTGAAAGCCTTTGAGGAGACATTATGACCACGGTTCACTACCACTCCGATTCCAACGCTATGGATCGCTCGTTCAACCTGGCGGTGCGCTGGTTGGCCGATCGCGGCGTGAATCTGGCCGGAGCGCAGACGCTCACGGTCGTCGGGCGAAAGAGCGGAAGTCCGCAGCGCATCCCGGTCAATCCGTTGACTCTCGACGGTGCCGAATACCTGGTCTCACCGCGCGGCAACACCCAGTGGTCGCGCAATGCGCGCAGCAATCCGGCAGCCGAACTCAAGCGGGGGCGTCGGACACGTCCGGTGACCCTCACCGAGGTGCGCGACGATGCGACGAAGCTTCCGGTCGTCGTGGACTATCTTCGACGCTGGGGCTGGGAAGTTGGCCGATTCCTGCCGGAGGGCTTGACCCCCAACTCCGACGAGGCGACGATTCGCCGCCACCTCGACGCCCTGCCGGTGTTTGCCGTCGCATCGCGCTGACTACCATGAACAGGTGAGTTTCGACCCCGAGGAGCGCAGTGGCCGGTGGGTGGTGCACCTGGATATGGACGCCTTCTTTGCCTCCGTCGAGGAGCTAACCCGCCCAACGCTCGCGGGACGTCCGGTTCTCGTCGGCGGCCTCGGTGGTCGGGGCGTCGTAGCCGGAGCCAGCTACGCCGCGCGCGAATTTGGGGCACGATCGGCGATGCCAATGCATCAAGCCCGACGCCTGGTGGGAGCAACTGCGGTGGTGTTGCCACCGCGAGGGTCGGTGTACCGCTTGGTGTCGGAGCGAGTGTTTGGCATTGTCCGACAAGAAGTTCCGACCATCGAGATGCTGTCGTTCGACGAGGCATTCGGTGAACCAGAAGGGCTCGCGGGAGCCCGCGCCGCCGACGCCGCCGAGTTTGGCGAGCGGTTGCGGGCGCGGATACAAAGTGAGGTCGGCCTGACGGCGTCGGTGGGTATTGGCAGCGGCAAGCAGATCGCCAAGATTGCCTCGGGGATGGCGAAACCCGATGGGCTGATGGCGATTACACCATCGTCGGAGCTGAGATTTCTCCATGACCTTCCGGTTCGGAAACTGTGGGGGATCGGTCCCGTGTCGGGGGATAAGTTGGCGCGCTTAGGGATTGACACCATCGGCGACTTCGCGGCGATGTCACCGATCGAAGTGTCGTCGGTGCTGGGCGCGACGCTCGGACCAGCGCTCCATCGGCTAGCTCAGGGAATCGACGACCGACCGGTCGCGGAACGAGCGTCGGCGAAGCAGATCAGCTCGGAAACCACTCTGGCGCAAGACATTGTGGACCTACCGAACCTGCGCAAGGAGATCACCAAGATTGCCGCCGACGCACACCGTCGACTCGTCTCCGACGGCCGCGGCGCGCGGACCGTCGTCGTGAAGGTCAAGAAGTCGGACATGTCGATACTGACCCGGTCCGCCACGTTGGCCGGGGCGTCGGTGGACCTGGAGGCGTTGACCGCGGCCGCCCAACGTCTTGCGCTCGATCCGATGGAGATCGGCCCGATCCGACTCGTTGGGGTCAGTTTCTCGGGACTGACTGCGCTGCAACAGTTCTCGCTCGACTTTTCTGAGTCGGAGGTTAGTGAGTCCGCCGAAGGTGTCGTGGATTCTCCCGCGACGTCCGGCGACAGCGATTCCGAGCCGCCGGTCGTCGAGGACACGCCGCCGGACGAGGATGAGTGGCGAACCGGCCTCGACGTCGCGCACGACGAATACGGCCACGGATGGATCCAGGGCAGCGGGCACGGTGTGGTGACCGTTCGGTTCGAAACGAGGGCGACCGGTCCCGGGCGGGCACAGACCTTCCGGTTGCCGACCGACGTTCTTCGGCGCGCCGACCCGCTCGATAGTCTCGCCTGGTAGTGAGCCGATCGAGACTCTAGCTAACTGTCCCCGACTCGGCGAAGAAGCGCTCTACCGCGGCGTGGTCGCTTCCGGCCGAGAGCAGGGCGATCAGTGCCATGCGCGCTTGCGGTGCGCGAAGCCAGCCGGACACGATCGCGCCCGCCGCGGCCAGGTCGACTGCGCCGCCACCGCCGCCGTACGACGCGACGACTTCCCCGTATGGAACGCGCGTGCTGACCACGACCGTGACACCGCGTCGGACAGCCAGCGACACCTCGGCGGTGATGTCGGGGTGAGTGTTGCCAGATCCAGTGGCGGACAACACAATTCCCGCCGCATTCTGTTCCACGGCCGCGGCGATGATTCCGGGGCTCACTCCCGGGTACAAGGTGAGTACATCGACGCGCACCGGTCGGTGGGTTGCGGAGGTTCGCGCGACGTGCGGACGACCGAGTTCACCGTGCACGACGTCGAATGGGGTGGCCGCGCTGGTGCTGAGCTTGAACAGCCCACGTGCGGGGAGCACGTCGCCGTCGAAGGCGACGAGGACTCCGAGCCCGCGCGAGGTTGCGTCGACAGCGCACGCGATGGCACCCGCGATATTGGCTGGGCCGTCGGGGTTCGGCGCGCTGTCGGGGAATTGGGCGCCGGTAAGGACCACGGGCCGATCGTCGCGGTGAAAAACGTCGAGGAGGTAGGCCGTCTCCTCGAGAGTGTCGGTGCCGTGGGTGACGACGACACCGGTGACGTCGGGGTCGCGTAGTGCCTGAGCGACGGCGTCGACGATCCGAAACTGGTCGGCGACCATGAGGGCAGACGAGTCGACCTGCATGAGGTCGATGACGGTAACCGTGACATCGATGTCGAGGTTGGTGCGTCCGAGCAGGTCGTTCCCGCGTAGTACGGGAACCGCACCGTCGGGGCTTTGACGAGACGCCACGGTGCCGCCTGTCGTGATCAGGATCACGTGCGCATCGTCGGATTTGCCCATTCGCCCAACTCTGTCCGGACCGATGCTTAACGTCAAGCGGTTGTCCTCTCAGGTTCGTTTGGCATAGTTATAGGTCGTGTCCACGCTCACCGTGAGTGTGACTGACCAGCCGTCGGACGAAGTAAGGGAATGATCTTGAGGATTGCGAAGTTTGTCGCCGGAGCGATGATTGTCGGCGCAGCGGGCGCCCTGACCGCGTGTGGAACCAGTTCGGACGACGCGCCGATCTTGCCAGCCGTCACCAGTTCGGCGACCACCACGTCGTCGTCAGCAGCGTCGGCCGATGACATCACCGGCGTTACCGACCCCAATGTGCGTCCCACCGTGGCCACGCTAAACAAGATGCTGACCAAGGCTCTTGACGCCAAGCTGCCCAACGACGAGAAGACTCTGCTGGTACAGGGCTCCGAGCTTGATCCGCAGGTGTTCAACAAGCTGAACAAGGCGATGAAGGAAAACCCGGGCGTTACCTACAAGATCTACCCGCCGGTGATTCCGGCCGGCCCGAAGAAGGCAAACGTCAAGGTTCAGGTCAAGCTGCCGAACAACCCGGCAACCAAGCTTGAAGCCGGCATCGTCTTCGACAACGGTCGGTGGAAGCTGGCTAACAGCACGGTTTGCCCGCTGCTCACCGCGAACGACGTGAAGAGCGCGATGTGCACGGCGAGCGGATCGTCGAGCAGCACGAAGGCTCCGAAGCCGACGAGCTAGCCCCCTCTCCCCAAAACCGCCCGTGAGCGGGTCCTAATCCACATATGTGGATTAGGACCCGCTCACGGGCGGTTTTGGGGGCTATTTGGTGGCCCAGCGGACGGTCAGCGCCATCTGCTGCAGCAGGGGTTCGCCGTTCCCGACGAGCTCGCGCGCACCCTTGACGTCGAGTTGAGCCGACGATGGAAGCGCACGGTCGAGGTCGGTGACGACGGTGCCGGTGCCAGACATCGAATAGCGCGAAATGTGCAGCGTCTGGTCGGTGCCGGGGACCGCGAATACGTCGTTGATCGGGGTCTCATCCACCGCAACGTCGAGGGTCACGGTGTTTCCGACTCGTGAGCGGAGCGTCGCGGTGATGGTTTGCGTCGCGGTCACGGCGCCGGTCAGCGTCCGCACCGACGTCCACTTTGCCCCGTCCCCGACGGGCGTGGTCGGAAACGCCACTGAGTATTGCAGCGCCTGAACCAAGCTTTGTTCGACGGCCGCCCGCGCCTGCGACGATGCGGCGTCCGGCGCCGCGAGACGCAAGGATATTGGCATCGTGCCGGGGCCAAGACTCATACCGGCACGCGAATTGCGTTCGGCCTTGAGTTCGTCGGCCAGCACAGAGTCTGTTGACGTCACGTCGCCGAGATTCAGCTCGACGTTGGTGTTATCGGTGCAGCCGATCCGGGCGGTCAGTGGCATCGTCACCGACTGCACGGTCTGTCCGCCGCTGCGCGCCTCGCTCGACGTCGTGGTCAACGTAACCCGCTGCGCCGCCGAGATATTCGGCTTCGACGCGAGCACGGCTCGACTACCGGCTCCGGCGTCGACGACGGTGATCACCGCCGGAGTGACGGGTAACAGACTGACTCCGGGAGCCCCCGACGTTGACGTTGTGGCGCATGGGCCGTCGGATGCGGGTGTCGATTGCGGTTCGTCGCTGCCGCACGCGGACACCGCGAGTGCGACGGCCAGCGCTGTCCAGAAGACTGAAGTGGACCGAAATAATGGAGATGGCACGGCGTCAGCCTACGTCGCCTACCGTGCCCCGCCCGGTGTCCGGTGCGGGCCGAACATGGATGATAGAAGCGTGCCCGACGAATCCGAGACCGATATACCGGTACCCGCCCCCTCCCGCAGTCTGCGGGTCACCGTCATCTTGGTGGTGATCGCGGCCGTCGTGCTGGGCCTCGACATTCTCACCAAGACTCTTGCCGTCGCCCACATCACTCCGGAACACCCAATCTCGATCATCGGTGACACCGTGACTCTGACGCTAATTCGCAATAGCGGTGCGGCGTTCTCGATGGCAACCGGTTACACGTGGATCCTGACGATCATCGCGCTCGTTGTCGTCGGCGTCATTCTGAAGTTCAGTTCACGGCTGCGGTCGCCGTGGTGGGTCCTGGGCCTTGGTCTCATACTTGGCGGCGCGCTCGGCAATCTGGTGGACCGCATCTTCCGGTCGCCCGGTCCACTGCGCGGCTACGTCGTCGATTTCATTTCGGTTGGCTGGTGGCCGGTCTTCAACGTCGCGGACTCGGCTGTCGTGTGCGGTGCTGTGCTGCTCGTCGTTCTCTCGATCTTTGGCATTGAGTTCGACGGTTCGCGCACCGGTTGGGCGGCCCGCAACGGCGATACCGAGTCGACGGATGAACGACATGCGTGATTCACGGGCCATGCCGGTACCCGACGGTGTTGCCGACATGCGCGTTGACGCCGGCGTTGCCCGCATCCTGGGACTGTCGCGCACGGTGGCCGCACAACTCGCCGAGGCTGGCGACGTCACCGTCGACGGTGTGCCAGTGGGGAAGTCCCACAAGCTTGTCGCTGGGTCATGGCTCGATGTGGTCTTGCCCGAACCCGACGAACCGCTGCGCGTCGAGCCGACGCCGGTCGAAGATCTTGACGTCATCTACCACGACTCCGACATCGTCGTGGTGGACAAACCCGTCGGCGTCGCGGCCCACCCGTCGGTGGGGTGGACTGGCCCGACAGTGATCGGCGCACTGGCCGCGGCGGGATTTCGTATCTCGACGTCGGGGGCGCAGGAACGTCAGGGCATCGTGCATCGACTTGACGTCGGAACGTCGGGCGTGATGGTTGTGGCGGTGTCCGAACGGGCATACACCCTGCTCAAGCGCGCGTTTAAGCAGCGCACCGTCGACAAGGGTTATCACGCGCTTGTCCAGGGGCACCTCGATCCGCCCAGCGGAACAATCGACGCGCCGATTGGACGTCATCCCGGCAGCGACTGGCGTTTCGCGGTGACCGCAAACGGAAAACCGAGCATCACCCATTACGACACGTTGGAAATGTTCGCAGCGGCGTCGCTGATGCAGGTGCACCTGGAAACCGGGCGGACGCATCAGATTCGGGTGCACTTCTCCGCGCTGCATCATCCGTGCTGTGGTGACCCGACCTACGGTGCGGACCCGACGCTAGCGTCGCGGCTTGGCCTGGAGCGTCAGTGGTTGCATGCGCAATCGCTATCGTTCGCGCACCCCGCCGATGGCCGTCAGGTGACATTCACCAGCGAGTACCCGGCGGATCTCCAGCACGCGCTTGACGTGCTGCGCGACGTGCACTGAGGCCCGCAGCCCGACACGCCGCAGCGACACACCGGACCCGACACACCGTCAGTTCTTCACACCTGCCTCTTTCGTCACCGGACGGCCTTGCATCCACGGTCGTGTCGTACCGGCAGATTAGAGTGAGGGGGCTGTTGAAGTCCCGCTGATGGAAGGTGTCGAAGTGTCTGTTCGGTCTGATACCGGATCATTCGTTCACCTGCATAACCACACCGAATACTCCATGCTCGACGGCGCGGCCAAGGTCGCGCCGCTGTTCGCTGAGGCCAAGCGGTTGGGTATGACGGCCATCGGTATGACCGACCACGGCAACATGTTTGGCGCGAGCGAGTTCTACAACGTCGCCAAGAAGAATGACATCAAGCCGATCATCGGCATCGAGGCGTATATCGCGCCCGAGTCGCGGTTCAACACCAAGCGGGTGTTGTGGGGTACGCGCGATCAGAAGAGCGACGATGTTTCGGGTAGTGGCGCCTACACCCATATGACAATGGTCGCGGAGAACGCGACCGGTCTACGGAATCTATTCAAACTGTCGTCACTGGCGTCGATCGAAGGCCAACTGGGCAAGTGGTCCCGGATGGATGCCGAGATCATCGCCGAGCACGCCGCGGGCATCATCGCTACGACCGGTTGTCCGTCGGGTGAGATTCAAACCCGCCTGCGTCTCGGCCATGAGCGGGAGGCTCTCGAAGCCGCGGCGAAGTGGCAGGACATCTTCGGCAAAGACAACTTTTATCTCGAGCTGATGGAACATGGCCTCGAGATCGAGTCGCGCGTTCGTGAAGGTCTCCTCGACATTGGTCGCAAGTTGGGTATCAAGCCCATCGTCACCAACGACTGCCACTACGTCACCCGCGACCATGCGTCGAGCCATGAGGCGCTGCTGTGCGTGCAGACCGGCAAAACCCTTTCTGACCCAACGCGGTTCAAGTTCGACGGCGACGGCTACTACCTCAAGTCAGCCGTTGAGATGCGCGAGCTGTGGGATGACGCGGTGCCCGGCGCTTGCGACAACACGCTCGAGATCGGGGAGCGCGTCCAGTCGTACGACGACATCTTCCTCCACCGCGACCGCATGCCGGTGTTCCCGGTTCCCGAGTCAGAGACCCAGCACACGTTCCTACGCAAGGAAGTGATGGCCGGGCTGTCCGGTCGGTTTGCTCCTGAACCGGTCCCCACGGAGTACTCCGACCGAGTCAACTACGAGCTCGACGTCATCATTCAGATGGGTTTCCCGGCGTACTTCCTCGTCGTCGCCGACTTGATCCGCCACGCCCACGACGTCGGGATTCGCGTAGGCCCGGGTCGTGGTTCGGCGGCAGGTTCGCTGGTGGCGTGGTCATTGGGTATCACCAACATCGACCCGATCCCGCACGGCCTCCTGTTCGAGCGATTCCTCAACCCCGAGCGCGTGTCGATGCCGGATATCGATATTGACTTCGACGATCGGCGTCGTGGCGAGATGGTGCGCTACGCCAGCGACAAGTGGGGCAACGAGAAGGTCGCGCAGGTCATCACGTTCGGCACCATTAAAACCAAAGCGGCGCTGAAGGATTCGGCGCGTGTGCAATTCGGCCAGCCGGGGTTCGCGATCGCCGACCGCATCACCAAGGCGCTCCCGCCGCCGATCATGGCGAAGGACATCTCGGTGTCGGGCATCACCGACCCGAGCCACGAGCGGTACGGCGAGGCTGCCGAAGTTCGCACCCTGATCGAGACCGATCCCGACGTCAAACGCATTTACGACACAGCCCTAGGACTCGAAGGCCTTATTCGTAACGCCGGGGTGCACGCCTGTGCGGTGATCATGTCGAGCGAGCCGCTCACCGATGCGATCCCGGTGTGGAAGCGCGCCCAGGACGGCGCGATCATCACCGGTTGGGACTATCCGTCGTGCGAGGCCATCGGCCTACTGAAGATGGACTTCCTCGGCCTGCGCAACCTCACGGTCATCAACGACGCGCTGGAGAACATCCGCCTCAACCGCGGCATCGAACTCGACATGGACGCGCTGCCGCTCGACGACACGACGACGTTCGAGCTGTTGGCGCGTGGCCAGACCCTCGGCGTGTTCCAGCTCGATGGTGGGCCGATGCGGGAACTCCTTAAACGCATGCAGCCGACCAAGTTTGAGGACATCGTCGCGGTCGGTGCGCTGTATCGACCCGGCCCGATGGGTGTGAATGCCCACAACGACTACGCGGACCGTAAGAACAGTCGTCAGCAGGTTCGCCCGATCCATCCCGAGTTGGAAGAGCCACTCGCGGAGATCCTGTCGGAGACGTTCGGCCTGATCGTCTACCAAGAGCAGATCATGCAGATCGCGCAGAAGGTGGCTGGCTATTCACTCGGCCAGGCGGACCTGCTGCGTCGCGCGATGGGTAAGAAGAAGAAGGAAATCCTCGACGACGCGTACGAGGGCTTCCAGAAAGGCATGCTCGACAACGGATACTCGCAGACCGCGATCACCGCGCTGTGGGACACAATTCTTCCGTTCGCCGGCTACGCATTCAACAAGTCGCACGCGGCTGCGTATGGCTTGGTGTCCTACTGGACCGCCTACCTGAAGGCGAACTATCCCGCCGAATACATGGCTGGTCTTCTCACGTCGGTTGGTGATGACAAAGACAAGGCCGCCATCTACCTCGCTGACTGCCGCAAGATGGGCATCACCGTGTTGCCGCCCGACGTCAACGAGTCGCAAAACAATTTCGCGGCCGTCGGCAGCGATATTCGCTTTGGTCTGGCCGCGGTCCGCAACGTCGGTACCGGCGTTGTCGCTGCGATTATCGCCGCGCGCGAGGCGAAGGGAAAGTTCACCACCTTCTCCGACTACCTCGGCAAGATCGATGTAACCGCCTGCAACAAGAAGGTCACCGAGTCGCTGATCAAGGCGGGTGCGTTCGACTCACTTACGCATCCGCGTAAAGGTTTGTTCCTCGTCCACGCGGAGGCAGTCGATTCGGTACTCGGTACCAAAAAGGCCGAGGCGATCGGACAGTTTGACCTCTTCGGCGACGCCGGCGGCGGAGCCGACGACTCATTGGCTGAAGTGTTTGCCGTCAAGATTCCGGACGAGGAATGGGACTCGAAGCACAAGCTTGCGTTGGAGCGGGAGATGCTCGGTCTGTACGTCTCGGGCCACCCTCTCGGCGGTCTCGAACAAGCGATTGCGGCCCAAACCGACACGTCGATCACCTCGCTGCTGGAAGGCGACATCGCCGACGGCGCGCAGATCACCATCGGTGGCATCATCTCGTCGGTCGCGCGCCGCGTGAACAAGAAGGGCGAACCGTATGCGGTCGTCACCCTCGAAGATCTCGTCGGTGGCGTCGAAGTTTACTTCTTCCCGAGGGCGTTCTCGGCGTACGGGATGGACATCGTCGCCGACAACATCGTGCTGGTGAAGGCCCGGGTCAACCTCCGGGATGACTCGATGATGATCAGCGCCAATGATCTGGCTGTTCCGGATCTCGCGCACGTCGGGAAAGACAAGCCGATCAGCCTTACCCTGTCGGCTCGACTATGCACTCCCGATCGGGTGACGGCGTTGAAGCAGGTCCTGCGGCGACACCCCGGCAGCGCCGACGTTCACGTCACACTGGTTAGCGAGAACAACAGCACGGTATTGAAACTGACCGAGTCGCTTCGGGTATCGCCCAGCTCGGCGCTAATGGGTGACCTGAAGGCACTGCTCGGTGCCGCCTGCCTTGGGAACTAGATCCACCACCGGGCCAGACGAACACAGGGTTTCGGGTGGCCGAAACTATTCTCATTGGTTCTGCTAAACTGCCGGTATGATTATGCACCGCACCGACGCGACCGTGACGGCCATGCCGTCCGTCGATGTCGCCGGTGTCGCGTGGCCGTACGACAAGATCGCGATGGTCTTGTTGACCGTCTGCGCCGTTGCGCTGACGATTCTGGTGGGCGGCTCGATTGAACTGTCCAGCTGGGTCGGGCTGAGCGTCGCATGCGTTTCCGCGCTTGTGATCCGACTTCACTACGGTGCGCAGGCGCAGCGCGGCTGACGATTGTCCCGAGAGTGACCCGCGGACCGGCGTCGGACCCGGTTGGTGAGACCATAGACCGGTGAGTAACGGCCATCTGACACAAACTCCTGCAACCGCGCGCGCAACGTCGGCGATCCGGTCCGCAGATGTCATTGCGGCCGCCAGTCGAATCTCCGACGTCGTCACTCAAACTCCGCTCGAGCACTCGCCGCGCTTGTCGAAGCAGGTAGGCGCTCAGGTCTATCTGAAGCGAGAAGACCTACAGTCGGTGCGCTCGTACAAGATTCGTGGCGCGTACAACGTGATGGCGCAGTTGTCGGACGTCGAGCGTGCCAACGGGGTCGTCGCGGCGAGCGCAGGCAACCATGCGCAGGGTGTCGCGTATGCGTGCGCCAAGATGGCCGTGCATGGCCGGATCTATGTACCGACGACGACACCGAAGCAGAAATGCGACCGAATCCGTTGGCACGGCGGCGAATACGTCGAGCTGATCCGTGTTGGCGACACCTTCGACGCCGCAGCCGCCGCTGCCCAAGCAGACGTGATGGCGACCGGTGCGGCGTGGATCCATCCGTTCGACGACCCACGAACCGCTGCGGGGCAGGGCACCATCGCGGCGGAGATCGTCGAACAACTCGGACGAGTGCCGAACCTGATGATCACGCCGGTTGGTGGCGGTGGATGTCTCACGGGCACAACGGCTTTCCTTCGCGAATCCGACCCCGACGTTCGTGTTCTCGGCGTCGAGCCGACCGGTGCCGTGTCTCTATCGGCGGCGCTCGCCGCGGGCGCACCGGTGACATTGGAGACGATCGACCCGTTCGTCGATGGTGCGGCCGTGAAGCGCATCGGCACCCTGTGTTTCGAGCAGATGGCTGCTATCGGCGCGACCATCGCGGAGCATCCCGACTACTCGGCCGATGGTGCGTCAACCGACGTTCTGCCGGCCGGTCGGGGGCCGGCTCGCGGTGGTGTGCACATCACCCACGTCGATGAGGGAGCCATTTGCTCGGCGATGCTCGAGCTCTATCAGAACGAAGGCATCATCGCGGAGCCAGCGGGCGCGCTGACGACGACCGCGCTGCTCGAGTTGGATCTGGCATCGATGGACCTCGGCCCCGATGCGACGATCGTGTGTTTGGTTTCGGGTGGCAATAACGACGTATCGAGATACGGCGAAATCATCGAACGCTCGCTCGTGCACCGAGGAATCAAGCACTACTTCCTGGTGAACTTTCCGCAGGAACCAGGTGCATTGCGCCGCTTCCTCGACGAGGTCTTGGGCCCCGACGACGACATCACGCTCTTTGAGTACGTGAAACGCAACAACCGCGAAACCGGTGCCGCGCTGGTCGGCGTCGAACTGGGTGCACCCGAAGGGTTGGGACCGCTGATCGACCGTATGAACCATTCACGCCTGGAGTGTGAACGGCTGCAACCCGGATCGCCGGAATATCGCTATTTGACCTGAGATGCGTGCTTGCGCAGCTCGAACTTCAGCACCTTGCCGGTCGACGTGCGCGGCAGGTCGTCGACGATGATGATGTCGCGCGGCACCTTGTAGCCGGCGAGCAGTGTGCGGGTGTAGGCGATCAGGTCCGCGGGGGCGCACGTCTGCCCGGAGCGAACCTGCACGTAGGCGCGGGGCCGTTCACCCCATTTCTCGTCGGGGACACCGATTACCGCGGCGTCGACGACGAGGTCGTGACTGATCAACGCCTGCTCCACTTCGACGGTGGAGATGTTCTCGCCACCAGAGATGACGATGTCCTTGGCGCGGTCGCGCAACTGAAGGTAGCCGTCGGGATGCATGACGCCCAGGTCGCCGGTGTGAAACCAGCCTCCGGCGAATGCCTCGGCGGTGGCCTCGGAGTTCTTGAAGTAACCGGCCATCACATTGTTACCGCGCAACACGATCTCACCCATCGTGTCGCCGTCGGCCGGAACATCGACGAGCGGTAGCCGGTCGCGCACCACCACTCGCGCCGACTCGGCCTGCACCATGCCCACGCCCTGTCGGGACAGTCGGGCGGCCCGCTCGTCGGCCGGCAGTGCGTCCCAGCCAGGCTGGTGCTCGCAGATTGTGTACGGTCCGTACACCTCGGTCAGCCCGTAGACGTGCACCACGGTGACCCCGATCGCTTCGAGTTGCCCGATGACCGTCGGCGACGGCGGGGCGCCAGCGGTGGTGATGTGCAGGGGCCGGTCGAGCACATGTGCGCGGTCGGATTCAACGATCGTCGTGCACACCGTCGGTGCCCCGCACAAATGAGAGATGTCGAGCTCGTCGATGGCGTCCCAGACAGTATCGGCGCGCACGGATCGTAGGCAGACATGGGTACCTGACGCGTGCGTCACCGCCCACGGCGTACACCAGCCGTTGCAATGGAACATCGGCAACGTCCACAGGTAACGACTGGCTTTGTCGAATTGATTGTGGAATGTCTCACCGAACGAGTTCAGATAAGCGCCCCGGTGGGTGTACATGACGCCCTTGGGTTTGCCGGTCGTGCCGGAGGTGTAATTGATCGCGATGATCCGGTTCTCGTCATCAACAGTCCACTGCAACGGCGTGGTGGGGAGGTCGTCGGCGAGCGCTAGGAAGTCGTCGTAGGAAACGGCATTGGGCACGACGGCGTCCAGCGACGGTCCGAACTGCGAGTCGACGATTGCCACGGTCGTCGACAGGGAGTCGAGGTCATCGACGATCGCGGCGATCGTTTCGGCGAACTCGGCATCGAACAGCAACGTCGTAGCCTCTGCGTGGTTGAGGATGTAAGTCAGTTCAGGACCCGCGAGTCGGGAGTTGAGCGCGACCAGCACGCCACCGGCCAGTGGGACCGCGAAATGTGCGATAAGCATCTCGGGGATGTTCGGCGCCAGCACGGCGACCCGGTCACCGGGTGCGATCCGCGATGTCAGCACGCGCGCCAGCCGCTGCGCCTCCTCCGCGAATTCAGAGTAGGTGTATTCGCGGCGGCCATAAACGATGGCGGTCGACCCGCCGAACACTTCGGCGGAGCGCTCCAGGAAGCGTAGCGGGGTCATCTCAGACCGGTTGGCGGGCGCAAAGTCGGTAGAGACGGTCATCGTCTACTCCAAGTGTGATCGTCGTTATGATGTCGGCAGCACACGGTAGTAATCACCGGAACTGCCCCGCCACCCCCGAACGGGGGTGGCCAAACGAAAGACCAGCTAGCGATGACCGATTCCGACCTGCTGCGGCCCGATGATGTCGACGCTGTGCGTAGCGAGCTACGCGAGGTCGAGCGGATGACCAGGCTGCCAGTGCTGTTCGGGGGACTGGTGGTAGACGAGCGGTTGCCGCTGTCGGGATTCGTTGGGACGCGCGGTTCCAGGTTGCGTGGTCTTGTCATCTCGGCACGTTGCGGCTTGGGTGGGCGAACTATCGCCGAACGTCGCCCAGGTGCGGTCGTGGACTATGCGCGATCATCGGCGATCACGCACGATTACGACGTCGAGGTGGCTAGCGAGGGTATCCAGACACTCCTCGCGGCGCCCGCGGTGGTGCGCGGAACCTCCCGCGCGGTGCTCTACGGCGGGCTGCGTACCGTCGTCGACGTCGGCGATGCGGTACTGGGCCTGATGAACACTGCGGCGCTGCGACTGGCACAGGAGATAGAGATCCGCGACGAGGTGGACCGCCGATTGACGCTGATCGACCGGACCACGCGGCCCGAGCCGATCTCGCCGGCGCTGGCCCAGACCATCACCGAAAGTATTGTGGCCCTCCGTGAACTCGCTGATTCAGCGGGCGGCGCACAGATCGCTGATCGACTCCTCGCAATCGGTGACCAACTGCGGAACACCGGCGGGCCTCCACTCGGTGCCAGACCGAGCGTCACTTTGTCGCCGCGGGAGGAGCAAGTGCTCGCCTATGTCGCGCTCGGCTGCGGCAACGCGGAGATCTCGCGCCGGCTTCGGGTGCGTCCGGAGTCCGTGAAGAGCTACCTGCGCAACATCTTCGGCAAACTCGACGTGCACAGCCGACACGAGGCGGTTCTTACCGCTCGGCGGCTGAGGCTGCTGCCGTAATCCGCGTAACCACTACGGTGTGTCGCCCGATCAGCACCGCTTCGTCGGTGAGATCCGCCTTGCCCCAAATTGATTCGACTTGCAACGTCCGCGGATCGGTGACACCTAGGGAAGCCGCGGGTACTGTTGCCCGCTCGCGCAGCGCCGCGACGATCCGAAAGTTCCCGCGCGACACAACAATCCAGCCGGCAGCGTCGTCGGAATGTATAACCGAGGTGGCTTCGAATCCGGACCGCAGGTCGGAGTTGTTGCGGCGCAAGGTCAGTAGTGCCCGATAGAAGTCGAACATTCGCCGGTGATCGGGCTCGTCCAATTCCGCCCAGTTGAGTTTCGAGTTGGCGAACGTCGACGCTGCCTGCGGATCGGGGATCTGATCGGTATCCCAGCCGTGGTAGGCGAACTCAGCCCGACGACCCGCGACGATCGCCGCGGCCAACTCGGGTTCGGTGTGCGCGGTGAAGAACTGGAAGGGCGTGCTTGCTGCCCATTCCTCGCCCATGAACAGCATCGGCGTAAACGGCGACAATAGAATCAGCGCCGCCTTGATTGCTAGCTGTCCGGCGTCGAGATAGGCCGACGGACGATCGCCGCGCCCACGGTTGCCGATCTGGTCGTGGTTGCAGGTGAATGCCACGAGCGAGGCCGCCGGTTGCGCGACGGGCAGCGGACGGCCATGGTGGCGTCCACGAAACGACGAGTATGTGCCGTCGTGGAAGAAGCCGCGGGTGAGGACCTTGGCGATGCTGGCCAGGCTGCCAAAGTCGGCGTAATACCCCTGCCGTTCACCCGACACCGCGGTGTGGACGACGTGATGAGCATCGTCGTTCCACTGTGCGGCAAGTCCGAATCCGCCGCGCTTTCGCTCGACGATCAACCGCGGATCGTTGAGGTCGGACTCGGCGATGAGCGATAGCGGTCGTCCGAGTTCATCGGAGAGTGCGTCGACGGCAACCGCGAGCTCCTCCAAAAGGTGCATCGCCCGACGATCCGACAGCGCGTGAACGGCGTCGAGCCGTAGGGCGTCGATTCTGAACTCGGAGAACCAGCGCAATGCGTTGTCGATGATGTACCCATTGCGCTGGTTCGTCGATTCTGAACTCGGAGAACCAGCGCAATGCGTTGTCGATGATGTACCCGCGCACGACGTCGGAGCCGGGGCCGTCGAGGTTGATCAACTCACCCCAGGTGTTGGCGCCGGTACCGAGGTAGGGGCCAAAGCGTGGCAGGTAATTGCCCGACGGCCCGAGGTGGTTGTAGACGACGTCGAGACAGACCGCCAGGCCACGCCGATGACATTCGCGGACAAAGACTGCCAAGGCGTCGGGACCGCCGTAACTCTCATCGACGGCGTACCACGCGACGCCGTCGTAGCCCCAGTTGTGGGCACCGCTGAATCCGTTGACTGGCATCAGCTCGACCATCGTCACGCCAAGGCGGACGAGATGGTCCAGGTGGGCGATCGCACCGGCGAGCGTGCCCTCGGCGCTGAATGTTCCGAGGTGCAATTCATAGAGGACCGCGTCCGACATTTCCTGTCCCGACCACCGCGCGTCATCCCAGTCGTCGGTGCACCACAACGCGTCGTCGACGCGATGTGACACTCCGGGGCGATGCACGCCGTCGGGCAGAGCTGTGGCGCGGGGATCGGGGAGTGGCGTGTCCTCGCCGTCTAGGAGAAATCCGTAGCGCGCGGGCATCGCTGCGTCGGGGGCGATGGTTGATTCGTCGACGCGCCACCAGCCCTGGCCGTCGCGTGTCATCGGGAGGGGCGCAGGCGAATCGCTCGTGCTCAGGTCGACTTTGCGCGGCGTCGGAGCCCATACGCGCAGATCGATCAGACGCGCCGGAGCGGCGAATCGGCGGGTTACCGCACCTGGGTCAGTTGACCCAATTAAAGTGCTCTCTTGTCGGGACACGCAACCACGGTAGTCGGCAGGGCGACACGCCGCGGTGTGACAACACGTGTGACCCAAGACACGAACGCGCCATTGAGCGATGTATATTACGTCCGATCAGACTTTGCGACCGTCTGCGAAGTCAAGCTCGACTAGTGCGAGGTAGGGGATTGACGACTGATACCGCGACCGACAGGTCGGCCACACCGCGCGCGGGGGCGCGCGGTGGGGTGAGAAAGTGGTTCGACGAGCACGTCGTGGCGTCATTTGACACCTTCGGACGGCAATTAGGCATGTTCGTCGAGGTATTCAAAGTCCTCATCGTGGATATCGTGAAACGGCGATTCCCGTACCGCGAGTTCATCCGGCAGTGCGCGTTTATGGCAAGTACGTCGGTGTTCCCGACCCTGCTGGTCGCCATCCCGATCGGCGTCATTGTCTCCATCCAGGTGTCCAATATCGCCGGCCAGATCGGTGCCACGTCGTTCTCCGGCGCGGCAACCGGCTTGGGTGTTATTCGACAGGGTGCGCCGCTGGTTACCTCGCTGCTGCTGGCAGGCGCGGTCGGATCAGCGATCGCCGCCGACCTCGGTTCGCGCACCATCCGCGAAGAGATTGACGCGATGAGGGTCATGGGCGTCGATCCGATCCAGCGAGAGATTTCGCCGCGTCTACTCGCCGTCATGCTGGTGAGTTTCCTGCTTTGTGGCTTCGTCTGCTTCGTCGGTTTCATCACCGGCTACGTCTTCAATGTGTATTTCCAGGGGGGCACACCGGGCAGTTATACGGGCACATTTGCGTCCTTTGCCGGGACGTCGGACCTGATATTCGCGCTGGTCAAAGCGGTGATATTCGGTGCGATCGTGGCAATTGTCGCCTGTGACCGCGGACTGACCACCAAGGGCGGTCCGGCCGGTGTCGCAAACTCGGTGAACGCGGCCGTCGTTAACTCGGTCCTTTTGTTGTTCACCGTCAATGTCATCCTCACCCAGGTCTTTGCGCTTGTGATCCCGGCGAAGGTGGTCTGAGTCATGACAGCTTCCAAATACACACCGCCGGTTCTCAAGCCAGTTGAACTGGCGAAAGACGCGGCTCTGGTTCCACGCGACGCATTGGCGCGGATGGGACACCAGGTCACCTTCCTGGGCAAGTCGCTTGGTGCGGTTCCGCTGACGTTCACCCACTATCGGAAAGAGGTCTGGCGACTCCTCTCCGACGTCGCGTGGGGCAACGGTGCCATCGTCGTCGGCGGTGGCACCGTCGGCGTGATGATCATTCTCGGCATCATGGGTGGCGCGACCGTCGGTATCGAGGGCTACACCGCGCTGCAACTCCTTGGTATGGATCCGGTGACCGGCGGATTGTCGGCGTTCGCGACGACCCGAGAGATCGCGCCGCTACTTGCCGCGACGGCGTTTACCGCGCAATCGGGCTGTCGATTTACCGCCCAACTGGGTTCGATGCGCATCAATGAGGAGATCGACGCGCTCGAATCGATTGCGATCCGACCCATGCCGTACCTGGTGACCACCCGTATGTCGGCGGCTGTCCTAGCGATCGTGCCGTTGTACTCAATTTCGTTGGCGGCCAACTATATTGCCTGCCAGGTGATGTACCAGGTCCAGAGCGGCAAGGGGTCAGGCACCTACCTGCACTACTTCTACAACTTCATGGTCTCAAGCGACCTGATCTTCTCGTTCATCAAAGTGATCGTCTTTGTGCTGCTCACGACGTTCATTCAGTGTTACTACGGCTTCTTCGCCGCCGGTGGTCCGGAAGGCGTTGGTGTTGCCGCGGGACACGCAATTCGATTGGCGATTATTGTGATCGTTTTCGCCAACCTGATCATGACGTTGGTGTTCTGGGGGACATCGCCGGGCATCAGGATTTCGGGGTAGGGGGCGCCGTGAATATCGATACCACCGGACGCAATCCGTCCATGACCCAGTACGTCCTGCGCGGCCTTGCTTTCTTGCTGGTTCTGGCGCTGTTGGGCGTGCTGCTGATCATGCGATACGAGGGCGTCTTCACGTCGGTGACCAAAGTGACGGCGCAACTCAACGACGTCGGTGACGGGCTCATCTCCGACGCGGACGTTCGCTACAACGGACTCATCATCGGGTCCGTGAAGTCGGTCTCGACGAGCGATCAGACGACGTCGGACGGCGTCGCACTGAAGAACGTTCAGATTGAGTTAGACCCGGCCCAGGCATCGGGTGTCCCATCGAACATCACCGCCCGCACGGTTCCGAGCAACCTGTTTGGCGTCAACTCGGTGGAATTGATCCCGCCGCAAGCGCCGCAAAGTGCCCGACTGACTGAAGGCTCGACCATTCCGGCCGACCAGAGCAAGTCGACTCTTGCGCTGCAGGATGCGCAGAATCAGCTCCGCGATCTCCTGCGGGCAGTTCCGCCGGAGAAACTGGCAGCGGTACTCGGTACCCTCGCCGACGCATTTCGCGGTGGTGGTTCGACGTTCGCGACCTTCGCCGGCGTCCTCGACACCTACTTCAAGCAGATCAACGACCAGTTCCCCGACGGTGCACCTCCCGGTTTCGACAACTTCAACAACACGGTTCGCGGCCTGTCGAAGTCGACGCCACAGTTGTTGGATGCGTTGGGGCGCAGCGTGATTCCCGCGATGACGATCGCCGAGAAGCAGGCCGACCTCGCAGCCTTGCTGTCGGCAGCACAGGGCACGCTCGATGAGACGCAAGCCCTGTTCGCCCGCAACGGCAGCCTCGGCAAAGTGTTGATTCGCGACATGAATCTGATGGTCGGCTCAGCGGTGTACGAGCCCAACTCGCTGCCCGACGCGCTCGTCGCACTGAACCGTCTCGCCGCGCGTGTGCTGACCGTGTTCACCGCGACCAACGGTCACGTCCAGCTCAACCTTGGCATCAACTTCGGTGCGTACATGCGCTACACGCGTCAGAACTGCCCGGTCTACAACGGTGGCCCTTACGGTCAGTTGCGTGGCCCGGGCTGTGTTGGCCCCGGAACCGGAACCGGCCCCACAAGTTCGGGACCACTGCAGATCTATCCGTCCGATGGTCTGCAGCGCCGCAAGGTTGGTGCCGTTACCACGATGAACGACAACAAGACGCTTCGCTCGGCACTCGGACGTAAGCCGACTGCGGCAGAGACGTTGATGCTCGGACCTCTGGTCCAGTCGGTGGAGACTAAGAACAAGGGAGGGGGCCAATGAGCGCCGAACGTGCCAAGATCCGCCGCGCCGGCATTGGATTCTCCATATTTGCCGTCGTCGCGCTACTGGTGACCTACACAATTTGGTCGACGCTGGAACGGTCGGTGGCGGGATCGACCGAGGGCTACACCACGTACTTCCACGATGCATCCGGATTGGCCGTCGGTGACGACGTCCGGATGGCAGGCGTGCGGGTCGGCCGCGTCGAGAAGATCAAGCTCGACGATGGCCGCGCACGTGTCGACTTCAAAGTCCAGAACAACCAGAAGGTGTTCTCCAACACCGCCGCGGCAATCCGCTACCAGAACCTCATCGGCCAGCGTTACGTCGCGTTGTCGCTGGTTGACGGCAAGCCGTCGAATCCGCTCAGTCCGGGCTCGGATTTGCAGCAACCGGCGGAGGACTCATTCGACGTCACGAAGCTGCTCGCCGGGTTCCAGCCGGTCTTTGAGACTTTGCAACCCGAGCAAATCAACGCCCTGTCGGAGGGGTTGATCCAAGCGTTCCAAGGCAATTCGGTATCGCTAACCTACAGCGTCACCCAGGTCGGCAAACTCGCCAACGATATGGCGAACCGGGACGTCGTGCTCGGTGCCATCATCGACAATTTGAGTGCCGTCATGCGTGACCTGTCGTCGCAAGGAAAGCAACTGAGCACACTGGTCACAAGTACCGCGACCCTCATCTCTGACCTGAACACCAACTCGGCGGCGTTCGGCAAAACCGTCGCCCAGGTTGGACAAACGGCGGGCGGTTTCGCCGACGTCCTGTTGAATTCGCGATCGACGCTGCGTAGCGCGGGCACCGACGCACGCCTTGCAGA